>Ga0265297_10008892_pt1 | contig 13219 bp, 9 predicted proteins | sample Munlanlwell13791_FD_192502 | JGI IMG/M metagenome (GOLD analysis project Ga0265297, IMG submission 192502) | Leachate microbial communities from a municipal landfill in Southern Ontario, Canada - Leachate well 137-91 | ecosystem: Engineered > Solid waste > Landfill > Unclassified | place...
GCAATCTTATTCAAAGGCCATTCGGGAGCATAGTGAACAACCAAATTGCGAATTGCGTTGATGTTCTTGAGAGTGCCACTCAGCAAAGACTCGCTCCATTCGTCAGGCGCGTATTGCTTTGGTTCGAATTTCTGTCCGGCAACTTCTTTCTCTTTGCCGATAGCATAACTCATCGTCTCCTGATAAGCATATCTGAGAGACGCTTGCGCTTTTTCCAAATTGACTTCTTCGGAGTAAAATTCCCACTCAAAGAGAGCCTGTGTTACCGCGATGCGTTTGAGATGTCGGTATGCTGCCACAAAAAGATATTTAAAAGGATTGCAAAGCTTGTTTAAGCTTTGATTTTGGTGATTTTTTCAGATTGCTTTTTCATGTCCAAAACTAATCTACCATTGAGGTAGCCACACTGAGGGCAAGCCATTTGATTGAGTTTTGGGGATTTGCATTTCGGACATTCGACAACTTGAAATTTTTCGACGAGTTGTTTCTTTTGACGCGCGCGCCAAGCGGCATGACGCTCACTGGTGCGCTTTTTCGAGGTTTTCTCTTTAGGAGTTGGTTTCTTAGACATTGTTTAAAAGATTTAATTTACTGGTGGAGTTTGCCACAGGCAAGACAAAAATGCAAATGTTTTTTGCCTAGTAGGGATTGATAAAAGTGGCTACCAGCGTAAACGAACAAATCGCAATAATAATACCTATAATCGCCGAAGTCATAATTTCTTTGGCCTTGTCGATAGCACCACTGTCACCTTGCGCCATAATCATGCGTAACCCACCGTAAACAAACATCACGAGCGCCGCAACACCAATAAAACCCAAAATATAGTTGGCGATTCCGATAATTTCGTTTGTACCGGCTTGCGCGTTAACTAAGAAGCCGATGTCTTCACGGGCGACAATTTCTCCTCCGGTCGTAACGATATCCCCCGCTTCGTCATAGCCGGCAATACCGAAAATCACGCGTCCGACAACAGTCTTGGCCAGTGCGATAATTACCAAACCGAGTATGACCACCATAGAGATTTTTTTCTGTTTGGAAATCGTGTTTTCGTTACCAAACGCGCCAGTGATGGTAATCGCGGAAATAATAATAATCAAAACACCGATAAGAGAGGCGAAGGAAAGTATGAAATTCAAAAAGTGAAATAGCTCACGCGTGAAGCCGGTTGCGGTTTGGTAAAGTACCGCGTCATTGGAGGTGTCGCTGAAAATCAAGCCGGAAAGTTCTCCTTGTCCAAAAAAAGTGCTAACGAAAACATCGAGTATTAAAAATGTAAATAGCCCGTAAGACACCCATTTTAGATTCAATTTGGCTTGCGATATTTCCTCTTCGATATTTTTGCCGGCGGTAATAAGACGAATGCCGCTGAGTGTGATAAATCCTACCGCTACGGCAATAATGGCGTACTTCAAAAGATAATAAGCGTTGAGCATAATCGTACGAAGCTGGATCACGCCGGCTTGATCTACCGGAGACTCACGCGAATCCTCCGCGCTGTTGTCGTTTGTGTCAGTTTCGTGCAAGGTAACCTCAACCGTGCCGGCATCTTCCGGCTGGAAAGGAATATCTACAGCCAATGCGCTACCTGCTATAAAAAATTCGCAGGCGAGACAAAGTGTGATAATGATTTTTTGAAAAATTTTTGACATTTTTTAGGAGATAGCGGAAATAATTTCTGCAACCACGGTGTATGAAACATAAGCAATCACGATACCTGTAATCGAACCAATGATGATTTTTTTGGCATTCTCGCGACCAGCTTCGTTTTCACCGGAAGTAACATAAAGTATAGCGGCAACCACTATGCCCAACAGAGCCAGCGCGCCAATAAAATAAAGTAAAAATCCTGAGATTCCGACCAGCAAATCACTACCGGAATAATAATCCGGATTGACTTCGATTTCACCTGTAACGGTACTGTAGTTACCAAACATGGTGGAAACCAATTCTCCACTGATCATGAATATAATCAGACCGATCAAGCCCCACAAAAAAACTTTCTTTTGTTGTTCTACCACATCTCCGCTTTCAGAATAAGCCACCAATTTGAGACCACTGGAGGTAATGAAGAAAACGGCAATACCGCCCATAATGTATTTGAAAAATTGCAAGGCGTAGTAAAAAACACCAGAGAACATGGAAGCAGTATGTTCAATGTTGTCTCCCGCAAGAAAAAAATTGCCACCACGAATCAAGAATATGTCTTTCATCGGCCAAGAAAGCGAGAAAATAATCATGCCGATAGCGGACCAAAGAAAGAAACGTTTGGAGCGACTGATATCTTCTTCTTTGCCATTGGAAGCTACGAGATGATAAGAGGCAATTGCGCCAAAAAGCAAAATGGCGGCACCAAGCAAGTAGCGCCCCAAATCATAAAACCACAGCACGATATAAACCAAACCGCGTAAGCCCGGATCGGCGATATTTGTGATGAGTGCAAATTCTTCTGAATTGGGGTTGGTCTGCCCGATGACATTAAACAGTCCAAAAAAAGAACTATCACCTATGGGCAAAAGTGATGTAGTGGTTTTTACGGAATTTTCGACTTCTTCGCATTCGGTTTCACCGTCTGCATAGCCCGTCTCATAACCTTCTGTGTATCCCTCAAAATAACCGTCATTATAACCACCCAGACCGTCACCGGTATTTTCTATTTCGGCATGATCTTCGCGATAACAGCCATCGTCGTAACCAACATTGTAGCCATAGGCGCGACCATTTTCGAAAGCTTCTTCATAAATACTGTATTCTGAATCGGAATCGGAATCGGAATCGGAATCGGGTTCTGAATCGGGTTCTGTCTCAGGTTCGAGTCCGGACTCGGGCGTCAATACGGATTCATCTTGATTGGATTTTTCATTTTCGGGTTCATCTTTATCTATACCCGGAAGTTCGTCCGGAATATTATCAGGTGTAATGTCTTTTATGGTGATACTATCGTCACCCTCACTAACGGTTACTCCTTCTTCGACAGGAGCGTCTGGGGTTTTTTCAACGGCAGAGTTGTCAAAAAGATTAAAGGTTGCCCCATCACCACCGGTAGTTAAACTCAAAGGATCATCAGAAGATTGGGCTGATGCCGACTGAAAACAAATAGCTCCGGAAAGTACCAGAGTTGCGAATGTGCCGTAAATGATTTTGCCAATTTTTATTTGCATTTTTATTTTTGTTTTCAGGGTTCTGCAATATCGTTATATTTTAGCATAAATAAAGCCGAAAATCAATAAAAGAACCTCTTTGTTTCGACGAAATCTTTAGCTTATTCGGTTTTGGTTTCGGTCGGGATGGCCACCTCTAGCTGAGCATTCGGTTGCCCGATTTTGATTTGCCCCATTCTACCGGTATAAAAGGAGATATACAGGGCCGGTACATAGAACAAAGTCAACAATGTGGTAGCCAAAAGACCATAGCCGATCGACCAAGAAAGCGGAGCCCAGATCGGCTGAGAGAAGGCTAAGGGCACGATACCGACGATAGTGGTGAAGGTCGTCAAAAAAATCGGCTGAATGCGACTAGACCCGGCTTCAATGGCTGCTTCGATAGGATCTTGCCCATGTTCATTTATGAGAGAGTTAATGCGATCAATCAAGACAATGGCGTTATTAACGGCAATACCGGCCAGCGCCACGATACCAATGACCGCCGGAAAGCTGATATTGAGCCCCATGAGGGTCAGGCCCGGCAATACGCCAATCAAAGAAAGTGGAATAGAAAGCGCAATGATAAACGGCTGGCGGAAGGAGTCAAACTGAATAACTAAAATCAGAAGAATTAGGAGCATGGAAATACCAAAAGCCTTGAACATGGCGGTAAAGGACTCTTCAATGTCTTCCATTTCGCCACCGAAATAATAACCGTATCCTTCCGGCCAATCCCAAGTCTTCATTTCGGCCTCAAGCGGAGTGGTTATGTCTGTTACGGCAGCTCCATCAGCCAAATAAGAAGTAACATTGAAGACGCGCTCGCCATCATAATGGCGCACAGTAGAAAACTCACGCTCCAATATTGAAGTGGTAAATTCACGCAGGGGCACATAATCCCCAGTTGCGGTTGCAAAAGACATATCCAATAGCGAATTGACATCAAAATCATCCGTACTGAACTTGATAATGATGTCTTGTTTGTCGCCATTCAAGAGCATTTCGATTGAACTGGTGCCCTCCAGAGCGGCACGCAAAGTTTGCATAACGGCGGATTTGTTGATACCCAGCTTGGCGACTTTGTAATCATCAAAACGGAATGTATTTTGACCTTTACTGATTTCGACATTATTTGCAACATCTACTGCGCTGGGGTTTTTGGCGATTTCTTGCTGAACACGCATGACGATTTCGTTCATTTTGTTGAGATCGAGACCACTGATGCGCACAGTTACGGGCGCCGAGGTGGACGGCCCGCCTTCTTCAGCTTTGAAGACTATTTTAGCCTGATTTTGCAAATATTTCGTACGCTCACGCACATCTGCTACAATTTCACTGGCTGTGCGTTCGCGTTCTTTTGCAATATTTACGGTTATGGAAGCGAGATTTGCGGAATCGGCCTTGCGTGTTCCCATACTAACATCACTACCATTCATGGAGCCGGTATAACTCACAAAATTTTTGATTTCGGGTGTTTTGATTAGTTCATCTTCAATTGAGCGCACCAACTCATCGGTTTTATCTACAACCTGACCCGTATCCCCTTCTATTTCGACATAAAAATAATCATAATCTCCGCCGGAAAACATTTCGACTTTAAGAAATCCTAAAATCGGTAACATAAGAGCCAAAACCCATACTCCAAAAATTCCGGCGTAAGTTAGGCGACGGACGCGCTTATTCGTCAGAATTTTACGAACGAATAAGGTGTAGTATTTGGTAAAAAAAGCGTTGAAATGAGAACTGATGTTGTATTTACTTTCGTGGCTTTCATCACCGTGGAGTAGAATCGCGGAAAGTGAAGTATTGATAATCAAAGAGGAAAAAACCGAACCGATAAGCACCATGGCCACTACGATCGGAATCGCGCGAATGTATTGTCCAATTATGCCAGGAGTAATTAACATCGGAATAAAAGCGGCAATCGTGGTTAATGAACCAGATAAGATTGGCCACTTGTAATCACGCACGGAAAGTTTGGCGGAAAGATGTGGTTCAACATTATTTTTGCGATAGAAATGCACACCCTCTTGCACAATGATACCGTTATCGACCAACATACCGAGAGTGAGAATCAGGGAAAAGAGAGAAAGATTGTTGAGCGTAAAACCGAAAATCTGCATACCCATCATGCCAAACAAAATCGCAAACGGAATGGTGGAGGCCGCCAAACTGGCTTGTCGCCAACCGATAAAGAAAAACAGAACCAAAAATACTAATGTGATACTCTGCCAAGCATTGGAGCCAAGCACGGCAAAATCCTCGCGGATATAATCGCCATAATCAGTCGCTAGGTCGATTTTCAAATCTGCAGGAAATTCTTTTTTTACTAATTCGTCGACTAATTTGGTGATGCGCCCTCCCATCTTGATAATATCGCCGCCTGAACGCTTGGTAACTGTGATGGCTACTGTATTGAACGGCTGTGCGTCCCCGTTGCGATAATAACGAGAATAGGTGTTCATATCGTCAAAACCATTTTCGACGGTGGCGATATCACCAATCTTGAGAACTTGTCCATCGGAAGTTGTGCTGACCGGTACGGAGGTTATTTCGTCGATATTTTCAAAACGACCGGCAAAACGGGTGGTCCACTCAAAGTCTCCGCTGGTAACCGTACCGAGCGGGAAATTGATATGATGCGCTCTCAGTGCGTTCACGATATCCGAAACCGTAATTTTGTAACCCAAAAGTGTAAAAGGATTAACAATGACATGCACTTGTTTTTCGGGAGCGCCGGTAATGAAAGCATCGTCAACTTCAGGATCACGCTCGATAGCATCCTGAAGGGTTTCGGCATAACCACGCAATTCGGACGGTTCGTATGGTCCGTAGAGAGCAAAGGTCAGAATTGGGATACTAGAAAAACTAATCTCGGTAACTTGCGGGTCGTTGGCTTCGTCCGGTAAAGCGCCCTTGGCTTCGTCTACCTTATCACGCAAATTTTGCATGGATTTATTGAGATCGGCACTTTCGATAAACTGAACTACAACACTGGAAACACTGGAGCCGGAAGTTGATGAATAGTCGTCTAAATTGTCTAGTGTGGACACTTTGTCTTCGATTTCTTTGGTAACCAGATTTTCGATATCCTCTGGGGATGCGCCCGGATAAACCGTGGTTACAACACCGATCGGGATTTCAACTTCTGGCGAAAGTTCGCGCGGCAATGTGAGATAGGCATAAATGCCGGAAATAAATAATCCGAGCGCCAAAATGATGGTCAGACGAAAACGATCAACAAAAAAATAAAGCCATGAGGTCTCATTCGGAGCTAGTTTAAAATCACCTTTTGCCATTATTCAAGTTTGTAAGTTGGTTGAATTTCGCTAGGAGCAGACTCGGTAACAACATCCACAGAATTAGTATTTTGTGTTTCTGAGCCAGTATTTTCCGTAATTGAATTTGTTACGCCTTCTTCCGGCGTAGAGTCAGTCTGATATGCAATTTTATTGGTAATTTCAACTAGTGCGCCTTCTTCAAAATCCACATTTGGACGCGTAACTACCAATTCTCCGACTTTCAAACCGCCCTTGAGAACAACATCGTTACCTAATATTTGGTCAATTTGAATCTTGCGAATTTCGAGCCTGTTTTCTGGGCTCACCACCCAAGTAATCGCATCACTGGCGCGCCAAGTATAACTACTTGCGGGAATTTTTATTTGCGGTTCGCGTTCGATGGAAATACGCACCTCGGAAAGTTCTCCGATGCGACAGTTTTCGGTGGTGGCTTCGTCTAGCTTAGCTTCTACCTTGATGGTGTGTGCCGAAGTTGTGGTAATCCCAATAAAACTGATACTTAAACCAGACTGACCGGCAGAACAGAAAACCTGCCCTTGGTCACCGAGCTTAATCTTGGAAGCGAGTGAAGTTGGTACATGAAACTCAACTTTGGCTTCTTTGGTTTGTACGATTGTGGCAAAAACTTGATTAGCACCGATATGTTCGCCAGCTCTTAAATCAAAATTGGTTAGCCAGCCACTTACCGAAGCTCTTTCGAGTTGGTTAAGATAATTATTTTGCAAATTTTTGAGATTGTTTTGTGCGCTGAGAACATTGGAATCTTGTTGTGTGTTGGTGAGAACTTGCGCCGTTTGCGCGTTATCGTAAGCAAGTTGAGCTTGTTTAATGGAATTTTTGGCGGAAGCCTGTGCGCTCTCAAGAGCATTTTTTGCATTGGTAAGATTGATTTCAGCGCTGGAAAGAGCTTGCTTGGAGGTCGTGCGAGTTTGTTCGAGGGTAATCTCAGCGTTGCGCAAAGACTGTGTGGCAGAATTTTTGGCATCACTTGCGGAAGTCAGCTGCGTGTCTTTGCTTAGGTCGCTTGATTCCAGAGTATGAATCGCGTTTTGGACGGATTGGCGTGCGGTCGTAACATTTTGTTTTGCGATGGAAACACTGCTACGCAAAGATGTACGATAGGTCTCGGTAAAAGTGTTGCCAGTGGTGGCATTGGCCAAAATCACATCCACACCCGTAAGGGTCTCCTCTACTTTGGTAATAAATTTTTCGTAGGTTGCCAAATAATCAGCTGTGGCGTTTTCCTCTTTATACCAGTCTTTATTTTCCGCAAAAATCTGACGCAAGGTTTCTTGTGCATCAGAAAAAGAATCTCGACTGTAGGACTTAAGATTTTGTTCATAAGAATCGTTGGAATTTTTGCGCAAATTGCTTACACCCAAAATCTCGTCCAAAAGAGCAATACCACTCTGGACGGAACTATCCACGCTGGAGCTGACACGACGCGCGCTATCCTGACTCTGCGCAAGAGACAAGCTGGTGCTGGCTTCCACATTGGCGAAATTATTTTCCGCAGTTTTATAGGCTACATTGGCCAAAGCTAATCCCTGCTCGGCTAAAGAGACGCCTTGCTCGGAAATCTTCTTGGTCTCATCATAAATCTGACCCACTAAATCTAAGTTTTCTTGAGCGTGTTTTGTCGCCAGACCGGTTTCTTCCTTGGTGGAGCTGAGTGCTTGTAGCGCCATCTGAACAGATTGGGAAGCGGAAAGTTTGGCTGATTGGGCAGTGGAAAGCGCACTATTGAGGATGTCTTGTGCGCTGGTAAGGGCAATCTGGGCTTCATTTTCGGAACCAGCCGTAGTGTAAGTGAAAATCTCATCACCGGCTTCCACCCAAGTGCCTTCTTGCGCTTTAATTTCGGATACAATACCACCATTGCGCGTAGCAACCGGAGCGCTATTTTGCGCCTTAATTTCACCATTGGTGCGATACTCTTGCGTATAAGCTTCTTGCTTAACCTCCACAACTTCCACTTCCGGAACCGCTTCCTCTACGACAGCCTGTTCTCCGCAACCGGTCAGAACCAGTCCAAGGCAGAGAATTGAGAATATTTTTTGGGACATGCATTTATTATTATATTGCTAAATTTTAGCATATTTAAGGCAGAAAATCAACAGACGAGATGGCATTATATCGTATTTTTTAGCTCTTGCCAAATTTTTCGAAAAAATTGTTTTTTTGTGCAAATTGCCATATAATATGGTGGACAAGTAATTTTAAATTTTCTATGGATTTCAGCCAAAATTTCAATAAATTTACACAAGAGGCTAAAGCGGTTTTGATTTTCGCGGAAAACGAAGCCAAGCAAGCTCAAGCAAACTACATTGGTACGGAACACCTGTTGCTCGGCGTTCTGAGCCAAGATAAGTCGCTCGGTGCGAAGGTTCTGGCGAGTTTTGGAGTGTCTACGACAAATGTACGCATGGTGTTGGAAACCGCCACCCGCGTCAAGCCAAACAAAACACCCGAAAATAACAGTTATGCGCTTTCCAAATATGCGCAAAAGGCTCTGGAAGAAGCTCTTTCTGCTAGCCTGCGTTTCAATCACAAGTTTGTCGGAACCGAGCATATTTTGTTTGGATTGATGGCGCAAAAAGATACGGCGGCGGTTGTGATTTTGGAGAATATGAAAATTTCTCGTTTTGAAATTTTGAAACATTTGGAGGGGCTTTTCGGGCAAATCAATCGTAAATTTTCGAATCAAAATAACGCACACCGCAACCCGATTGAATTCTTTTTGCAGGGTTTACAAGGGGTGATTTCGGGAGAAAATACGGATTTTAGTGATGCATACCAGCACAAGGGGGAACAGGCTCCACCCGAACAAATGGCTCCAAACCAAAATCCGAATCATAAGAGTAAAACTCCGGCCTTGGATTATTTTACGATTGATCTGACGGCGGAAGCGAAGGAAGGCAAACTTGATCCGGTCATCGGACGCGAAAATGAAATTGAACGCATGATTTCAATTTTGAACCGAAAAAGTAAGAATAATCCCCTGCTTATCGGTGACCCCGGTGTGGGTAAAACCGCTGTGGTGGAAGGTCTCGCGATGAGAATCGCGGAAGGAAAAGTTCCGACCATGATCGCGGAAAAAAGAATTTTGTCTTTGGATATGGCAAGCGTGGTGGCGGGTACGAAGTTTCGCGGAGAGTTTGAGGAGCGTATGAAAAAAATCATCGATGAGGCAACCAAGGTGGAAAATGAGGTGATTATTTTTGTGGACGAACTCCACACTATTATCGGCGCGGGCAGTGCGGAGGGCAGTATGGACGCGGCGAACATCCTAAAGCCTGCGCTCAGTCGTGGCAAAATCCAAGTCATTGGTGCCACTACTCTGGAAGAATATCGCAAGAAAGTTGAGAAAGAAAAGGCTTTGGAGCGCCGTTTTCAGCAGGTTATGGTGGACGAACCGAGTGAGGAGGATTCTATTAAAATTTTGCAGGGACTCAAACCTGAACTCGAAAAACATCACAGATTGTTTATTGAAAATGAAGCGCTCGTAAGTGCGGTAAAAATGTCTCGTCGCTATGTACCGGATCGCCGTCTGCCGGACAAGGCTATTGATCTCATCGATGAGGCCAGTAGTTTGAAAGCTATTCAGAGCAAGAGTGGTGATGGGCGCATTAAACAGCTTCAGAAAAAATATAACCAAATCGTCAAGAATAAAGAAAAGGCGGTAATGGGGCAAAACTATGAGGAGGCAAGCAAATATCGCGAAGAGGAAATCAAGCTCATGGAGCAAATCCAAGAAGCACGCACGGAACAGATTCCTGATGCGCTTAAACCCAAAGTAACCGTTGAAGATATTCACGCTATTATCGCAAAAATCACCGGCATACCGGTAACCAGAATCTCAACCAGCGAGCAGAAAAAACTCGCCAAGCTGACGGAAGAACTCCGAAAGCGCGTGGTGGGCCAAGAAGAAGCGATTTTGCATGTCAGTCGCGCAATCAGGCGCGGGCGTGTGGGTATCAGCTCTGAAAAAAGACCAATTGCCAGCTTTATGTTTTTGGGTCCGACCGGCGTGGGCAAGACCGAAATGGTACGCGTCTTGGCGGAAGAAGTTTACGACGATCCTGATGCACTCATCAAAATAGATTGCAGTGAGTTTATGGAGAAACATAATACTTCTCGCTTGGTGGGTGCCACTGCCGGCTATGTTGGCTATGAAGAAGGCGGTCAGCTGACCGAAGCGGTGCATCGTCGCCCATACTCTATTGTGTTGTTCGATGAAATCGAAAAGGCACATCCGGATTTTCAAAATATGCTTTTGCAAATTTTTGAGGACGGCTATCTTACGGACGCGCAGGGTCGCAAAATTGATTTTACAAATGCAATCATCGTCCTGACTTCAAATATCGGTGCGAATAAGTTGACCGAAAAGGCCGGCAAAATAGGATTTGATATCGGAGAGGAAGAAAAAACCAAGGCCGAAAAAGAATATGACACTATGAAAGAAATGGTGCTGAAGGATTTGCGCGAGGAGTTCCGTCCGGAATTTCTGAATCGTCTTGATCATGTAGTGGTTTTTCGTCCGCTGGACCGCGATTCCATCAAAAAAATCGTCAGACTACAGGTTGCGGATCTGGAACGCCGTCTGGAAAAACGAAATATTCAAATCAAGCTCACACCCAAGACAATCAGCGTCTTGGCGGACAAAGGATATTCGCCCGAGTTTGGCGCGCGTCCGGCGCGTCGCGCCGTACGGGATAATCTGGAGGATTTGATTACGGAGGGGCTCTTGGAGGAAAAAATCAAAGATGGGGATTTGGTGGAGTTTGATGTAAATACTAAAAATGAAATAATTCTAAAGAAGGGAAAGAAAACGAAAAAATAAAGGTATTCAAAACAAAAAAAAGAGCCCTTAAACCGGGCTCTTTTATTTTTTGAATTAAATTACTCCTCGGAAATATCACTCCCCTCAAGATCTTCCGGAGAAACATTTTTCGGCAAAACATTGTCCACCGCACCCCAGATGGCGTCGCCAGAATCCGGTACGATAATTGTAACATTATCGCCGATTTCGGCATGATAGAAAGTAACGGAAGCAAGTAGAACACTGTAAGCTTTGCCTCCTGCGATAACTTTGTACTTGCCATCATCATAAGTAAGCGGACCAATGAGTGTCTTGCGTGGAACCGGACCGATTTGTTTGTAGAGAAAGCGACCGTCGTCCGTAATGGTAAGCTTGAGCACATCGCCTTCGACAAGCTTGGATTTGGAGGCGTAGTTGGTTGGAACGGAATAGGTTTCGCCCTTAGAATCAGTCATTTTTTCACCGTTGAAGACACCCTCGATAACGCGTCCTCCCGAAGTGGAAGAAGTAACTTCCGCCGCGAGACCAGCATAATCTTTGCGTGCAATCGCATCACCACCCGGCATTTCAATCAGGAGCTGATTGGCACTACGAATACTCGCTTCGGCTGAAGCAAGCATTTCACGAATGAGAGCGATTTTATTGATTTGTGACATGTGTTTTTATTTTATTTTGTTTATGTGTGTATTATAACAAATTTTGCGGAAAAAATAAATTCGTCCGTCTTGAAAAAAAGAGAAAATGTGTTGAAATTGTTTTAGCGTGTAAAAAAAATTAGCAGGTGTGTTTCCTCACCCACTAATCTGAAAGCGAAAATTAATTTGACCAGAGTCCGTGGATGTTGCAATAAGCGCGAACCTTTAGATCTGTGGTTTCGGCGTTGGGCAAACGAAGTTCAGGCTTGTCTCCTGCTGAAAAATGCTTGCGAACAATTTTGCCGTTTGAACAAATTGCCTCAACCCACTCAATATAATGTTCGGGCAACATTGGATGCTCTGTCGCGCCAACATGAATCACAACGCCCTCAATAGCCTTCTCGACCACGGGAACATGTTTTTCAATCGCCGCATCGACGGTGTTTGGATTTTGAAGTTGCATGGGCTGCCCGCAACAAACCAATTCCCCTACCCCCGTATGCAAAACCTCGACTATATTCCCACAAATATTGCATTTATAAATTTCGTTTGATTTTGTCATGTGATTTTTTTAATTAATATTTTTCACACTTAATTTCAAAATAAGCTGTCTCGTGTCCACAAGAAGGACATTTGTCCGGCGGAGTTAAACCCTCGTGCTGATAACCGCATTTTCGGCAAAGCCAAACCGCCGGTTCGGTTTTTTTGAAAATGGTTTTATTTTCCAGTTCGACAATAAGTTTGCGATAACGCTCTTCATGATGCGCTTCGGCCTTGGCAATGGAGCGCAAGCGTACGGCAATATCCGCAAACCCTTCCTCCTCGGCTTTGTCGGCAAACTCGGGGTACATGGAAGTGTGTTCGTGATTCTCACCTTCGGCAGCTGCGCGCAAATTGGTGATAGTATCGCTGTGTACATTTGGCACATCGGCTTCTACGAGAATCGCCTTATTATCTTTCTTCAGATCTTGGATTAGGCGAAAAAGCCACTTGGCGTGTTCGCGCTCTTGTTCGGCTGTCTCCAAAAAAATAGCGGAAATTTGATCATAGCCTTCTTTTTCTGCAATCTTGGCATAGATAGCGTAACGATTACGCGCCTGACTCTCTCCGATGAAAGCTTTGCAAAGGTTTTCAAGAGTTTGCATGTGTGTTTGATTAGTTTTTATGAACTAGGAGGAAGTGTAGCCGAGTAAATTTTTTTTGTCAAAAAAAGAACCCTGCGCGAGCAGGGCTCTTTTGATTTGTGATTGTGTGATTGTGTGATTGTGTTTTATCTCTACACTCCCGCACTCAGCGTATAGACCATGGTACCTCCAT
>Ga0265297_10008893_pt1 | contig 13218 bp, 13 predicted proteins | sample Munlanlwell13791_FD_192502 | JGI IMG/M metagenome (GOLD analysis project Ga0265297, IMG submission 192502) | Leachate microbial communities from a municipal landfill in Southern Ontario, Canada - Leachate well 137-91 | ecosystem: Engineered > Solid waste > Landfill > Unclassified | place...
TGGTGAGCGGCGGCGTCATAGCCGCCATGGATGGCGCGAGTGGCGAAGCGCCAATGGGAATTCTTGTCGGACATGTGCGGGACCTCATCGTTATCAGGGGCGAATTAATCATAAAATCCGCCCCATGAATACCCTCTCCTATCAACGTCTCTGGCTGGCCATCGGCTGGGGCCTGGTCCTGCTGGTGATCGCGCTTTCGCTGATGCCCGCCCCACAACTGCCTCAGGTCGGCTTCAACGACAAGCTCGGGCACATCCTGGCCTATTTCACCCTGATGGCATGGTTCGGGCAGATCTATTGCAAACGACTGACGCCGCTACTGGCCCTGCTGACCCTGGGCGCAACGCTGGAGGTCCTGCAGGGGATGACCGGCTACCGGGAGATGAGCGGCCTGGACATGCTGGCCAACACCGCCGGCGTCACCTTCGGCTGGCTGTTCAGCCGTCTCGTCCCCGGTCTGCTGGCCGCAGCGGACGCCCGTCTGCCGTGAACCTGCACTGGGCCGTCCGCGCCGCACTGACGGAATCCGGCATCGAGGCGAAACTCGCCGCGACCGATCGGCTCTGGGCGGACTGGCAGGCCGGGTTGCTGGTGCCGGAGCCCCATGACGAGGCACAACCCCTGACCGAGGCCGGCCGCCCCGAGCGCCCGGAACTGCTGCCGCCGAAGGCGATGCCGCGCCGCGACCTGAACGGCCCGGCAGGCCACAGGGCGCTGATCCACGCCCTCTGCCACATCGAATTCACCGCCATCAACCTGGCCCTGGACGCGGTCTACCGCTTCCAGGGCCTGCCGGACGCCTTCTATGCGGACTGGCTCAAGGTCGCTTCAGAGGAGGTGCTGCATTTCCGCCTGTTGCGCGCGCACCTGCACACCCTGGGCTGCGATTACGGCGACCTGCCGGCCCATGGCGGCCTCTGGGAGACCGCCATGCTGACCGGTCATGACCCGCTTGCCCGGATGGCGGTGATCCCGCGCTATTTCGAGGCGCGCGGCCTCGACGTCACGCCGGGCATCCAGGCCAAGCTGCGCGGCTATGGCGACCCGGCCGGGGCCGGGATACTCGACATCGTACTGCGCGACGAGATTGGCCACGTCGGTGCCGGCGACCGCTGGTTCCGCACCCTGTGCGACCAGCGCAGCCTGGAACCGACGGCGGAATGGTGCCGGCAGATCGAGGCGGCCGGCCTGCCCTCCCCGCGCGGCCCGTTCAACGAAGTGGCACGTGCGCAGGCCGGCTTCCCGATCGGGGAGATCAGCGCGCACTGACCGGGATGATTACCTCGGCGACCAGACCGCCACCGTCCCGTTCATGCAAATCGACCCGCCAGCCCTGTGCATCGGCCAGTTGGCGAACGATGGCGAGGCCGAGGCCGGAACCGCCGGTATCGCGGCTGCGCGATTCCTCCAGGCGGTAAAAGGGCTGGAACACCTTGTCACGTTCCGCCTCCGGGATGCCGGGTCCGCGGTCAAGCACGCGGATCCGCACGGCCTCCTGAGCGCATTCCAGTTCCAGATCGATGGGCTGGTCGTTGCCATAGCGGAGCGCATTCTCGAGCAGGTTACCGACCACGCGATTGAGCGCGGCGAGGCTCAATACCCGCCGGCACGGCCCGGTTTCATGCACTCGCGCCCGCTCAGGGTGGCTGCAACTCGCCGCCATTTCCCCCAGCGCCTGGCCGAGTTCAACCTCGGTCTCACCCTCGCCCTTGAGCGAACGGGCGAAGTCGAGCATCTGGGCGATCAATCGGGTCATCTCCCTGAGATCGCCCTCCATCCGTTGAACCATCGCGGGATCGGCCTCGTCGAGCATGGCCAGGGCCAGGTGCATGCGGGTGATCGGGGTGCGCAGGTCGTGCGAGATGCCGGACAACAGCACGGTGCGGTTTTCCAGCAGGGCCTGGACCTCGTCGGCCATGCGGTTGAAGACCATGTTCAGGGTGCGCAATTCCTCCGCACCGGTCTCGGGCAGGCGTTCCGGCAGCCGCCCCTGGCCGACCTCTGCCGCCGAACGGGCCAGCTGGCGCAGCCGGGCGGAGGTGCGCCGGGCCAGGAACAGCGCCGCCGCCAGGGTGAGCAGCGCCCCGGCCAGGAACACCGCGCCGGCCTCCCAGGGGGCAGCGAGTTCGTAGTTGTCGCGCAGGTAGCCGACCCGCAGCATGTTGCCGGCCAGGGTGACCTCCGCCCAGGCCCAGGCCGGGTCGGGTCCCTGCTTCAGGTGGATTTCCTGGCCGGTGCGCTTACTCAAGGCGCGTTCCAGACGCTTGCCAAATGAATTGGCCGGCAGAAGGGTGGCCAGGGGCTGGTCGACCTTGCCCAGTTCCAGGTTGTGCTTGAGGAACAGTTCGATCTCGTAATCGGCCCGGGTCTCCGGCGGCAGTTCCACCCAGGTCTGCGCCGCCAGCACCATGCGCGCGGCAAGGTCGTCGGCGGAGCGCTCGGCCAGCGGCGTCACCACCGTCTTCCAGACCGCGTACATGGCCGCGCCCTGAGCCAGCAGGAAGATGGCCAGCAGGATGGCCGCGGTACGGCCGAACAGGGTGCTCGGCAATAGCCTCAAGCCAGCTTGCCCTTGGGCGCGAACAGGTAGCCCTGGCCCCAGACGGTGCGGATATAGACCGGGTTGGCCGGGTCATCCTCGATCTTGCGCCGCAACCGCGTCACCCGGACGTCGATGGAGCGGTCGAACGGATCCCGCTCGAAGCCCTTCAGCCAATCCATGATCTGGTCGCGCGAGAGGGCGCGGTTGGGGTGCTCGGCAAAGATCTTGAGCAGGGTGAATTCGGCATGGGTGATGGTGACCTCCGCACCCTCGCGCAACAGCCGCTGGGCCGACAGGTCCAGGCTGAAGGGACCAAAGGCGTAGCGCTCGCCTTCGCCCTCCTCCTCCCTGGCCGGGACCACGGGGCGGCGCAACACGGCGCGGATACGGGCCAGCAGTTCGCGCGGGTTGAACGGCTTGGCCAGGTAATCGTCGGCGCCCACCTCGAGGCCGACGATGCGGTCGATATCCTCGCCCCGCGCCGACAGCATGATGACCGGGATATCCCGCTCCGACTTGACCCGGCGGGTCAACGCCAGGCCATCCTCGCCCGGCATCATCAGGTCCATCACCAGCAGATCGGGAGTGAAGACCGGCAGCCGCTCGTCCATTTCCCGGCCGTCGCGCGCGGTCTCGATCTCCATCCCCTGCTTGACCAGATAGTCCCGCAGCAGGTCCCGGATGCCGGCATCGTCGTCGACGATCAGGATGCGGGGTTGTCGGGTAGGTTCCATGCCAAATCCTCTGAAACATTTCGTTACAAATTTACAGGAAGAGGAAACCGGCTGGAAACGACCGGCGCCTATCGTGTGAAGCGTGCAAAGGAGATATGCCATGAAAGCCACCGCCCGCAAACTGATTCTAACCGCCCTCGCCATCCTGGCCAGCGGCGCCGCTGTTGCGGACGACTATCGCGTCTTTGCCGGCCCAGCCATCGGCCTGGTCGCGGAGTTGAGCGCCGAGGAGCGCGCCATGTTCCGCGACCGCTGGCAACAGCTGCCGCCCGATCAACGCGAGGCCATGCGCTACAAGCTTCGCCAGGACTGGGCCGACCAACCGCCCGAGGTGCGTCAGCAGCATCGCCGGGAATTGCTCAACAAGCTGGAAAAACGGCGCGATCAGCGTTCACGGCAAGGTCAGGACGACAACGAATCCGAGCCGGGTTATGGCCAGGGCTATGGCACCCGCGCCTGGGATGGCCCGAGCCGGCCCTTTGATAGACCGGTCAATGACATGCCCCGCCCTGGGCGTCGCTGATCAATGAATTCCACTTACAGAACTTAAGGAGTACATCATGAAAACCACGCCCATCATCACCGCAATCGCCCTGACCCTAACCACGGCTACCGCCTGGGCCGGCCACTACCGCCCGGGCCCCGAACCGGCGCCGTACTCCGATACCGCCCGGGTGGTCTCCAGCACCCCAATCTATGAGGAGTACAACGAACCCCGCCGCGAATGCTGGACCGAACGGACCGGCTACACCTACCAGAAGAGCGACCGTTCCTACGGCGGCGCCATCCTGGGCGCCGTGGTCGGCGGCGTGGTCGGCAACCAGTTCGGCAAGGGTGGCGGCAAGACCGCCTCGACCGCTGCGGGCGCTGCCATCGGCGCCATGGCCGGCGACAACATCGACAACGATGACCGTAGCGCTCGCCGTGTCCCGATCGAGGAGGAGCGCTGCCGCACGGTCGACAACTGGTCACGCCGTATCACCGGCTACGATGTGGTCTACCGTTACCATGGCAACCAGTACACCACCTTCCTGCCCTACGATCCGGGTCCGACCCTGAGGGTTCGGGTCAACGTCAGCATCGACGAACGTCGATAATCCAAGGGTTCCCGCCGCCGAAATGGCGGGGGCCTTGTGATAGAGTGCGGCCTCCTATGAGTTGAAGTACTGAGGCCGTGCGCTTTTTCCCCCTTTACTGCCTGTTATCCCTGTGCCTGCTGCTCGCAGGCACGGCCCGCGCCTCCACCGACAAGGATTTTCTCGCCGCCCGCGATGCCTACGCCAAGGGCAGGAGCGCGCAATTCGCCCGCCTGGCCGAGCGCATTCCCGATCAATATCCGCTCAAGGTCTACCTGGATTACTGGCAACTGAAGGGCCGCTCGGCCGGCAACGAGGCGTTGCTGGCATACGCCGACATCTACCCCGACACCCCCTTGTCGGAACGCCTACGCCAGGAAATCGCCCGGTCTTACGGCAAGAACGAGAACTGGCCGGGTTTCCGTCAGATCGTCGGCAAGCTGGCCAAGCAGGATAGAGAAATACAGTGCTTCGACTTCAGGGCACGCCTGGAACAGAATGACGCCAAGGTGGCGCCGGAGGCGATGCTGCTGTGGCGCACGGCACAGGACCTGCCATCGAGTTGCGCCCCCCTGTTCGACTCTCTCGCAGCCCAAGGCTGGCTGACCGCCGATGACCGCATCGAACGCCTGCGGCTGGCGCTGGAGACCGGCAACCTCAGACTGGCCCGGGAGCTGATCGCCGACCTGCCCGTGGAGGCCAGAGCCGACCCGACCCTGTTGATCCAGGCCCAGCGCACGCCAGACAAGGCGCTCGAAATCACGCCGGAAAACGCCGCCCAAAGGGAAATCCAGCTCTATGCGCTCGGCCTGCTGGCCAGGACCGATGCCGATCGGGCGGCAACCCTGTGGGAGATCAAGTCCGCCGACGCCTCCGAGGCCGTCCAGGGCTATGGCTGGGGGAGCATCGCCGTGGCGGCCGCCAGGCAGCATAGGCCGGATGCAGTCACCTGGTTCCAGCGTGCCGGCAACCGGTTGAGCGACAACCAGCGGCTCTGGCAGATCCGAGCCATGCTACGGGCCGGCCGTTGGTTTGATGTCTACCAGGGCATCGCTGCCCTGCCGCCCGCGACCCAGAACGAGGCGGTCTGGCGCTACTGGAAGGCCCGCGCCCTGAAGGGGTTGAATGCCGTCTACCAGGCCAATCAGCTGTTCGCCCAGCTATCGCGAGAAATCCACTACTACGGCCTGCTGGCCTACGAAGAACTGCCGGTGCGGCTGGAAACCCGTCCGGACGAATACCGTCCGACGCCGGATCAGGTCAGGGCCGTCGAAGCAAATGCAGGCATTGCCCGCGCGCTTTTGTTGCGCAAACTGAACCTGAATGCCGACGCGGTAGCCGAATGGGAGTGGGCGCTGCGTGGCATGAGCGATACCGAACTCCTGGCCGCTGCCGAACTGGCCCGGCGCGACGAATGGTATGACCGGGCCATCATGACCGCGGAAAAGACGAGCGAACTGCACAGCTTCGACCTGCGCTACCTGACCCCATATCGCGACCTGGCGGAGGCCCAGGCCAGCAGGAACGGTCTCGATCCGGCCTGGGTCTATGGCCTGATGCGCCAGGAATCCCGCTTCGTCGACTACGCCCGCTCGGGGGCCGGCGCCCAGGGGCTGATGCAGATCATGCCCGCTACCGCCAAGTGGATCGCCAATCAGATGAGGCTCGACAAGCGGGCCCATGCCAGGGTGAATGACCCCGAGACCAACATCCGCTTCGGTACCTTCTACCTGAAGAGCCTGCTCGACAAACTGGACGGCTCGCCGGTGCTGGCTACCGCCGGCTACAACGCCGGCCCCGGCCGGGCCCGCAGATGGCAAGCCAATACGACGCTGGAAGGGGCGATCTACACGGAAACCATCCCATTCACCGAAACCCGCGAATACGTCAAGAAGGTGCTCGCCAACGCCATGTATTACAGCCGCCGTCTCGGTCTGCCGGAAGGTTCCCTGAAAGAACGCCTGGGCACCATACCCGCCAAACCGGCCGCCGTGCCGGTACAGGAAAACGGGACAGACCCGGAACCTTGAACACCCGTTGCGGGAATGGTGTTTAATTGTCCAATCCAATGAGTTAGCAACAACGAGGAACAATCCATGTTTAACAAGAACATCTGCATCCTCGGCGGCGGCGGTTTTGTCGGCCATCATCTGGCCAGTCAACTGGCTAGCCGAGGCTGGCGGATCACGGTGCCGGCCCGCCAGCGGCAACGCACCCGGGATCTGCTGGTCCTGCCTACGGCGGAAGTCGTCGAGGCCGACATCCATGACGCAGCGACCCTGGGACGCCTGTTCGCCGGCCAGGACGTGGTGATCAATCTGGTCGGCATCCTGCATGGCAGCCACAAGGATTTCGTCCGTGCCCATGTCAAGCTGCCGCACAAGGTCATGGACGCCTGCCATGCTGCCGGCGTGCACCGTCTGCTGCACATGAGCGCCTTGGGCGCCGACGTCGGCTCGAAGAGCTTTTACCAGCACAGCAAGGGCGAGGGCGAGAGACTGGTACTGGAACCCGGCCGCAAGCATGACCTCGACGTCACGGTGTTCCGCCCCTCGGTCATCTTCGGCCCCGGCGACAGCTTCCTGAACCTGTTCGCCGGCCTGTTGAAACAGGCGCCGGTGCTACCGCTGGCCAATGCCGGCGCCCGCTTCCAGCCGGTCCACGTGACCGACGTGGCGCGCGCCTTCGCCAGCGCCATCGACGATCCGGCGACCTTTGGCCAGGCCTACAACCTGTGCGGACCCAGAGTGTACACCCTGGAGGAACTGGTCCGTCAGGTGGCCGCCAGCCTCGACCTCAAGCGCACCCTCCTGCCGCTCGGCCCCGGCCTGTCATACTGGTTCGCCCGGATGATGGAGCTGAAGCCGGGCGCCAAGATCATGACCCGCGACAACCACTATGCCATGCAGACCGACAATGTCTGCCCGGACGGCTTCCCGGCCCGGTTCGGTGCTCCGCTGACGCTGGAAGCGAACCTGGGCTACCTGCGCGGCGAGGGCAACCGGGGCCGATACGACGACTATCGGGCGGCGGCAGGGCGCTAGGCGCCTGCCGGCTGGGCACATGGATTTCCCCGCCCATATCCGCGCCTTTGTCGTGGGCGGCGCCGTGCGCGACGGCCTGCTCGGCCTGCCGGTGCAGGATCACGATTATGTAGTGGTGGGCGCCACTCCAGAGGAGATGACCCGTCTCGGCTTCCAGCCGGTCGGCAAGGACTTCCCGGTCTTCCTGCATCCCCAAAGCCACGAGGAGTACGCCCTCGCCCGTACCGAGCGCAAGACTGCGCGCGGCTACAAGGGTTTCCAGGTCTACAGCGCGCCCAACGTCAGCCTGGAAGAAGACCTCATTCGGCGCGACCTGACCATCAATGCGATGGCGCAAGCCGCCGACGGCCACATCATCGATCCCCATGGCGGGCGGGCCGATCTGGCGGCGAAGATATTGCGCCATGTCAGTCCGGCCTTTGCTGAAGACCCGGTACGCATCCTGCGCCTGGCCCGCTTCGCTGCCCGTTTCACCGATTTCTCCGTGGCGCCGGAAACCCTGGAACTGATGCGCGTTATGGTGGCCAACGGCGAAGTCGACGCCCTGGTCCCGGAAAGGGTCTGGCAGGAACTGGCGCGCGGCCTGATGGAGGCCAGACCTTCCCGCATGCTCTCGGTGCTGCGCGACTGCGGCGCTTTGGCCAGCCTGATGCCCGAGATCGACGCCCTGTTCGGGGTGCCGCAACCGGAACAGCATCATCCCGAGATCGATACCGGTGTGCACCTACTGATGGTCATCGACCAGGCCGCCGCCGATGGTCTCAGCCTGGCCGGCCGCTGGGCCGCCCTGCTGCATGACCTGGGCAAGGGTCTCACGCCCGCCGAATACTGGCCCAGCCACCACGGCCACGAGGGCAAGGGCGTGGCGCCGGTGCAGGCCTTGTGCGAACGCCTGCGGGTGCCAACCGAATGCCGCGACCTCGCCGTGCTGGCCGCGCGCGAGCATGGCATCGTGCATCGCGCCGATGAATTGCGCCCGGCAACGGTGGTCGAGTTGCTGGAGCGTACCGATGCCTTCCGCCGCCCCGAGCGTTTCGCCGAACTGCTCCGGGTCTGCGCCGCCGATGCCCGGGGCCGGCTGGGCCGAAATGACGACGACTACCCGCAGGCCGAACTGCTGGCTGCCGCGCTGACGGCAGCGCGCGCGGTCGATGCCGGTGCCATCGCCCAGGTCAGCCTGGCCGGCGAGATCCCGGCCGCGATCCGCCACGCCCGTGTCGAGGCGGTCAAGAGCGCGCTGGGAAAATGACCCTGAGCACCAGCAACCATGACCGCGACAGCGCCGGCCTGACCTATGTCTACCCGGTGCTGTCACGCCGGGCCGGCGGCGTCTCTATCGGCATCAACCTGAACGTCAACCACGCCTGCAACTGGCGCTGCATCTATTGCCAGGTGCCGGACCTGACCCGTGGCGGACCGCCACCGGTCGACCTGGCCTTGCTGGAGGACGAACTGCGCCGGATGCTCGACGATATCCTGCACGGCGACTTCATGGCCCGCGCGGTGCCGGAGGCCATGCGCCGGCTGAACGACATCGCCCTGTCCGGCAACGGCGAGCCGACCAGTTCAGCGGAGTTTCCGGCGGTGATCGAGTTGATCGGCCGCCTGCTCGACGAGTTCGGCCAGAGGGGCCGGATCAAGGTGGTGCTGATCAGCAACGGCAGCCTGATGCACCGTGAACCGGTCCAGGCCGGCTTGCACCGGCTGGCCGACCTGGGCGGCGAGGTCTGGTTCAAGCTGGACCGGGCCAGTTCCGAAGGCCTGCGCGCCGTCAACCAGACCGAGACGACACCGGACAAGGTGCTGCACAACCTCGAACGGTGCGCCCACGCCTGTCCGACCTGGATCCAGACCTGCGTATTCAGCCTGGACGGTCAAGCGCCGGCTGAAGACGAAATCAAGGCCTATCTGAAGTTGCTGCGGCGCGCCCTGGCGAATGGGGCGCCCTTGCGCGGGGTATTGCTGTATGGCCTGGCGCGGCCATCCACCCAGCCGGAGGCACCGCGACTGGGCAGGCTGCCGGAGGCTTGGCTGGCCGCCCTGGCCGGGCAAATCGGCCAGCTCGGGCTGGCCACCCGCTTATTTCCCTAGGCTCGCCTCGCCCAGGCTAAGCTTTTCGGCCAGGCGGGCACGGGTCAGGGAAACGGCATCGTAGCCAGCCTCGTCGGCAAACAGGAACATGCCGCCCATCGGGCTGATCCATTGCAGCAACAGCGATTTTTTCCGGCCATCGATGAGGAAGCGAATACCGTCCCCCACCTTCAACGCGTCGATTCCGGCCATGTCCTGGCTGTGGCCATCCTGCCCGGACTCGATCGACAGGGTCCCGGCATCCAATCCAGCCAGATCGGCCTCCGAAAATGCCCGGTCGGCATCCTGAGCGAGCTGGGTAACCGGTCTCTTATCATCACTCGTGGCCTGTAATCCGGGCCGGGCCACGGCAGCATGCAGCATGGCCAGCGAGGAAAACAGCTCATCACGCAAACCGGCGTTCAGTCCCATGGCGTCGCAACCGTCCTGCAAACGGCCGAGCAGGGTGGGCAGCAGATGCAGGAACTGCTCGGTTTCCTCCTGGCCCTGCTTCGGCGCCAGGCTCCAGAGCAGGGCATTGACGGTATGCCAGCCTGCCGCCCAATCGGGATGCTGGTCGCCGTGACTGAAATAGATCCCGGCCAGCAGATAGGACCAGTGGTCGAGCAGGAACTGGCGGATTTCCATGGGTGCCCCGCTCCTGGCCAGGCGTCCCTCGATCTCCTGGCAGATATGCGCGTGTACCTGGCGTTCTCGGCTTTTGAATAACATCGGCAAACCCCGCCTCGTTGCGGATCGAATACAGTCATAACGCATTTTACGTTGTATTGCCGCCGGGGCACTTGACGATAAAGGGTTCAATTAGTCTGGCTTTTTTGGTAGTCTGCGCCTTGGTTTCACGCAAGGAGTCAATACGGCATGCAGCACACACAGCGATTTTTCGCCTTTCTGGCGCGCCACAAGCGCTGGTTGCTGGTCATTTCCGCCCTCCCCCTGTTTGAAGTTGTCACCGCCTTCGGTGTATCGCCCGACACGATCACCCAGGACATCGTTCAGGAAACCGTGGTATCCACGGTCGCCCTCCCGGAACCCGTCGCGACCGACAGCGGCGCCTTCGATTTCTGGCGCGAAGACCGCATCCAGCCAGGCGACACCTTGGCCTCGGTGCTGGGCCGGCTGGGTGTCGGCTCGGAAGAGATGGCCGCCATCCTGGCCGCCAGCCGTGATCAATCGGCCAGATTCATCGCCGGCCGCACTGTCATCGCCAAGGTGACTTCCGGCGGACGCCTGCTCCTGTTTCGCTACCTGGTCGACGACCAGAACCTGCTGACCATCGAGCGTACCGGCGCCGGCTTCAGCGCCAGGAATGAAATCACCCAGCCGGATACCCGCGTCGTCGTGCGTTCCGGCGAGATCAAGTATTCCCTGTTCGGTGCCACCGATGCCGCCGATGTGCCAGATTCGGTAGCCTCCCAGATGGCAGAATTATTTTCCGGCGACATCGACTTTCACCGCGATCTGCGCCAGGGCGACCGCTTCTCCGTGGTCTTTGAAATCCAGACCGACGCCGGCCGCACCTTGCGTACCGGTCGTCTCCTGGCCGCGGAGTTCGTCAACCAGGGCAAGAGCTACCGGGCGGTGTATTTCAAGGATCCGCGAGGACGCGAAGGCTATTTCACCCCGGACGGCAAGAGCATGAAGCGTGCCTTCCTGAAGTCGCCCATCCCATTCAGCCGTATTTCCTCCGGCTTCTCCACTTCGCGCTACCACCCCGTCCTGAAGGAATGGCGTGCCCACAAGGGCATCGACTATGCGGCGGCGTCCGGTACCCCGGTGCGCGCGATTTCCGACGCCACCGTCGCATTCTCCGGTCGCAAGGGCGGCTATGGCAACCTGATCGTGCTCAAGCACCAGGGGCCGTACAGCACCGCCTACGGTCATCTATCCCGTTTTGCCAAGGGCATCCGCAACGGCACCCACATCAAACAGGGCGAGATCATCGGCTATGTCGGTTCCACCGGCCTGGCGACCGGTCCGCACCTGCACTATGAATTCAGGGTCAACAACGTGCAGAAGAATCCAGTCGCCATAAGCATGCCGGCCGCCTATCCGCTGGACCCCCGCTATCGCGCCCAGTTCGCCGCCGCAGCCGCCCCGCTGGTCAGCCAGATCGACCTGCTCCAGGGACGCAACCTCACTTCGCTGGACTGAATCCCGGCGTCAGGCCGGCGCCGGAAGGTGCCGGCCACATTCAACCCGGCTGAACGCAACAACCAATCAGGGAACAGAACACCAGTTCGAAGGCCACATCCTGGTCGTAGGTTCTGGACTTCTGGTTTTTCTCCACCGTCACGAAGCGCAGGTTGACCGCGTATTTGTTGGCGCTGACCTCGGGCACGCAAGGCCACTCGTCCGTCAAGCCAACCCGTAGCAGCTGTACCACGCGACCGCCCAGCATGAGTTGGAACATCCCGCCGTTGGCCACGTAATGGCCCTGGTTGCCGCTCTCCCGCAACAGTTGCAGGATCAGTTCGACGCCCTTCCGGATCGGCAGCATCGGCGCCAGCCACAGCCGCAGATCCGAGGTCCTGGCCGCCGAAGGCATGTTCAGCCAGTAATGGTAGCCGGGCAGGTCGAATCGGCAGGCGCCGCCCGGTATCCCGGTCCGGCTCTTGATACCCGAGAGCCAGTCGTTATCGCGGATATGCTGGCCCAGCTTGCCGGACAGGGCATGCAACTCGGCCAGCGCCTTGGCAATCCCCTCCAGCAGCAGTTCCAGACGCTCGGGGTCTACGGCGGGATTGCTCCGCAACGGCTCGAGAGAAAGCTTCTGCCGCTCCAGTTCCTGGATCAGTTCGCTACGCAATTCCGGTCTGGCCATCACGTCCGCCAACTCGAATACCGCCAGCAAACCGGCATGGTGCGAGCGGGCATCCACCGCATTGATGAAAAAACCGGCCTTGTCGAACAGGTCCTCCAGACGCAACCAAGTGCGAATCCGTTCGTTCAGGGGATATTCGTAAACGATCACGCGGACCTATTCAATGAGTGGCAGGAAAGGTAACGACAGGGCGGAACGACTGGAATAGGCCGATCCATTCGCATGCACGGATTTTGCAGTATGGCATCGGATGAATGCAATGCCTGTCGACATCTCAACTCGCCCCGGCACGCGCGGCCAACAGGTATGCCTGGTGCAAGTCGCCAACGCGCGCCGCCAGATCGCCTGGAGCGCCCTGGTTGCCGATCACGTCGTCGGCCGCCGCCAACCGACTCTCCCGGCTGGTCTGGGCCGCCAATATCGCCCTCGCCATCTCGGCCGTGACGCCGTCCCGCCGCATTACCCGCTCGATTTGCTGTTCCGGCTCACAGTCCACGACCAGGACCCGGTCGATCAACTCGTCGTAGGCCGTTGTTTCGAGCAGCAAGGGCACCACCACCAGCACATAGGGGGCCGCCGATTCGGCCAGCGACTCCGCCACGCGGCGGCGTATCAGGGGATGCAGTATGGCTTCCAGGCGCCGGCGTGCCTCGGGATCGGCGTATACCCGCTCGCGCATGCGGCCGCGCTCCAGGCTGCCATCGGGGGCGACATATTCGGGACCGAATCCAGCCCGGATCGACGCCATGGCCGGCCCGCCTGTGGCCGTCATCTCCCGGGCCAGGACATCGGTATCGATCACCTCGACGCCCAGTCCGGCAAACTGCCGGGAGACCAGACTCTTGCCGCTGCCGATACCGCCGGTCAAGGCCACGCAATAAGGCCGCTTCATCCGCCCAGATACAACTTC
>Ga0265297_10008894_pt1 | contig 13217 bp, 11 predicted proteins | sample Munlanlwell13791_FD_192502 | JGI IMG/M metagenome (GOLD analysis project Ga0265297, IMG submission 192502) | Leachate microbial communities from a municipal landfill in Southern Ontario, Canada - Leachate well 137-91 | ecosystem: Engineered > Solid waste > Landfill > Unclassified | place...
AGCAGGTTAAGGTTGATATAGGCCGGCTTTTGGATATCGACAAAAAGAGGAGGGAATCTTTGCAGGCTTTGGAGGATATGCGAGCTAAGAAAAACAAGGCTTCAAAGGAGATCGTTGCTGTAAAAAACGAAAAAGATAAAAGAAAGATAATTCTAGAAATGCAGGAGTTGGACAAAAACAGCGATAGATTAAACAGTGATTTGGCCGCCTTAGAAGATGAGTTCCGCGATTTGATGCTGCAGATCCCTAATATCCCTTTTGATGATGTTCCTGTTGGCAAAGACGATACGGAAAACATTGTTTTGAGGGAAGTGGGAGAAAAAGCCAAGTTTGGTTTCAAAAGTAGGGATTATCTTGAAATAGCTAAATATCTCGATTTGATTGATACTGAGCGCGCGGCTAAAACCTCAGGGACGAGGTTTGGGTTTATAAAAAAAGAGGCGGCTTTGCTTGAGTTTGCTTTGATTAATTTTGCTCTTGAGAATTTAACAGAAAGTGGTTTTTCTCCTGTTTTGCCACCGGTAATGCTTAAGGAAGAAATGGCTCGCGGAACAGGATATTTTGAAGCGGCTGACAAAGAAGAAGCCTATTTTTTGCCGGATGATAACCTATATCTGGTCGGAACTTCAGAGCAATCTTTACTGGCTATGCATTCAGATGAGATTTTAGAAGGAAAAGATTTGTCAAAAAGATATGTCGGGTTTTCCACCTGCTTTAGAAGGGAGGCCGGTGCTTACGGAAAAGACACAAAAGGCATTTTAAGAGTTCACCAGTTTGATAAAGTTGAAATGGTCACATTTTCTAAGCCGGAAGATTCAAAAAAAGAGCACGAGCTCTTACTTGAACAGGAAGAGAAACTAATGAAGGCTTTGAAAATTCCTTATAGAGTAGTGCAGATATGTACGGGCGATTTGGGGAGGCCGGCAGCGGCTAAATATGATATTGAGGCCTGGATACCGAGTGAAAATCGCTATCGTGAAACTCATTCTACTTCAAACTGCACCGATTTTCAGGCCAGGCGTTTAAATATCCGCTACCGTGAATCGGGCAAATTGAATTTCGTCCACACTTTAAACGGTACGGTTTTCGCCATAGGCAGGATTCTAATAGCTATCATTGAAAATTACCAGCAAAAAGACGGTTCCGTGAAGGTTCCCGAAGTTTTACAAAAATATACGGGATTTAAAGAAATTAAGAGATAATGAAGGAAGAAAAAGTTTCCATTAATGACCTGGAGGCTAATTACAAAATTGCAGGAGAGGGTCCTGCTGTTTTGATACTGCATGGCTGGGGAGGCTCTTCGGATTCCTGGAAAAAAGTGCAGGAAATATTGGCTAAAGAAGGCTTTAAAGTGGTGGTTCCTGACCTGCCTGGTTTTGGCAAAAGTTTAACTCCGAAAGAACCTTGGCGCGTCTCTGATTACGTGAATTGGGTTAATTTCTTTACTAATTATTTGAATTTAAATGATTTTTATCTGGTAGCCCATTCTTTCGGCGGTCAGGTGGCAGTAAAGTTTACGATTTTACATCCGGAAAAGGTGAGAAAGATAGTTTTCTGCGCTTCGGTTGCCATAAGGCCGAAGCCCGGGTTAAAAACCAGGATAATTTTTTCTGTGGCAAGGTTCGGGAACGCTATTTTTTCTCCGAGGTACTTGGTCAGGATGAAAGATGCGGCCAGAAATTTTTTCTATATCCTTTTGAGGCACAGGGATTATGTGAAGGCGAACGGCACGATGAAAGAGACTATTAAAAAGGTTTTAGAGGAGGATTTACTGCTGGACCTCCCAAAAATCAAGAAAGATACTTTAATCGTCTGGGGAGAGGATGATAAGCTAGTGCCTTTGAAGCACGCCCATATTTACAAGGAAAAGATTGAAAATTCCAAAATGGAGGTTTTTCCTAAGATAGGGCACAGTCCTCATCTAGAGATTCCTGACAAATTGGCCCAAGTCCTAATTAAATTTTTTAAATCCTAATTCATGATTCCAACTTTAGCTTTCTTTTGGTTCATAAGGACTACTAAGGCTGTTTTATTTTGGATCTATCTTTGGCAGCTTAAGGAATATCACATAGGCAGGTTTATAGACCATTTTCGTACTGAAAAGGGGAGAAGCCTGTTTTTAAATTTTTCTAACGTATTAAAAATCATTTTATTTATTTATTTCTTCACCTTGCCGCTTCTGTTCTTTTTTGTTGTTTTTTTGATATATATTGCCGAGTCAGCAAAGACTGTCTGGAACTTATTTAAGAAAAGGATAAAAAAGCCAGTTTTAACTAAGAAGACGGTTTTTTTGATATTTTCCGGGTTGTTCGTAGAGATTTTCTCTCTTTTACTTATATATTTGAATGCAAAAGATGTTTATTGGTTTGCTTTCTGGCTTCTGGTCTTTGATGTTTTATGCCCTTTTATAATTTCCCTAGTTGTTCTTTTGCTCCAACCTTTGGCAGTTTTTGGCAGGAACAGGATTATTAGGAAAGCCAGGTTAAAGAGAGAGGGTTTTAAAAATTTGCTTGTGATAGGGATTACGGGAAGCTACGGCAAAACTTCAACCAAGGAGTTTTTGTATAGTATTTTGTCTTCAAAACTCAAGGTTTTAAAAACCGAAGCTCACCAGAATTCAGAGGTGGGTATTTCCCAATGCATTTTGGATAATTTAAAGCCAGAGCATGAGATTTTTATCGTTGAAATGGGGGCTTATAACCAGGGAGGGATAAAACTGCTTTGTTCGATTGCCAAGCCGAAAATAGGCGTTTTAACCGGAATTAATGAGCAACATATGGCTACCTTCGGTTCGCAGGAGAATATTATTAAAGGGAAGTATGAGTTGATTGAGAGTCTACCTGGCGATGGTGTGGCATTTTTCAACGTTAAGAACAAATATTGTGTAGAGCTGTATAACAAAACTCAGATTAAGAAGTTTTTATACGGAGAGGCTGCTAAATTTATGGGAGAGGAGGATATTCTAGGGGCAGCAGCTGTAGCTAAAGAATTGGGGATGACAGAGGAAGAGATTTCCCGTGCCTGTGATAAGATTGAGAATAAATTTCCAGGGATACAGGTGAAAAAGGGGATCAACGGGTTGAATATAATCGACGCCACTTATTCGGCCAATCCCGATGGAGTTATCTCAAATTTGGAGTATTTGAAAAGTTTTTCTGGTCGTAAAGTAATTATTATGCCTTGTCTAATTGAATTGGGCAAAGCGTCAAAGGAGATCCATAAAAGAATAGGGGTAAAGATTGGTGAAGTTTGTGATTTAGCCATAATTACCACAAAAGATAGGCTGAAAGAAATAAAAGAAGGTGCTGGCTCAAAGGTTTTGCTCACGGAAAGTCCCAGGGAGATATTTGAAAAAATTAAGTCTTTTTGCAAAGAAGGGGATGTCATACTTTTAGAAAGTAGGGTGCGTAATAGCTTGGAAAGTACACAAAAATTAATTGAGATGCTGGAGAAATAAAAACGACTCATCGGAGAGATGAGCCGTGGGTAGTGAGGCTTGGTTATTAGGAATGAACTAATTCGTCAAAGGGGAGGACATCTAAGGTTAAGTGGAGTAGGCCTGTCCTGTGGCAATCGCGTTTCAGCGATTGAACCGGAGTCGTGGGCAGCAGAGCCTTTCTGTCAGGATACTGAGCCTTAATCAGGGCCAATCCAAAGCGTAAAAGTTGCTTCTCCTCTTCCTCTCCATCGGGTAATAGGACTATCTGTCCTTTCTCTTCTAAAATTAATGCCTTCAATTTAAACCTCCAAATCTATTTTCTGGTTCTACCTTGATCTTAGATTATATAATATTATGAATTTTTGTCAATATTTAAAACCAATATTAATATATTAGACGCCAAACACCGAGAAAGAAGATATTTTTTTGGCTCGGAAATTAAAATTTAAACCTTCACTTTGGAAGAGCGGGGAGGCTGTTAACGAAATAGAAGAGAATTTTAGAAGATATCTAGGCGTAAAATATGCAATTTCTTTTAACAGCGGCCGTTCTTCTCTAATGGCTATTTTGGATTCTTTGAGATTAGGAAAAGATAGCGAGGTTTTGCTCCAGGCTTTTACCTGTAACGCGGTGGCAAATCCGGTTATTTGGAATGATTTAAAGCCTATTTACGTGGATTGTGACGAGGAAACTTTTAATATTGATATCGGGGATTTAAAAAGAAAAATAACTTCGAAAAGCAAGGTATTAATAGTCCAGCATACTTTTGGTCTGCCAGCTGATATGGATACTATTCTGGAGGTTTGCAGACGGAATAATTTGATATTAATTGAGGACTGCGCTCATTCTCTGGGGGCTGGATACAAGGGCGGGAAAGTGGGGACATTCGGTAAAGCGTCTTTCTTCAGCTTCTCACGTGATAAAGTAATATCTTCGGTTTACGGCGGAATGGCTGCGACTAATGACGACGATTTGGCTAAAAAAATAAAGGAATATCAAGATAGAATAGGATATCCTTCTTTTGGCTGGATTCACCAGCAATTGTCCCACCCGGTTTTTATGAATTGGCTGATTTTGCCGACCTATAAGATATTCGGGAAGTACGTTTTAGTTTTATTTCAGTGGCTTAATATTTTATCAAAAGCAGTTCATTGGAAAGAAAAGAGGGGAATGAAGCCTTCTTATTTCCCGAAACGTCTTCCAAACGCTTTGGCTATTTTAGCTTTAAATCAGTTTAAAAAATTAGAAAAGTTTAATAAGCACAGAAAAGAGATAGCATATTTTTACAGGAAAGAATTAGCAAATACCTTTTTTGAGTTGCCTCCGGAGGCAGAGCAGATTTATCTAAGGTTTGTCGTAAAACACCAAAAAGCTCACGAAATTATTAGGAAAGCTTGGCAGAATAATCTTTTGATAGGAGAGTGGTATACGAATCCGGTAGATCCCTACGATACGAAACTAGATAAATTACAGTATAAATTGGGCAGTTGTCCTAAGGCGGAAAGGTTATCCGGTAAAATTCTTAATTTGCCTACCCATGTTAATATTTCGAAAGAGGAGGCTAAAAAAATAGTAGATTTTGTAAAACAATGGAAATAAGAGAAATTACGGAAAAAAATATTTGGGAAGATTTTCTTATGAAATGTAAGGAAAAAACTTTTTTGCAGTCTTGGAATTGGGGTGAATTCCAGGAAAAGATGGGGAATAAAATATGGAGGCTGGGCGTTTACGAAAAAGGGAACTTATTAAGCGTTGCCTTGATATCGAAGATAAAAGCGAGAAGGGGTACGTTTCTTTTGGTTCAGCACGGACCGGTTTCGATTTCTAATGATAAAAAAGCTCTTGATTTTTTCATTAATGAGTTGAAAAAGATAGGTAAAAAAGAAGGGGCAAGCTTTGTTAGAATTAGCCCTTTGTGGGAGAAAAACGATGGAAACCAAAGTGTTTTCAAAAACCTCGGCTTTAGGGAGTCTCCGATGCACGCTAATGCCTATGAGGCAAGTTGGAAGTTAGATATTACGCCTAACGAGGAGGGATTGCTTACTAATATGCGTAAAACCACCCGTTATTTGATCCGTCAAGCACAGAAAAATGCTAATATTGTGATAGAAAAAAGTGATAATTTAGATAATTTAAAAGTTTATCAGGAGCTTAACGAGAAAGTAGCCAAAAGGCAGGATTTCGTTCCTTTCTCGTATGAATATATAAAAAACGAGTTTGAGGTTTTCTCAAAAGATAACCAGTGCTTGTGGCTGTTCGGCAAATATGAGGGAGAGATTGCAGCTGCCGCCCTGGTTGTTTTTTGGTCTGGAATAGGCTTTTACCACCAGGCAGCTTCAGATTACAGATATGCAAAGTTTTCTATTCCTTATCTAATTCAATGGGAGGCTATAAAAGAGGCAAAAAGCAGGGGATGTGTTTTATATGATTTTTGGGGTTACGTTAACCCTGCTAAACAACCAAAACATCCCTGGGCCGGCCCAACTTTATTTAAAATGGGCTATGGCGGCACGGCTTATGAATATATAAAAACTCAGGATTTACCTCTTTCTAAAAAATATTGGTTAACCTATGTTTTCGAGAAGGTTCGTAAAGTGAAAAGAGGTTTATGAAGAAACACAGACAATATAGAAGTCCGTACAAGGTTAAAAAGAAAAAGCCGATTTACAAGAATCGATTTTTTTGGCTTGGAATTTTCTTTTTAATCCTTTTTTCTTCAATTTTTTATTTGTTATTTTTCTTTCAGTTTTTTCAGGTAAAGAATATTAACATTGAAGGCCAAAATAAAGTTTCTGCGGACAGCATTAAATCTTTAGCTGAAAGTAAATTAGAGAATAAGATATTATTATTCAATACCAAAAGCATATTTTTAGTTAGGTCAGGGGAGATAAAAGAGCAGATTTTAAGCGATTTCCCTCAGATAGCCAAAGCTGAGGTCAGGCGGAAATTGCCCGATATTATAGATATTAAAATATCAGAGAGAGTTGGCCAGACTACATGGTGTCGGGAAGAAAGATGTTTTTCTCTGGATAGAGAAGGGATTATTTTTGAAGAAATTTTTAATGTTGCCACAGATACCTTTAGAATATGCGGTGGGGCAGGGGACAAGCCTGATTTAAGCTTGGGAGACAAGATAACAGACGAAGATAAATTAAGCCAGGTTCTTTATCTGGAATCTAAATTAAGGGATAGATTACAGACCTCTCTCGCTGAAATAAATATGGTTTCTGACGAGAGATTGAATGTTAAAACTTCCGGGGGTTGGGAAATCTATTTTAATCCCAAGGAGGATTTAAATTGGCAGTTGGATAAACTTAGCGCTGTTTTAGACAAAGAGATTCCTTCTGAAAAAAGAGATGAGTTAGAATATATTGAACTTAGGTTTGGCAATCTCGCTTCCTATAAGTATAGGTAAGCTATTGTATGTAGTAAATGAAGATTGAGTTGCCTATTACGGTTACCGGTTGGTAATTGTTAAGCCAAAGGTAATATCCCGCGGGCTGGTCTAGTCCTTTAACCGGAATTCCTCGTCCTCCCTGCAATAAAGTTGCTGAGACCGCGAGATAGTTTTCTTTCGGGAATTCAGCCGAAGATTTCGTGCCCCACCAGGGCGCGTATTTTTCTTTCAGGTAATATGACGGGTCTCCTCCGCCAAAGTAGTTAACGTAAATTTTATCAATTTTATTTTCGTTTACCCAGGTTGTCAGTCTTTTCAAATCCTGTCCCCAGTCAAGATTAGAATCCACCACGTAAAGATAGCCGTTTTTAGAGCCTCCTATAATCTCATTGAAATAGGATAGAAGATTGGGATAAACGGAAATTACCGAAATCGCCTGCCATAAAAGCAGTATTGCAAGAAAGGCATATTTTAGTTTAAGGGAAGGTCCTTTCAGCCAACTCGAAGTTACGGCGCTTACCAATAAAATCGTGAAGGGAAAAACGGGTAGCAGATGGCGGACTCCTATATTTAGGGTGCTTACGAGAGAAGTCAGCCAATATATCCCCAAGAATAAGAGCATAGCAAACTCCGTAAAGTGGGATTTCAGCCAGTCAGAAACCTTGGGCGATTTGCTTTTCCAGGCCAGCCAGACAACGTAAAGAAGGGAGAGAAGAGTGAAAATATGAAAGGCCAAAGGCTCTTTTAAGATATAAACAACCGGGAAGTAGTAATACCAGCCCATATTATTAACTTCACCTAAAAAATAAGTGGTATTTCCCGAAGTCGCTCTGTTTGTCGCCATTAAAAGTCCGAAGGCATAATATGAATATGCCCTTAAAATGGGTTTATCTGAAGCCCAAAGAGTTATTTTGGCGGGGATTCCTATTACTGGTTTATCGAATACTCCCGCTTCACTCAATACGGTCTCTGTATCGTGTCTTTGTCTTTCTGCCGGATAATTTAAAACGTGAAATTGGTAAATAGGCCAGACCAAGATATAGCCAACTAAAATGACCAAGATAAACACCTTTGCCGCCTTCTGCCAGGTTGTTGATTTGATCAGCCAAAAGACTAGGGCCAGGATAAAGAAAAACGGGAGTAAAAGTATTACTGAAAACTTGCAGAGTTCAGCCAAGCCGAAAGCGATTCCTGCAATGATTATATTTTTGGCAATTGGATTTTTTAGGGCTTTAAGGAAATAATAGGTAGCTATTAAGATGCCTGTAGCCGCCCCTACATCGGTAGTAACCAGCCTACCGTGAGCCAGTAGGGTCGGGGAGAAAGAGAATAAAAACAGGGTTAATACGGCGGCTTTATTCCCAAATAATTCTTTTGACCACTTGAATAAGAAAAAGCCCAAGAGAATTAGAATTAGAATCATGGGTATTCTTCCTGCGAAGATCATTTTATCGGCTTGGTTATTTGATTGGTAAAGTAGGTCGAAGCCAAAGTCCCATTGGCCGTTGACATCGTCTTTCCAGGCTTTTATATCAGAAGGAAAGTTTATATTTTTTATGAAAAGCAGAGGTAAGGCAGCCAGGTCTTTTATTAAAGGAGGATGTTCTGGATTTAATCTCATGTCTTGCTGGGTCAGATAGCTGTAGCCAGCTGGCAGGTGGGCGACTTCATCCATTGTCAGAGAGTCTCCTTTTATGCTGAAAATCGCCGCGATAAATACAAAAGACAAAAATACTACGGCTAATATATTTGTGATGCGATTAGACATATTTTTGGTTAATTGAATTATTATACTATTTTAACAGAAATTTTAATGAAGTGAAAATCTAAGATTGACACTTTTTTATGATAGTAGTATTTTAAAATTGGAGGTGAAGTAATGAATTGCAATTTTAAAGGAAAGGAAATAGTTCTTCCTAAAGGGTTTTCGGTGAAGGAAGAGGGAAGATGGTACAGGCTATACCACGAGTCTAGCAGGAAGGCTATAGCGGGCATTTCATCAGAATGCACTGCCTCGGATTTCGAGAAAAAAGTAAGTCTGCACATTGAAAACTTTCAGGCTTTTATCAGGGAATTAGAGCCAGCGTTAAGCTAAGGGCGAGAAGTATTTGAACCTCGGCCCTTTTTTATTTTGGCTGGTTATCACTCTTGACAGGGGAGTGCTAACTTTCTATAATGGAGGATGGATATATGACTATAACTGACAGGCAAAAAGATATATTAAATAAAATAATCGGTGAATACATCAGTTCGGCTCAGCCGGTCAGTTCTAAGTTGCTTGAAAAAAAGTATAACTTTGAAATTTGTCCGGCCACGATAAGAATTGAAATGCAGAAGCTGACAGATGACGGTTTTATTTCCCAGCCCCATACTTCAGCAGGTAGAGTTCCCACCGACAAAGGTTATCGTTTCTTTGTAAACAATTTATTGGAGAGGGGATTGTCAGAAGAAGAATATGACACGGGAGATTTAATTGAGAAGGAGATGGGGGATACAATGAAATTTATCCAGCATCTCACCAAGGGGTTGGCTGAAACTACTTCTAATCTGGCCCTCAGCTATTTGTTTAATGATAAGATTTTATGGAAAGAAGGGTGGGGGGATATTATCCGGGAGCCTGAGTTTAAAGAAACAAAATTAATTTATAACTTAGCCAGGATTATTGATAACTTTGAAGACGAGATTAAAGAAGTTGATATTAATTTCGGGGTCAAGGTTTATATCGGCAAAGAGAATCCTTTCTCAAAATCCAAGGAATTCAGCACGATAATCGCCAGGTGCCATTTTCCGGAAAAAGAAGAGGGATTCCTGGCCATAGTCGGCCCCAAAAGAATGGATTATGACAAAAACATCAATCTTATTAATTCTTTAATAAAATTAATGGAAGACTATGGATAGAGACAAACAAAAAGGAGTAAATATCGAGGAATTTAAAAAACAGCTTGAAGAATGCCAGAAGTTAAAAGAAGAATATCTATCTGGCTGGCAGCGTTCAAGAGCCGACCTGCTCAACTACAAGAAAGAAGAGATGGAAAGGATAGGGGGGTTGATAAATTATGCGATGGAAGAAATAGTTTTAAGGTTCTTACCGATTTTAGACAATTTTGAGGTGGCAGAAGGAAAGATTCCCGACAATCTGAAGAAAGACGAGAATGTGAAGGGGCTTATGCAGATAAAAAATCAGCTTCAGGATTTTTTGAAAAGCCAGGGCTTGGAGGAAGTAAAGTCTCTTGGCGAGAAATTCGATCCTAATCTGCACGAAGTGGCAGAAGAAATAGAAGAAAAAGGTAAAGAATCGGGTATTATAGTCGAAGAAATCCAAAAGGGTTATAAGATAGGAGGCAGGTTATTAAGGCCTGCAAAAGTAAAGGTTATTAAATAAATAAAATAATAAAAAGATAACAAAAAACATATGTCAAAAGCATTAGGTATAGATTTAGGAACGTCAATTTCAAAAATGGCCACCATTAAGGGTGGGGAGCCAAAATGTCTGGAAAACAGAGAGGGTTCAGTCTTAACTCCCTCTATTGTCGCTTTGGCTAAAAACGGGGAAAGGTTGGTCGGGATTTTGGCTGAAAGACAGTCGGTAACCAATCCCAAGAATACCATTCATTCTGTAAAAAGATTTATTGGTAGGAGATATTCTGACCCCGAAGTCCAGAAAGAATTAAAACTCTTGTCTTATGAGACGAGAGAAAGAAAAGACGGAGAGGTAGAAGTGAAATTGGGAGACAAGTGGTATACCCCGATTGAGATTTCAGCGATGATTTTACAGAAGTTAAAGCTGGACGCCGAAGAGAAATTGGGAGAAAAGATAACAGACGCCGTGATAACCTGTCCGGCTAATTTTGACGATTCCCAGAGAAAAGCGACTAAAGCCGCAGGAGAGATTGCTGGTTTTAATGTTTTAAGGATAATTAACGAGCCGACCGCAGCAGCCCTGTCTTATGGTTTAACTAAGAAAGCCAACCAGCAGATTGTGGTCTATGACTTTGGAGGAGGGACTTTTGATATTTCAGTCTTAAATACCACTCCTGAGACGGTTGAAGTAATGGCAACAGGCGGAGAAGCTCATCTTGGAGGAAGAGACTTTGATCAGAGAATAATCAATTGGGTTATTGAGCAGTTTAAAAAGGACAATGGCATTGATTTGTCTAAGGATCCTTTAGCCCTTCAAAGATTAAAAGAATTTGCCGAAAAAGCCAAGATAGAATTGTCTTCGGCCATGGAAACTGAAATTAATCTTCCGTTTATCACTTCTGACAGCGCTGGTCCCAAACACCTTCTATACAAATTATCCCGCTCTAATTTTGAGAATATGTGCAGGGATTTAATAGAAAGGTCTATTGAAAGGATAAAGAAAACATTGGAAGAAGTAAAATTGTCAAAAGGAGATATTGAGGAAATTGTCCTTGTCGGGGGAACTACTTTGATTCCGGCGATAAGAGAAGCGGTTAAGAACTATTTTGGCAAAGAGCCTAATATGTCTATTAATCCTGAAGAAGTGGTGGCCTTGGGAGCTTCCATTGAAGGGGAAATCTTAAGGGCTCAAAAAGAAGGAAGGGCTCCAGAAGGCGATATTAAAAGCGTATTACTTTTAGACGTTCTGCCTTTGTCTTTGGGAATAGAGACCTTGGGAGGAGTGGATACAATAATGATTCAGAAAAATACTACCATTCCTACGGCCAAGACCCAGATTTTTTCAACGGCAGCAGACAGCCAGCCTTCGGTTGAGGTTAATGTTTTACAGGGAGAAAGGCCAATGGCCCAGGATAACCGTTCCATAAGCAGGTTTATTCTAGACGGTATTCCGCCAGCTCCTCGTGGTCTTCCTCAAATTGAGGTTACCTTTGATATTGATGCTAATGGCATTCTAACGGTCACCGCTAAAGACAAAGCGACCAGCAAAACTCAGTCTGTTAAGGTTGAGGGTTCAATAGGTTTGTCTAAAGAAGAGGTTGAGAAAATGAAGAAAGAGGCAGAGCTTCACGCCGAGGAAGATAAGAAAAAGAGGGATTTAATTGAAGCCAAGAATATGGCGGACACCTTGGTCTATACTTCAGAAAAGGCTTTAAAGGAAGCCGGAGACAAGGTTTCAGCTGATTCCAAGAAAGAGATAGAAGAGAAGCTGGAAGCTTTGAAAAAAGTCAAAGATAGTGATAATATGGATGATATTAAAAATAAGACAGAGGATTTGTCCCAGGCTATCCAGAAGATAGGGGCAGAAATGTACAAGCAGCAGGGCGGGCAGCAGCCTCCTCAGCAAGAAGAGCAAAAACCTGAAGAAGGGGAATTCAAAGAAAAACAATAAATGGCAAAAGACTACTATCAAATTTTAGGCGTCTCTCGCGAGTCGTCTGCAGATGACATTAAAAAAGCCTACTACAAGCTGGCCCACAAACATCATCCTGACAAAGGAGGGGAGGAGAAAAAGTTCAAAGAAATAAATGAAGCTTATCAGATTCTTTCTGACAAAGAAAAGAGGTCCCAGTATGACAGGTTTGGCAATGTCTTTGAAGGAGCCCAGGGTGGCGGTCAGCCTAACTGGGGAGATTTTCAGTGGAGCTGGGGCAGACAGAATGAGGGTTTTAACGCTGACTTCGGGGATTTAGGAGATATCTTTGAAGAGATGTTCGGTTTTGGCGGAACGCCAAGGAGAAAGAAAGACATAAAGAAAGGTAAAGATATAGAGGTGAATATAGAGATTCCTTTGGAAGATACCTTAAAAGGCAAGGAAAAAACGATAAGTTTTAATAAATATACCGTTTGTTCAAGATGTCAGGGCAAGGGAGCAGAGCCCGGTACCAAAGTGACTGAATGTTTCTCTTGCAGAGGTACCGGAGAAGTTCAGCAGATTAAAAGAACGTTTTTGGGATCATATACCAAATACGCGACTTGTCCTGAATGCGGCGGAGAAGGATACAGGCCGGAAAAACCATGTAATGTCTGTAAAGGAGAGGGAAGGATAAAAAAAGAAGAGGATATTAGAATTTTCATTCCAGCTGGAATTGACAGTAATCAGGTTATAAAAGTTGAGGGAAAGGGTAATGCCGGGAAGCGAGGAGGAAAGACAGGAGATTTGTACGTTAGGATTTTTATTAAGCAACATCCTGTTTTTGAAAGAAAAGGAGATGATTTATATACTTTGTTTCCGATTTCTTTTTCCCAGGCTGCTTTGGGAGGCGAAGTTGAAGTTTCAACTTTAGACGGAAAAGGTTTATTATTAAAAGTGCCAGAAGGAATAGAATCTGGCAAAACGTTCAAGGTTTCTGGCAGAGGGATACCTCGTTTTGCAGGGTATGGCAGGGGAGACATGTATGTTAAGCTGGCAGTCAGGACTCCCAAAAAGTTGACAAAAAAGCAAAAAGAGCTATTAGAGAG
>Ga0265297_10008895_pt1 | contig 13217 bp, 12 predicted proteins | sample Munlanlwell13791_FD_192502 | JGI IMG/M metagenome (GOLD analysis project Ga0265297, IMG submission 192502) | Leachate microbial communities from a municipal landfill in Southern Ontario, Canada - Leachate well 137-91 | ecosystem: Engineered > Solid waste > Landfill > Unclassified | place...
CACAAGTTCAATGCACCCTTTGATCAGAGATAAACAAACGGTAGACTGGATATTTGTACGGACATGTGCATCCCTGGAACCCAATCACCTTGATTGGTCCTCTGAGGAAATGGCAATGATTGCACCAACAGCAAATTAGTAACGTTCCCACCGCCTGCCAGTGGAACTTCGGTGACCTGTCACCCAACTCGACCCTCCAGAACCCCACCCACACTTTCGAAGAAGAAGGGAGTTATGACGTCACCCTTACTGTCTCCAACGCATACGGGAACTCCACACTCCAGAAGACTAACTACATTACAGTCCTACCACCCCCGCCCTTCCTACCCGGATGGTCCTACCGGAAACTCCACACGATGTCCGGTTCTACCACTGCACTCACCAATTATCCCGTACGACTGCTGATATTCAGGGATGGGAGTACTGTTGAGTCCGCGAATATCATACAGACGGGCCTTAACACGGATCCGGACTTTTCCGATTTGAGGTTTACAACCGATACCGGAACTCCGATCTCATATTGGATCGAATCAAGGAACGTCACCTCTGCGATCGTCTGGGTCAAAGTCCCCTCAATCCCTACCACTGGTACACAATTGTATGTCTATTATGGAAATGGCAGTGTGTTATCCGAGAGTAATGGAGATCTCACGTTCCCGATGTTTGATGACTTCCAAACCCTGAACACAACACGTTGGATCGCTGCAGGATCCGTGTCGACTTCGACGTCACAAGCATCCTTAACCTCAGGCTCTTGGATTCAAGGGGTCTCTCTCCCAGAACCTCTATTCGGTCGCAGGCTACCAGAACCCACAAGGATACGGAGCCGTGTTCTATGGGGCATTCCCCACCGCAAATGCATTGAATGCAGTGACTCGAAATCCCTACCCCTCGCAGTCCAGTGAAATACTCTTAACTGGATCCGGTAGTTCGGGAACGCATGTCTGGGAAATCCGCCGGTCTGCTGATTCATCTGTGGTATTTACTATCGATTCCCAGCCTCGTGCCTCACTCTCAACTACGATACCTACCAACGAGATCGAACTCTTCTTCTGGGCGCAATCTGGACAGGTCCTGGTTGACTGGGTGTACGTGAGACCCTTCGTATACCAGGAGCCGTATTCAGTTTCGACTGGACCAGAAAATTGATCCTCCAAATAGTAGAGGGGATAAGAAAAAATGCATTTTTATTCTAATAAAAAGAAAATAGTGTTGTAATAACATATGTATGGTAAAAAATCTATCTTGGTAAAGCGACTCGGAAAGAAATACAAATTAGGTCAACGATTACCTTATTTGACAATTACAGATGCAATTCGCAATACACTCTCAACCATACTCCACTCACCCGCAAATTCAGATTTATCTGGCAACGAACAAGGTATAATACTACAAAAAGCACCTGGAAATGAAGATTTCTGGGCCTTGAGAGAGATTTCTTTCTCCATTGATTCAGGTGATGTTGTGGGTATCATCGGGAGAAACGGTGCTGGAAAAAGCACACTTTTAAAAATCCTCTCGCGTATTACATCGCCTTCAGAAGGGGAAATAACAATAAATGGGCGGGTAGGTTCGCTCCTCGAAGTTGGAACTGGTTTTCATCCTGAACTTACAGGACGTGAAAATATTTACCTTTCAGGATTAATACTTGGGATGAGAAAACATGATATTGAAGAGAAATTCGAGGAAATAATAAAATTTTCAGGCGTGGAGAAGTACCTTGATACACCTGTGAAACGATACTCAAGCGGTATGAACGTCCGTCTTGGCTTTTCTGTTGCTGCGCATCTCGATCCCGAAATACTCTTAGTGGATGAGGTACTTGCAGTAGGTGATGCTGATTTCCAGAAGAAATGTCTGGGTAAGATGGGGGAGATATCGAAAGGAGGAAGGACCGTATTGTTTGTTAGTCACAGTATGCCCATGATTTCCTCACTTTGCAACCAATGTATCCTATTGAATAACGGGAGAATTCAGTCTAAAGGAGAAACAAAAGACGTTATTGCTAGTTACCTTCTGAAGGATTCTAGTAATCCAGCATTCATTGATTATACCATGTCATCACGCTTACCTGGGGATTATCTGGCGACATTGTTGTCAGGATGGATTGAAAATTCTCATGGAGATAAGACATTTGAAATTAATATCAACGAACCTTTACGAATATGTATGCGATATCGTGTTCTTGGAGACGTCCCAAAAATCCCTTCTCCCAATTTCCATGTATATGATTACCAGGGACAATGTGTATTTGTGACTTCTCCGATAATTGATTATAATAAACCATGTAAAGCTGGGGAATATTTTGCAGTATGCGAAATTCCAGGTAATTTCTTAAATGACGGATTATTCTCTGTTCATTTAGCTTTAACATTCCATCATACTGGGGAGCACGTGAGTTTCTGGGAAAAACACGCCCTTACATTCAATATCACAGATCCTATAGACAATATTATTTCACGACCAACTGGGTATAGTGGACGAATTCCAGGAGTGATACGCCCATTGTTACAGTGGAATATCGAGTGTGTTACATGAAAGCAGTTATTCTCGCAGGGGGATATGGCACTCGTCTGTCAGAAGAGACCCTCGTAAAGCCAAAGCCACTTGTAGAAGTGGGAGGGAAACCAATCCTCTGGCATATCATGAAGGGATATTCGCACCATGGTGTGAAAGAGTTTGTAATATGTTGTGGATACAAGGGGTATATGCTTAAAGAGTATTTTGCAAATTACTTTTTACATATGTCCGACGTCACATTCGATATGAATGAGAACACCATGGAAGTCCACCAGAAGCATGCTGAACCATGGCGAGTAACGCTTGTTGACACAGGTGAAAACACTATGACCGGTGGACGACTTAAAAGAGTGGCAAAATATATTGAGAAGGAGGAAATGTTCTTTTTTACATATGGGGACGGACTTTCTGATATTGACATCTCTGCAGAAGCAACTTTTCATAAATCACATGGAAAAATGGCAACGATATTAGCAGTACGACCTCCAGGTCGCTACGGATCTCTAAACACCGATGGGATTAAAGTGCATGGATTCATAGAAAAGCCAAGAGGAGATGGTAGTTGGATAAACGGCGGTTTCTTTGTTCTTTCACCAAAAGTACTCGATTATATCCATGGAGATCAGTCAAGTTGGGAGGGTGAGCCTCTTATCCAACTTGCATCTGATAATGAGTTGATGGCCTTTAAGCATCAGGGTTTCTGGCAACCGATGGATACCCTCCGGGAGAAGAATCTCCTCGAAAAGTTGTGGCAATCGGGGAAGGCTCCTTGGAAGGTATGGGAATGAATACCTTTCCTTTAAAAGTGTATGCAGGAAAAAATGTATTCATCACAGGGGATACTGGATTCAAAGGTTCATGGCTTGCCATTTGGCTCTTGAAACTCGGGGCCAAGGTTACCGGCTTCGGGTTACCGCCAAAAAACCTGGAAGACAATTTCAATGTTACCGATCTTACGTCTAAAATTCATCACATCGAAGGAGACATTCGGGACTTTAATGCTGTTTCCCAAGCGATCAGTTTGACCAAACCGGATATTGTTTTCCATCTAGCCGCCCAGGCACTCGTCCTTGATTCCTACCGTGATCCCTACCAGACTTTCGAGACAAACGTGACCGGGACACTCAATGTCCTCGAAGCTATCCGGACCATTCCCGGCATCCAAGCTTCGGTGATGGTCACAAGCGACAAATGTTACGAAAACCGCGACCGAGTGTATGCATACCGGGAATCTGATTCTCTTGGTGGAAGAGATCCCTATAGTGCCTCAAAAGGAGCAGCTGAGATAGTCATCTCCTCATACACCCGATCTTTCTTCAATAAAAAAGGGACTCCTGCTATCGCCTCGGTCCGAGCTGGTAATGTGATCGGTGGTGGAGACTGGTCAGAAAATCGTATTGTCCCGGACTGTATACGGGCTCTTAAGAATAATGAAGAGCTCTGTCTTAGGAACCCTCATGCGATACGCCCATGGCAACATGTTTTGGATCCTCTTCACGGATATCTCACACTTGGGGGTGCCCTCCTGTCAGACCGGGAAAAATTCTCTGGCTCCTGGAACTTCGGGCCGTATCACCAGAATGCGATATCGGTGGAATCATTGGTCAGGGAAATAATCTCCCAGTGGGGAAGCGGCAGGTATCGTGTTGATCCTGTCGTGACATGGAAGGAGGAATCTGATTTTTTGATGCTCGATATTTCAAAGGCCATCCATTTTCTCGGATGGAGACCACGTTTATCTCTAAAGAATGCTATAAAATACACTCTGAATGAATACAGGATTGGAGGGCTGACTCAGGATGAGGTTTATTCCCATCGCTTGCAGCATATCGATGATTACCTGAATGTGGTACCTGCCTTATGAATCCCAGGGTAATCTATTTTATTCCGATAATGGTCAGATTTCCAGTCTTGCCGGCAATAGGAGATGGATTATGATCGTAACGGAAACCGATATTGAAGGATTAAAAATTATTGATATCGAACCCCATCGGGATAATCGGGGATTTTTTGCCCGTGCATTCTGTAAGGAAGAATTTGCGAAAAATAATCTGGAGTCCGAAATTATCCAGTGTAACCTTTCCCACAATATTCAAAAAGGCACTCTACGGGGAATGCATTACCAAATCCCCCCTCATGAGGAAATAAAAATGGTTCGCTGTACGAAGGGAACGATTTTTGATGTTGCTGTTGATCTGAGAGAGAATTCACCAACATATCTTAAATGGAGAGGATTCGAGATTCGGGCGGATAATTACTCTATGCTCTATATCCCCAGAGGGTGTGCGCACGGATACCAGACGTTGGAAGATGACACCACAGTATTCTATATGGTAACCGAGCCATTTCATCCGGAGTCAGAGCGGGGAATCAGATGGAATGATCCAACTATAACCATTAAATGGCCGCTTCCAGTATCATTCATATCAGACAAAGATAACAATTATTCCGATTTTATCCCATGAAAGAGATCCTTGTTACTGGTGCCACTGGCTTTATCGGGCGACATGTTGTGCCCCTACTTGTTGATCAGGGATACGAAGTTACAGCCGTTGCCAGGAATAAAAAGAAAATGCAGGCAATGCCCTGGGTAAAAAATGTCCGTTGCATTTTGTGTGATATTCACGATCCTTTCCTGAATACTGAAAATCTGCTTGGGAATATTGATGTGATCATTCACCTTGCCTGGCCTGGACTTCCACATTATAATGAATTATTCCATTTTGAGGAAAACCTTCCTGCAGACTACCGGTTTATCAAAAAAATGGTGATGTCCGGCGTAAAGCATGTTCTTGTTACAGGAACCTGCTTTGAGTACGGCATGCAATGCGGAATACTTAGTGAAGACACCCCCACGGCACCTACTTTATCTTATGGTCTTGCGAAAGATACACTCCGAAAATATTTGCAGTTACTTCAGCATGATAAGCCTTTTACTCTTCAATGGCTCCGACTTTTTTATTTATATGGACCGGGGCAAAATCCAAACAGTCTTATTGCACAACTCGATAATGCGATAGACCGTGGAGACTCTGTGTTTAATATGTCTGGCGGCGAGCAGTTGCGGGATTACCTGCCGGTTGAAGAGGTAGCTGATAGAATTGCATTATTGGCCACACATCCTGAATGTGATGGCATTTTCAACTGTTGTAGCGGTCATCCAATATCCGTGCGGCGTCTGGTGGAAGAACATCTAGTTCGTCGTGGGGTTCATATTAAACTTAATTTTGGTTATTATCCTTATCCAGATTTCGAACCTATGGCATTTTGGGGGGATTGCAGGAAATTCGAGAAGATATTATTGAAGGAAGAAGATTATGACTGAATTAAATAACTTAATTCATGAAATGAGCGAAAGCGTGCAGATTGTTGACCGATCAATATCCTCTGGAATTGCTATTTTTGGAGCGGGTCATTATGGTGAAATGGCATTTCGATATCTGCGGGAATCAGGATTAAAAGTGTTGTGCTTCGTTGATAATAGCGTTGTAAAACAAGGATCAAAAATAGACGGGATTCCAGTAATTTCGCCAGAACAACTTAAATCGTTGGCTCCATCCACAGTTTTCATTGCTGCACGACATGCGGTTAAACCCATTAGTGAGCAATTGACAATACTTAACTTACCGAATATTTCCTTTGATGCTTATTTTGTAATAAAGAACCTGGAAAGGATTAAAAAGGTTCGGGATGTTCTTCTTACGGATAACCATTCAAAGTATGTGTATGATTCAGTATTAAAGGCAATGTTAACAGGAAACAAAACATATTGTGCAGAAGTCATGGAAGGGAAACAATATTTTGCCCTCCCGTCATTTCAAAATATTGATGGAGTATATTTTGTTGATGCTGGTGCTTATGTCGGTGACACGGTTGAAAAATTTATTTGGGCAAATAATGGAGTTTTTGGTCACATTTATGCATTTGAACCGGGAATTACCCAGTTTCAAGCATTAACAAAACGCATGAAGAGATTAATTGGGGAGTGGGCATTAACCGATTCAGACATAACACTAATACAAGCTGGATTGGGTAGGGAATACCAGGAGTTGCCTATGGTGGTCGACCACGAACAATTACAATGTTCATCTTTTTTATCGTCAAATGCTGGTGAAAATTTGAGTGTTCCTGTTTTTTCTTTGGATGAATATCTCATGGATCGTCCTACTACTTTCATAAAAGCGGATATCGAAGGAATGGAATTAGACATGCTATATGGTGCAAAAAAGACTATTGAAAAATTCAGACCTCGTCTGGCATTAAGCATTTACCATAGACCTGAGGATATTTTCCAAATTGCTGAATATGTCCATAGCATTGTCCCAGAATACCGGATGGCAGTGCGACAACATGCACCGATACTGATGGAGACCACATTATATTGTTGGATTGAAACATAGAGGTTCTAATGAAAGCAAAAATCAAACCCAGAATTAATCTTGAAGGGAGAACGAGGCTTGAGACGGTCATTCCATTATCCACGCCATTCGTTCTTTTTGTTGATCCTTCAAGTGCGTGTAATTTCCGATGTAAATTCTGCCCAACAGGTGATCGCACATTAATCAAAAAAACAGGGCGCTGGCAGGGTATAATGGATTTTGAACTCTATACAAAGATTATTGAAGATCTCAAAGAGTTTGACCGTCCACTCAAGGTTCTTCGATTGTATAAGGAAGGAGAGCCTCTTTTAAATCCTCACCTGCCTGATATGATTCATTATGCCAAACAGAACGGAATAGCGGATTACATTGATACGACCACTAACGGCAGTCTTTTAACTAACGATCTTTCGCTTCGCCTGGTTGACGCAGGTTTGGATCGCATTAATATTTCTGTTGATGGTATGTCTAATGAGCAGTTCCTAGAATTTACCAGGACTAAAGTAAATTTTGATCGCTATATTGAGAACATCCGCTTTCTTTATGATAACCGCCAAAATTGTGAAATTTGTGTGAAAATTGCAGGGGATTTCTTATCTGATAAGGAGAAGCAATCTTTTTTTGATGTGTTTGGAGATATCTCTGATCGTATTTCTATTGAGAATATTGCACCATGTTGGCCGGAATTTGATGTGGAGCAACGAACAGGGGCAAAAATGAGTATCGGTATATATGATAATCCCTTATCTTTAGTAAACACGTGTCCATATATATTCTATTCAATATCCGTAAACTCTGATGGCTCTGTTAGTTTATGTTTCCTAGATTGGGCAAGGAAATTAATAATCGGTAATGTCCGCCGACAAAGTCTCCGTGATATCTGGTTTGGAAATGATCTGTATTATTATCAGATGATGAATCTTAAAGGAAATCGTTTAAAAATTCCGGTATGTAGTACTTGTGGTCAATTAAGCCACTGTCTACCAGATAACATTGATCCCTATTCAGATATTTTAATAGAAAAAATAAACAAGAATAGGAATATCCATGATTAAAGTGCTTCACATCACTGCTCATTTAGGTGGTGGAGTTGGAAGAGTAATTTTAAATGTTGCGTTATATCGGAAGAAAATACACTCCGAAATCGAAGATATCATTGTATGTTTGGAACGTCCCCATAAAGAACACGTGATAACAACGCTAAGAAATGCCGGTGTTGTTGTAGAGGTTGCCCCAAGTTCTGAACACATTAATCACCTTATCGAAACCGCAGATATCATTCAACTGGAATGGTGGCATCATCCCCTCCTTGCCCAATGGTTATCATCACAAAAGTCACTATTCACACGCCTAGTTATATGGAGCCATACTTCTGGTCTCCATTATCCTGCAATCCCTCCCGCGTTTATTAATTTACCCGACAAATTTTTATTGACGACTCGGGCATCGTTATCCCACCATGATCGATATACCAATAATATACTTGATGTAGTGCCTAGTTCTGGTGGATTTGATGATATGCCACCATTAAAACGAGATTTTACTAAAAAGAATCTTCATTATGGCTATACGGGGACTCTCAATCCTGCAAAGCTCCATCCAAAAATCGACGAATTTATTGAGGCTGTAGATATTCCGGGATTTATTATTGAATTCTATGGGGATCCAAAACCGCATCCAGCATTAGCAATGAAAACGAAAAAAAATTCTTTGTTGGCCAAAAGAGTTCAAATAAATGGTTTTGTAGATTGTATATATAATGTATTAAAACAATTAGATGTATTCGTCTATATCTTAAATCCAACTCATTATGGAACCACTGAAAATGGACTCCTCGAGGCAATGGCTTGTGGCGTAGTTCCAATTGTTCTTAATAACCCTGTTGAATCCTTAATTGTAAAAAATGGAGAGACGGGAATCGTTGTCGACTCGCCTGATGATTTTGCTCTTGCAATAAAACGTTTAAATAATGATCCTCTCTTGAGGCAAAAATTTAGTGAGGCTGCAAGTGCTGATGTTCGTTCAAGGTTCTCAATTGAAGTGACTGAAAAACAATTAAAGGAACACTATTTACATTTACTGGATAAGCCAAAACGCCGGTTTGATTTCAGACATATTTTTGGTTCAACACCGTGGGAATGGTTTTCCTCGTGCTTAGGAAAATACACACATCTTTTTTCACTGGAAAATATTGATGCATTGCGACAGGAACGATTGAAATTACCCGTCCTTTATGAAAAATCGAAGAGTTCTGTATTCCAGTTTCGCCAATATTTTCCTGATGACCCTTTGCTAAATCGATGGGTAGAAATATTAGAGGATGAGCATGCGTCTATTACAACTCCCTGATGACGACGGTGCATCTGTATTATTGGAAGAGATTTTTTCAAGCGAACCTGCACAACCATCTCATGATGAAGCCCATTCTGTTGTGCTCTATGGAGCAGGAGAGTTAGGTCGGCTGGCATTTGATTTTCTCGAGTATGTTGGAATTAAAGTTGAATTTGCAATTGATCGGGCTGCTCGTGATGGAGACCTGATTAGGGGATCAATCCCGGTGTTCCGACCAGGACAAAGTCCACGTCTGGATAATCATCTCATTCTTGTTTCAACGGTAAGTGTCCCGTATTCTGAAATCAGCGATCTATTAAAGAAACACGGATTAAAGAGGGTTCTTCCCTTTTATGATTATGCCTTACAATTTACCGACAAGCATCCACTAAACAATGGTTGGTTTTCGGGACCACTTTCTGCCGAGGATAAAAAAAATATCTCGGAGGTTATGGCGGGATTTATTGATGCACAATCAAAAGCAGCATACCTTCAATTCCTGGCATGGCGTGTATTGCGGGAGGACTGGATCTTTGATGAGATCGTTGTTGTAAGGAGTAACAGATTTTTCATTGATCAAGTGGTTAACAGACTTACAAAAAATGAAAACTTTTTAGATATCGGTGCATATGATGGTCGTGTATTTTTACAATTTTTGAAATTGACTAGTGAGAAGTTTAATTCTGCCCTCCTTATTGAACCAGATGAAGAAAATTTTTTATCACTGCAATTCACGATAAAACAATTACCAAAAAATATTGTATCAAAAACAATCTTGAGAAAGTGTGCTCTATCAGAAAAATCTGGAAAATTTAATTTTGCTCAAGGATTTGGAATGGCTTCTCGCTTACGTGAAAATAATCAGGATATGACTGATGTAATTAGGCTTGACGATTTAGATTTTCCCACAACTTTTTTAAAAATGCATGTTGAAGGGGGGGAACACCGAACATTAAAAGGTGGAATATCCTATTTGAAAAAGAATCGGCCTATTCTTGCTATTACAGTCTACCATAATAGAGATGGACTTTGGAGAATCCAACGTCTTTTACAAACATCTTTATTGGATTTCAATTTCATATTTAGAATGCATTCTTGGAGTGGGACCGGTGCAGTTATATATGGAATACCAAAAGAGAGTAAGATTCAATGACCGCTGACATTAAACCATGTTATAATGAAGATAGGAATATACTCGCAGAAAAAATACCTTTAAAGATACCTTATTCAATAATTATCACTCCAACGTCAATATGTAACTTTAGATGTAATTATTGTCCTCATTCAAAATCCGAAATTTTGATCAAGAAAAATTTAAAATGGGAATTATTTATAAAAATATGCGAACAAATAAAGGAATTTGATACCAAAATTAAAGCGATTCATTTTCATGGATGGGGTGAGCCATTAGTTAATCAAGAATTATCAAGGATGATAGAATATGTAAAAAAGCAAAATTTTGCAGAAAAAACATATCTTATAACAAATGGTTCTTTGTTTAACAAAGAGAATATTTTGGATATTATTGATTCTGGAATTGATGTTATTAAAATTTCTATTCAAGGATTAACCAGTGAGGATTATCTGAATGTGTGTGGGAAAAAAATTAATATTGATGATTTCATTAAAAATTTGAGTTTTCTATATAACAATAGAAATGGATGCAAGATTTTTATTAAAATTGCTGATATTACGCTGAAAAGACCTGATGATAAATTGATTTTTTATAATTTATTTGAAAAATATTGCGATAGAATTGCAGTTGAAAACATACGTCCATTAAAGAAAATAGTAGGGTTTGAGAATATGATAAATAGGGATAGTACGTCTGTTACGATGTATAACTGGATTCATAAACCTATTCATGTTTGTTCACTTCCATTTTATATGTTACAAATATCATCATCTGGAGACATAATTCCATGTTGTTCTCATTTAGATCCTACAAAATTTGGCAATATTGAAAATCGCTCATTATTGGAAGTGTGGAATAGTAATGAAAGAAAAAAATTTTTACAAATGATGCTTACAAAAAAAAGGAAAGAACAAAATATTTATCCAATATGTAAAAATTGTGAAATTCCAGATATGACAATAAGACCCGAAGATGAGTTAGATTCATTTACATTAAAATTGGAAAAAAGTCTATAGAATATTAAAGCACAATCAAGTTTCATTTTCTTTTTAGTGAACGATTATATTATATTTAATAGTAATAGTTATTGGAGTGAAGATATGGATCAAAATAAAAAATTCATGATGGAAATTCAAGAACGAATTGAATTTTATAAAAAAGATATTGAACTCCTTTCAACAGCAAAAAAATTCATGGAACAGATGAATTACGCACAATATTGTTATAATTTTACTTGGCTCGGTCGCCCCATTCTCCAACTCCCCCAAGACCTCCACGCCTTACAAGAGATCATTTGGAAGGTTAAACCGGATTTAATAATTGAGACAGGTATTGCCCATGGAGGGTCACTTATCTTCTCTGCCTCGATGTTAGAATTACTTGGAGAAGATGGCGAAGTATTGGGACTTGATATTGATATCAGGGCTCATAATCGGCGAGCTATCGAGGAACACCCACTGTTTAAACGAATTACTATGTTTGAGGGGGATAGCACGAGCCCTGAGATAGCAGCAAAGGTACGTGCATTTGCAAAGGGAAAAAAGAGAGTGCTTGTTTGCCTGGATTCAAATCATACGCATGCGCATGTACTTCGTGAACTGGAACTCTATTCACCGCTTGTTACTGTTGGTAGTTACTGTGTGGTCTTTGATACAGGAATTGAGGATCTCCCCGATGATCTCTTCTTGGATCGTCCGTGGGGAAAAGGGAATAATCCAAAGACGGCAGTATGGGAATTTCTAAAAACACATGATGAATTTGTGATTGATAAAGAGGTAGAGTTAAAACTTTTAATTACAGGTGCATCTGATGGGTGGTTAAAACGAGTGAGGTAGAAAATAATTCTAATAATAATCCGCTCGTGAGTGTGGGAATCCCCACTTATAATAGACCAGAAGGCTTAAGGCGAACGCTAGAATGTATCACAAACCAGACATATACAAACTTGGAGATCATCATATCGGATAACTGTTCGCCAAACCCGGATGTTGAAAGGATAGGGAGGGAGTTTGCCGAAAAAGATCCTCGAATACAATATTTCCGACAGAAGGAAAATTTTGGAGCATTTAATAATTTTAATTTTGTTCTTGAGAGGGCAACTGGTCAATATTTTATGTTTGCTGCGGATGATGATGAGTGGGAGCTCTTTTCCATTTCTACTTTTTTTTCCGAATTTACGAGGAATCCAAACATTGTGCTTGTAATGTCCGCTTGTAAGCGAGTGGATGAACGTGGAAATACATATGATTTTATTTATAATTTTCATAGCGAAGTTGATATTTCTAAGGCTTCAAAAATTAAATTGGCATTGAATGCTTCAACAAACTATTATTGGACATATTTATTATACGGACTTTTTAAAATGGATTATATAAAAAGGACTTTTCGAGGATCTCTTGAAATTTTTGGATCCGATCTAGTATTTATTATCCAACTACTGTTGTCTTCAGAATTTTCATATGTCACTCAAGACCTTTACATAAGAAAGGTCTATGAGACTAATACAGAAATACGTTACAAAAATGAAACTCTTGGGCGCCTTTATTCAGATCCACTCAAATACTATAAAATGATGTTAAATTTGTCCCGATTTTTATTATTTTCAAAAGAGGTTAGTAATAAAACCAAATTGTGGATTCCATTGATCATTGCGAATATGTTTATAAATCAAATATTGAATGATTGCAAAGGCATTTTAATATGCATTTATTATAAAATCAGTGCAAGTTCCCATTCCCACAAATTGCGTACATAGGATAGTGTAAGAAAAGTTCTGTAAATTCAGAGACCCCGTATCCTAAGGACCAACAAAGGAGAACGGGGTCATGGAACTATTAGATTTTGTGGAGCAA
>Ga0265297_10008897_pt1 | contig 13215 bp, 31 predicted proteins | sample Munlanlwell13791_FD_192502 | JGI IMG/M metagenome (GOLD analysis project Ga0265297, IMG submission 192502) | Leachate microbial communities from a municipal landfill in Southern Ontario, Canada - Leachate well 137-91 | ecosystem: Engineered > Solid waste > Landfill > Unclassified | place...
GAGGAAATTGAAAATGAGACAATTTTGGCGCAATATTATAACATATAATTCAATTCATACCTTTATTAAAACAGGTCAAAGAAAGACCTATGCGCCGGATTGTCTCTAATGGTATTATAGTATATTTTGAAAGAGGGACAATCCGGATAAAGATTGTCCCTTTTTTATTGGGTAAAAAAGTATAAGAAAAATAAAGTGTTATCATATAAAATAGTTCTTGACAACGTGAATGAAATTTGATATAATTGCTATGTTAGTTTAAAAGACAAAACAATACTTCCGTAAAGTATAAGATATGAGTTAAAATCTCATACATAGCTCCAAGACAGTCTTGATATAAATTTGTATCAAGCAGATGAAGGCAAAGATGTGGGTTCAAATCCCGCTGATGGGTGTAATTCCTGTCATAGTCTAACGGAAGGATATTGCCGCGAAAATATGCCACATAAACTTTGATAGTGAAGCCTTCTCTTGTAAGGAAGCGGAACCGGGTGCAAGTCCTGGATGTGGCTCCAGAATGTTAGCGGAATTATCATAGTGATAATGAGTTGGGTTGCCAATCCAATTACGCCGGTTTGATTCCGGCATTCCGCTCCAGTTCTTTGAAAATATGGGCCTGTAGTTCAATTGGATGAACCTTCGGCTACGAACCGAAATGTATGTGGGTTCAAGTCCCACCAGGCTCTCTTATAAAATTGCCCCATAGTGTAATAGTCAGCATAGTTCCCTTTGAAGGAACAGGTTTCGGTGCGAATCCGAATGGGGCCGGAAAAAATATAAATGGGATAGTATCGGCACTGTTTCCTAAACAGTCTAACCGTAATTGAATGATGTGGGTTTGAGTCCCGCCTATCCTACCAGAAATATCTGCCAGTAGCCTAACAGGATAGGCAACTGTCCTCTAAACAGTTCATATAAGAGTTCGATCCTCTTCTGGCAGACCAATACAGGGCCAAAGTGGTATATACGACCTGGGATATAAATTATTGATCTTCGCGAGGACAATAAATTATATGTAAAGTATATAAAGGGTGCAAGTCCCTTCCCGATGTTTGAAATTGGGTCTTTAGTTTAATTGGTAAAACATTCGTCTCCAAAACGAAAATCGAGCGTTCAAATCGTTCAAGACCTGCCAAGAAAAGTCACAAATATTATCTTTGTGACAATTTATATGGGATCGTAGCTAAGTTGGAATCAGCACCAGACCTTTAATCTGGCAGACGAGGGTTCAAGTCCCTTCGGTCCCACAAAATTTGGAATCGTAGCTTAATAAAAAAGCTTTCGGCTCTTACCCGAAACGATGAGGGTGTAAATCCCTTCGATTCCACCAGAACAGATTTACATTATTGAGCCTTTGTGTGTTCTGATGTAAACAGAGTGTGCCATAAGTGTAACGGTTATGCACCTGAGATTGTGGCTCTCAGAGAGAGGATTCGACTTCCTCATGGCACCCCAAATTATTTGGCCTCATCGCACAAAAGTAGTGCAAACGGCTGATAACCGTTAGACCTTGGAGCGTTACCAAGTGGGGCCACCAAAATTAAGCTGGTTGAGCAAGTGCGGTCATTGCATCTGGTTGAAGCCCAGAATAAATTGGTTCGACTCCGATAGCCAGCATAAAATAATTCTTGACAAATTTGTATTTTTGTGATATGATATGAAAAAAGAAAGGAATATTCTTATGTTAAAACCAAATAAAAATGTTTTTGGTGGTGGTAAAAATACAAATTTGTTGGGTTTGAAATATGAAGAGGATACAAATTTAATTGAATTCTTTATAAATTTAGGATATTTAATTCGGGATGTATCTGTTGGTAGAGAAGTTTATGATGGAAAAAAACTTAAGTTTTTACATTTAAAAAAACATGAAGTTTATAAATTTTTAAAAAGTCACAATATAGATTGGAAAAAATGTGGACTTTCTAAGAAAATTTTACCAGATGAATTGGTTATAATTGGTAACAATGTAATTGTTTTTGAGAAAAAATCTCAAGTTCAAGGAGGATCAACAGACGAAAAATTAGCAACATGTGATTTTAAATTGAAGGAGTATACAAAATTATTCAAACCTTTAAAGAAAAAAGTAAAATATGTTTACATTCTAAACGATTGGTTTAAAAGAGATGAATATAAAAGCGTTTTGAAATATATAAAATCAACTGGATGTGATTATTATTATAATGAGATACCTTTGAATATTTTGAAATTAAAGGACTTAAAAAATGGAAGTAAATAAAATATACAATGAAAATTGTTTAGATACTATGAAAAGGATACCGGATAATTTTATTGATTTGACAGTAACATCTCCACCTTATGACAATCTTCGTCAATATAACGGATATGTTTTTGACTTTGAAAATATTGCAAAAGAATTATTTCGGGTTACAAAAAAGGGCGGAGTAATTGTTTGGGTAATTGGTGATGCAACTATAAATGGAAGTGAAACAGGCACTAGTTTTAAACAAGCCTTATATTTTAAAGAAATTGGTTTTAATTTACATGATACTATGATATGGAACAAACCAAATTTTTCCAATCCTAGTAAAAATAGATACCATCAAATATTTGAGTATATGTTTATATTAAGTAAAGGCAGACCAAAAACTTTTAATCCAATTAAAGATAAAAAGAATAAGTATAAATCTTGTTTTGGGAAAAACACTAGACGAAAATCTGATGGAGAAATGGTTGAAACCAAAAAGAATGTTATTTCTGAATGGGGTATGAGAACAAATTTATGGAACATGAATACTGTTGGCCAGGAAATGATGTGTAAGAAAGCCCCACATCCAGCAATGTTTCCAGAAAAATTAGTAAAAGATCATGTTATTTCATGGAGCAATGAAAGAGAAATAGTTTATGATCCGTTTATGGGTAGTGGAACAACTGCAAAGGTGTCACTTGAATTAAATCGCGATTTTATAGGTTCTGAAATTTCAAGTGAATACTGTAAAATAGCTGATGATAGAATTAAAAATTATAGAAATATAAAAATGGTTTTTTGAGATGATTGATAAATATTAAAAGGGAGCTGATATGGTATCGACTGTATTACTAAACGCTGATTTTAGTCCTTTGGGAATTATTTCTTGGAAAAAGGCAATGAAGTTAATTTGCAAGAAAAAGGTTGATGTTATAAAGTATTCAGATATTGTAATTCACAATTTTGAATCAACTTTTGTCAGCAAGATTCCTTTGATTATCAAGCTGGTAAAAATGATTAGGACTCTGTGGAAGATTAGGGTTCCCTTTTCGAAAAGGACTGTTATTATTCGTGATAACTTTACTTGTGGATATTGTGGAAAAAGGGAGCTAAAAGGAATGACAATAGATCATATCTTACCACGTTCAAAGGGTGGAAAGTCTGAATTTGAAAACACTGTTTGTTGTTGTTTTGCTTGCAACAACAAGAAGGATAACAGAACACCATCTGAAGCAAAGATGTTTTTGAAGTTTCGTCCATATACACCGACAATTATGGAATTTTTAATTCGTAGCATTAAGAATTCTGGCATGGAAGAAACTTTGAATGAACTGGAAAAACTAGGTGTTTTATAATATATGCCTTTATCGTTCAACAGAAGGACAATTCATTGGTAATGAATAAATTCCGGTGCGACTCACGGATAAAGGCTCCATTTATGGCCTTGTGGTGTAATAATAGCACAGTTCTCTCTGAAAGAATAGGATTTGGTGTGAATCCAAACAAGGCTGCCATTTTAGCTTATAATTTATAATAAATACCTTTATAATAAAATGTGGAGGTATTTTTATGACAAACGGTAAAAGAAAGGGGTCTTCCTGGGAACGAGATGTATGTAAGAGGTTGTCTATATGGTTGACTGGAAAAGAAAAACCTGTTGTATTTTGGAGAAGTCCAAGTAGTGGTGGTTTAGGAACCATAAAAACCGCAGAAAACGTTACTGGTGATATTATTTCAATTTCAGATGTATCCAAGTGGGTTTGCCAAAAGTTTTCAATTGAATGTAAAAATGGTTATCCATCAGCAGATTTATTCAAACACTTCAAAAAAGTCAAAAATGATGAAATAGAACAATTTTGGACTCAATGCATTCGGGATTCGCAAACAGAGAATAAGTACGGAATCTTGGTCTTCAAGAAGAAAGGAAACCAACCGATTATAGGTATTGAAAAATCTGTTTATGACCAGTTAATTGAGATGTTACTAAATTTGAATAAGTGTCTAGTTTTACACTATGATAACGATTTGCCCCCCTTGGTTTTATTGGATTTTGAAGATTTTTTGAATAAAGTCAAGCCTTTACATATCAAAAATATTTCTTGACAAATCCTTTTATCTATGATAGAATACGTCATAAAAATTATAATAAAGGAGAAATATGACCAAGCAGAAACAAAAGCGGCATCGTAGAACTAAGGCGGAAATGATTCTTGCAAGAGCGGCTTCAAAAAAAGTAGAAAAACCTAAAGAAAAGAGACATCGCAGAACTAAAGCGGAAATGCAACAGGTGCGCGCAGAAAAGGAAAAAATGAAGCAGGAAAAGGCATCCTTGAAAGAAGAAAAGAAACATCGGAAGAAAAGGAGTCCAAAAAAGTCTTATAAAAGCGATGTTGTTCAAGTAAAAGGATTAGAAAACGGACCAATTTTTACTCCGGATCCCCGGCCGCCTTTATCTTCTATTGATTTGAGAGAATATCTTCGGGAAAAATATGTACCAAACAAAGGAATCCGGGTTGTTGATAGAATCCTTCAGTTAGTTGATGAACATGAGCATTTGGAATTGCAGTTGATGGCGGCTCGTAAAGAGATTGCAGAAATTCAGAGGGTAAAAAATGGATAATCAAGATTTGTTGTATCGTTTGGCAATGTTGGAAGCAGACAATAAGATGCTAATGGATCTGAATAAAGAATTGGCATGGGATATCCATGACCGTGATAAAATTATTGAGGAATTGAGAAATCTGGTTAAATCCCAAAAAGAGATTTTGGTTAATCAGGGATACTTTGATGATGTAACTTTGAATTAGAAAGGATGAATAAATGGAAATAGATCCTTTGCGACCGATTCGTGGTTTGATTTGTGGATTGTTTGTTTCAATAGTTTTATGGGTGATTATAGGATATTTGGTTTGGCTGATTATAAAATAGTGGCTTAGTAGAATGGTATAACATTTGGGTGACAACCAAAAGAAAGTGGTTCGATTCCACTAGTCACTACCATTTTTTGAAAGAGATGAAAAGATGAAAGTAACATTACATTTTAATTTACCAGACGAACAATCAGAATATGATTTGGTCAATAAAGCGGATGATATGTATTCTTTGTTGTGGGGTTTTGACCAATGGTTGTGGTCGGAAATAAAATACGGTAGTGATAAATTTACATCAGATGAACGGGATTTTTTAGATAAGGTCCGTGAAAAACTATATGAAATTTTTGATGATTACAATTTTAGGTGGGATGATTACAATTTTAGGCGGAGTGAATAATGAAAATATATGTTATAGCAACAAGTCCTGAAATCGGGGCTATTTCAAATAATTTGTTTTATATTGACAAGGATGAAGCAGACGGAATTTGTGTTGAAATGAACGCAGTATATAAAGATATTACTGGAAACGAAGAAACTCCTTGGTCTGTATATGAAGCAGATTTATCAATTATGGAATCTGATGAAGGGAAAGAAAAATGGGTCTTGATGGTAGGCAGACAATGAACCAGAACAATAGAAATTGTGTGAAATGTTTATATTACAAAAAGAATTGGTTTTCATCAACGTTTTTGGAACTTTTCAGTGACGGAAAGTGTAAGAAATATTCTGTTCCAGATGGATTTGAATCATCAAATTGGTGTGTGGTTTTGCGTACAATTGATAGTTCTTGTGGTCCGATGGGTATAGGATGGGAGAAAAGATAGAATGAAAATATTGATGGTTGGTGATGTACATGGCAGATTCAAAATGCTCAATGAGATAATTGACCTTACAAAGCCAGACCTTACAATTTGCCTTGGAGAATTTGGGTATTTTCCTGATATGATGCCGGCGATCTGGATGCTTCATTCAAAAAATCCTATTTATTGGATAGACGGTAATCATGAAGATTTTTCTTTTCTGAAAGAACGAAAATCAGATGAAATCGTACCAAATGTTTTCTATAAGCCAAGGGGATCTGTTGAAAATATTGCTGGCAAAAACTTCCTATTTCTTGGAGGTGGATTTTCTATTGATTGGAAATATCGTACTGCTGGATATAATTACTTTCCAGATGATGAATTGTTGAAAATATCTGAATTGAAAAATATTCCAAAAGGTTCTCATATTGATGTGGTTTGTAGTCATACAGCTCCAAATAAATTTTCCATTCTTGGGTCTGTTCAAGAATCAATGTATCCAGATACTTCAAGAGATGTATTGAATGTAGTCTTGCAGAGGTATAGACCAAAAGAATGGTTTTTTGCACACTGGCATGTTTTCAAGGAAGGATGTCATACTTATAAAAATGATAAATTTACATCGTGGACCTGCTTGAATATGGTTCCGAATAAAAATTGTTATAAAGTTATAGAAATATAAAAGGATAAAATATGAAGAAAATCAATGAAGTAAATGGTAGTATAAGATTAAAATTGACAGATGAAGAAGCAAAGGAAATTTGCAAGCATAAGAAGGGGGTAGAGTGTTGCGCTTTTTTATCTAAAATACATAATAGTTTTCAATGTTTACGAATGTTAGAACCTGATAATGAACAAGTATTTACAAGATTGGATGCCGGAACTGTTAAGGCTAAAGGTGAAGGTTGTTGGCCTGGATGCCCATGGAAATCATGATTTAATGTCAAAATGTGTCTCCACAGGACACACTTTTTATATAAAACATCATTAACCTTTTGATTTTATTACATATCATTTTTCTTGACAATACTATCAGAATATGATAGAATTAGTCATAAAAATAGGAAAGGATATGAAAATGTTTGATAAGAATCTTTTGGTTGGTGGTGTTCGTCAGGATCATATCATAAAGAACAATGTAAAGATCAATATTCGTGTGGTCGGTGACCAGACCATCTTTTTTTCAAACGAAGTTTTCCCGCCAATTGCTTATCTTTATAAGGGTGTTCCTCATGAGATGGATCTTTTAAATATTGCTGGGGAAATTCTCAATAATCACAATTTACCCGCTCATGATCATGTTGGTGCATAATGAAAATCGTCAATTTGACTAATTTTGAATTTTGTAAACTGATTGAACTGTTGAAAGAAAATGGAATTGAATATCCGGAAGATAATCAATTTGCATTTACCGTTATTATTGATGATTGTTCCATTATTGTTTATAATATTGAAAGTGAAATTGATAATGATTTGAAACAAATTGTAATTCAGCACGAAAGAGCCCATACTCGCGGAATTTTGAATGAAGAAGAAGCGGATAGATGGGCATTAAACTATTTGAACAAAAAGCAGAAGAAAATGCTTATTGATGAATGGGAGAAAAGACATGGACATGAATATGTTTAATGGAGGAAGATATGAAAAAAGAACATGATGAATATTTGGTAAAAACCTTTCCAAATTTGTATAGGCAGAGATATTTGTCTCCGAAAGAAACTTGTATGTGTTGGGGATTTGATACTGGTAACGGCTGGTTTGATTTGATAAAAAAGTTAAGTGAAGATATTATCAAAATTAGTCCGGAAACCGAAGCTGTTCAAGTAAAGGAAAAATTTGGCGGTTTACGTTTTTATGTTACCAATGCAACAGACGAGGTTTACAAGTTGATTGACAAAGCAGAGGATGAATCTTTCAAGATTTGTGAAAAGTGCGGTTCAAGGGAAAATGTTACCACGGAAGGTAGTTGGGTATTTACTTTATGCGACAAGTGTTGGGAAAATAAAAGAAGCAATCCGGATTGGAGAATTTGGGAGGATTGAAATGAAAACACCAAGAGAGAGATATTATAGCGATCCAGATTTTCATAATCTTGTTGATATGATGGTACATGCGATTATGGATGCAAAATTTACACCATCTGAAATGAGAGATGCTGCCGTATATGCTTCTATATTATATGAAATGGAACATATAAAACAATGGTCAATGCCGATGGATACGATTGCAGAAACCATAAAATGGATGGATAAAAATAATGAATAGATACAAGAAACAAAGATATTTGGAATGGGTTGCAAATAGTATCACTTTTTTCAGTATTATGATAATATCATTTGGTTATCCTGTAATTGGTTTTGCAATCAACTTAGTTGGTGTGTTTTTATGGATATACTATGGACTTATGACAAATCAAATAAGTTTTGTTGCTTATAATATTTTATATGGTTTGGTTGCTTTATTTGGGATTTACAATTGGAGTAAATGATGAAGATTTATATTTTGTCAAGAAATTTTTTGTATCACCTGAGATTAGATAAGAAATATAAAGATAGTAAAACCGCTCTTATTTCCATTACTGATCCCGGTTCAAAACTGACAGAGCATCCGTTTCATATTTTTGATTATAAATTGAGTTTGTCATTTTATGACCTTGAGAAAAATTATATTGACAAAGACAACAATATAGTTTATAATGTTATATCAGATGATGATGTGGAGAAGATTTTTCACTTTGTATCTGGTAACAAATTTGATGTTTTGGTTGTTCAGTGTGAGGCTGGTATTTCAAGATCCGCTGCTGTTGCTGCTGCTGTTTCAAAATATTTTGGTCTTGACAATAAATGGATTTTCACTAAATTTGTTCCGAATATGTATGTGTATAATAAACTATTGAATAGGTTTGGGATATGAACGAAGGAAATTACAGAACAATAAAATATGTACCTTGCTGTTATTATTGCAAGTATTTTGTTGATTTTTTTGAAGATGATCCATATTGTAAACATCCGAAAATGGATGAAAAATTGGTTGAGCCAGTTTGTGTGTGTGACAACTTTGATGATGAACAGAGTGGGAATTGAAAATGGGTGAAATGGCCGATTTTGTTTTGGATCAATCAGATTATTTTGATGATGAATGGTGGGAAACATATGGAAATGATCCATGTCCAAATCCTGGAAAACAATGTAGATGTTGTGGGGAAGGTGGATTATTCTGGAAAAAATTGGATGGAAAATGGAGACTATTTGATGATAGTGGATTACATAAATGCAAAATAAATCCTTTGAGAATGGAGTTGAGAAAAAAATGATAGGAGAAAATAAGGTCGGCAGTGGTCGTATATGGATCACTGCCGATTGGTAATGGCATTTCTATCATGAAAATATTATAAAATATTGTGGTAGACCATTTGATTCTTTGATGAGAATGAATAGAAGTTTGATTGATAATGCGAATAGTGTTGTTGGTGAAAATGATATTGTTTATCATGTTGGAGATTTTTCGTTTTATAAACCGTGGTCTGATATAATAAAACAACTCAACGGAACATGGATTTTTCTGTGGGGAAATCATGACTTCAAGAGACTGAACAATATTCCGTTGCCAAGAGCACTTGAAATAAGGCGTTGTGGAAAGAGAATATATATGAATCATCATCCAGCAGAATGTCAAAATATATCTGGATTTGACATGTATCTAACTGCACATGCTCACGAAAAATGGAAAGTGAAAATTTTGCCAGATAAAAATCTTATCAATGTCGGAGTGGATGTTTGGGGTTTCAAACCAATTTTACTTGATAATTTGATAAAGGAATATGGAAATGGTTAAGAAAAAGAAATATCCGGAGATTCCGGATGGATTGTATTGTTATACTTATATTGATGAACATAGATATGTGTGCCCATATCACAAATATAGAAAAGGTTATGGTACTCAGGAGGATGGATATTGTGAATTTCTGAAAAAAGGTGACTATGAACTGAATAGAGAATTGGAATATGTAGAAGAAAAAACTGGCGATAGAAAAACTGCTAATGAACTTGGTCTGCCGCTGTCACTTTTATGGGATATGTGCAAAATGTGCTATGAAAATTTGGATTATGAGGATGAAGAAGAAAAACCAAATTTTATTGATAAAATTGGAATTGGAAAGGAAGATCCTTTTTTGGATGAGGAAAAATAATGGGTGATAGATATATTTTGACAATGATATGTGAGAAATGTGGGTATATTGACAATGATGTATATTTTGCTCCCACTTGTGGGTTCACAACATGGACTTGTAAGTGTGGAAACGAAGTTGACCTTGTGGAACATACTGGAATTACAGAAGAAATGGCATCAAATAAACACGAAATTTGTCAAATGATAAGGGAGATATGTGATGAAAATCATTGATGTTTTATTTTATATTGCTGCCTGTGTTTTTGGCATTGTTTTAGGGTTTATCATATCTGAAATCATTGTAAGAGCTTGATTTTATTACTAATCATTTTTCTTGACAAAATAGAGGGTTTTTGATATAATATCCTTGAAAGTGAGGAAATAATGAAAAATCTTGAAAATCATTTGATTTCATTGCAACAATCGTTGACTAAGATTTTATATGAAAGATCTGCATCAGAGAAGAAATTTGATGAAAATGACCATGTTTTGATCGCGGAGTCTTTGATGGTTGATGATATTCTTTTATATATTCAAGGAAATTCCCTTCCTTTGGCCAATCGTGTAAAATTGGAGAAAAAATTTTCTGAAAATTTTGAAAGGGATGAAAAATGAAAAGGGATGGATTGACAGAACTTGAAATTCGTGTTCTGGAAGCATCAAGGAAATCAGATTTTGGTGATTGTTTTATTGAACCATCGTGGTCTTTTTCTGTATGTGATGCCTCTGGATTGAATGAAAAGGTTTATCGCGGTGTTGTTTCTTCTCTTGTCAAAAAGGGTCTTGTCGTAATTCAGGACGATGAAGGAAAAGGAAGATTTCGTGATATGGTTTTTATCTTGACGGAAAATGGTAAGAAATTGTGGGAATAGAAAGGACATAAAATGAAAATAAAAAAGGGTGATTTGTTTCCGGCTTCAAATCCTTATTCTACTCTCGCTCCGAGAGGAACGTACAGAATTCAATATACAGGCGAATTTAGAAAACCAAAAAGGGGTGAATGGTTTATTTCTGGTGCAGGACCAGAGGGATATTTAGCACCTGCTAACCTTGATTATTCTTATCCGATAGGAAAATTGGTAACTGTGAAAATTCAAACCATTGTTACAGTTGAGGATGCATAAAAATGAAATTATCAGATTTGACAAATGTAGTGGATAGACTCAAAGCAAATATGACTGGATCTGATCCAGAAATAAAGTTTATTATCAGTAATGGAATGAATGTGGATGTTTTGGGTGTTGATGGTATTGAGCTATTGACAATGTTATATTCAGAAACTCATAGCGCCCGGCACGATATAACGGTAAAATTAAAAATAGGAAGGAAAATGTAAAAGGATAAGAATTATGGAAATACCTATTTATAAAAACCTGACATTTGAAGAGTCACGAAGGCTTGATTATCTTCTTCTTGTGGATACTATTTTTCCAAATGATATGACAGAGGAAATGAAAAGGGAATATAAAGATTTGAAAGAGAAAAATGAAAATGAATGATGAATTGATTTATACAAAAGGTGTTGAGATTGCAGAGACAGAATTTACTTTTTCACAAGAAGTAGATTCCTGTCAAGATCCAAATGATATGTGTCAAGTATTGAAAGTATTCACACAAGATGCTGGTGGTGGTTCTTATATCTGTATAAAGACAGACAGGTGGGCAATTGACACAGAGGATATTGACAAATTTGCAGAAATGCTAAAAAAGATTGTGGGGATGGCAAGATGATAAACTTTGAAACATGGTATCCTTCAAAATGGGAAGATAGATATAATCTTTCAAAGTATTGTTTGAAGATTGAACCGATTATTACTGAAGTGAAAATCATCTCCGAGTCAGATACACATTATGTATTAGAACCAATTATTAGAAAGGTAAAAAAATATGAGAACATTGATTGATGAACTGAAAACATATGACAGATTATATCATGTGAATGGTGAACCTGATATTTCGGATACGGAATATGACAAGCTGAAAGAAAGGGCCAAGAAATCTTTCCCAAATGATCCATATTTCAAATCTGTTGGTGCTTCGGTTGATGGAGAGAAGGTAAAACTTCCTTTCGTTCTTGGTTCTCTTGATAAGATGAAAGTGGATACGGTTGAAAATTGGTTGTCAAAATATGATGGTCCGTTTCAAGCATCTGAAAAAATTGATGGCTGTTCTTTTTATGTAGAATATAATCACGGTCAAGTTGTTCGTGGTGCAACAAGGGGTGATGGTTATTTCGGGCAAGATATTTCTGAAAAGCTAAAAATCATTTGTCCAAAAATCAGTATCAAAAGGAATATCTTTTTCCGTGGTGAATTGGTTTTGAAAAAAGATGTGGATATTGATGTTCTTGGTTTCAAGAACCGCAGAAATGGTGTTGTAGGGATCATCAATCGTGCTGGTGTTCAGAATTTACAATATGTAAGTCCTATCTTCTATGAAGTTCTTCAAGATGGAGATTGGGAAATTACGCCGAATTATTGTGACCAGATATTTGAGGAAATCGGTTTGCCTACTCCGTGCAAAACAAATTTTACAAAAAAATTCAAAGTAGAATCTTTGGTTCAATTGTTATCAGATTGGAAAGAGTCTGCTGAATATGATATTGATGGTCTTGTTCTGTCTGTGTATGACGAAGTAAGGGAAAATATTATGTTACCAGAAAATAAGGTAGCATTCAAGGTAAATGAGGATGCTGTTCCTGTTAAGGTTATTGATCTTGAATGGAATGTCAGTAGAATGGGATATGTTATTCCTGTTGTTCTTGTTGAACCTACTGATATAAATGGAACAACAATTTCAAGAGCGTCTGGATTTAATGCAAAATTTATTCAAGATCAACAAATTGGCAAGGATGCTATCATTGGTTTATTGAAGGCGGGAGAAATCATCCCTATGGTTACTGAAACAATAAAACCAACAGAATTTTGTATTATTCCAGATAGGTGTCCTTCTTGTAATAAAAAATTAGTTTGGTCTGGTGTTCACCTTAAATGTGAAAATTTAAAATGTCTTGAAAAAATGTTTTATCGAATGGAACATTTTGTCAAGACTATGGAAATTGAAACAATGAGTGCGGTAACTTTACGGAAACTTAGTGTTTATGGAATTATGGATTTGTATGAATTGACAGAAAAAAATATTGAGTCAGTTGAAGGATTTGGGAAGG
>Ga0265297_10008898_pt1 | contig 13214 bp, 9 predicted proteins | sample Munlanlwell13791_FD_192502 | JGI IMG/M metagenome (GOLD analysis project Ga0265297, IMG submission 192502) | Leachate microbial communities from a municipal landfill in Southern Ontario, Canada - Leachate well 137-91 | ecosystem: Engineered > Solid waste > Landfill > Unclassified | place...
CCAATGAGAAAATGGAGAGTAATGCCGCCCAGTAAGGCCGCGTAGCTGCTCTCGTTTGCACGCCTTAAATCTTGATAATTTCGCTGCCGCCAGCAACTCTTCTTCCGGGATAGGCTTGGCTTCAACAAAACGCCAGCCCTTTTGCTGCAAATTTCTTCGTATTTTATTGAATTCTGCATAGACGCTGCCTGGATCGATCTCTGCAGTAAAAGTCTGTATTTTATCCTCAGTATCAACAGCGACACATCGCCACCATCGCAGTTGAGAAACGTCAAAATCATTTATGTCATCCATACAAGCTGAAATACAAATGAATCCAACATTGGTGTTTCCTCTAGAAGACAAAGAAACGATCCATCGATATCCAGCCGACTACGTACGTCTTGAATATAAGCTCGTTGACCCAGAAGCACGAGTTCCATATCGCAAGCGTGAGACTGATGCTGGCTACGATATCTTCTCAATTGAAGACGTCGTAATCAAGCCGCATAGTACTGAAAATATCAAAACCGGAATAATTGTTGCTTGCCCTAAGGGTTATTACTATACTGTTGAGGGTCGATCTAGTATGTGGATTGCTGGCGTCGCGCCATTCCATGGTATAATTGATGCGACTTACACAGGCTTGCTCTTTGTGCGATTATTCAATGTCTCAGATGTCGAATATCGTGTCAAGAAATTCGATAGAATTGCACAAATCATCTTACATAAGATATACAGTGCTGCTTTTGTTGAGGTAGATGAATTCAGCGCTGAGTACAATCAAAGAGGAGAAGCTGGTTTCGGTTCAAGCGGTCGTTGATTACAGGGTGAGCAAGGCAGTTAACTTTGGCGGGGGATGTAAATGCTAGTAGTGGTCTATGGTAAAGCAATCGATGATAAAGAAATAGGAATATATATCGAGGGCGTTTTCTTTGGCGGTGTAGCTGAAACTCAGGAAGAAGCCGACCAATTGGCGAGAGTTGCAGTCAACTGCACAGTTGGAGGCACGGCAATACCGAAGATAATACCTATTGGTGATAAAAATTTACACCAAATATTCAAAGAAGCCAAAATGCGTTTCGATAAGATCGAGAGGGAAATGATGGAAACGGAAGCCATCATACTGGCGAATCAACAGAGATGCAAGGGCAAAAAATAACCCGCTCAAGCTCTTCCCTTCTATTTCTTTTGCACGCTCATCGTCTGTGCGGCTCTCGTGAGGTCTCAAAAGAAGACCTCAAAGAAAGCCTTTGAAAGGCCACGACGTCTATGCTAATTCTAACTGGCCGTGAACATATTCAGAGAATGCACGGTCATAACCACGCACAACGATTCGGCGTACTTTGCATCCTGGGAACATTCTCATCCCGAACTTGCCCATCGGAGTCTCGCGGATAATCGGGAAATATGGCGTAGAGACAGCCACCGGCGTCGGAAGTAGTCCGCTTGCATCTGTGCTCGGCGGAATGAGTAATCCATTCCACCATATCCATACCTGATTTCCGCGTTGCATTATCTCTAGTTCGTTCCAATATTCAACATTACCTGTGGTATTCGGAGACAAACCATACCCACCGTCATAGACAATAAAACCAGGGACATTTACTCCTGGTACTGTTCCGCTACCATTATATGGTGCGTCTTGGATATAGGTACCGCTCACAGCGTACCCAGGTGCTAAACCTCTTACAAAATCGTCAGCAACACTGATAGTATCATCTTCGTAGTCTCTGCCCATATCGAGCGTGCCGACCTTGAAGTATAATTCTACCTTATTTGCTGCCGTAAGTGTGAAATTCAACCTAACACATGGACTATTATATTCTTGATGGAGGACCTGTGCGACTTCGGTAATCAAACCAACAAATGGTGTTGATCCTATTAGTGCCACAACGCCTTCAGCATGTAATGAACATATAGCCTTATAATCAAACCGCCATGTTGTTCCGGCATTCAAACCAGTCAAGAGTCGAAGATATCCGTTCTGTGGCAGATCTTCGAATGTAGCGCCACGGAATAAAGCATAATATCCAGTGTCATTCGCCAATGCACCAGTTTCAACGACATCCAAAAAGTATTCCTCATTGCTATCGATCGGTGCATTAAGAAGGATGTCGTATGGCGGATAAACGCCAGTCTCATTCGGCCTACCGAGATGGATATTCACAAGACTTGATGAGCCGATGTGTCTATTCCAAAGACACACAGGACGTTGCCGATATGTTTCTGTCGCTGATTGCCTGTCGACTCGCAAACCAGGCAGCGACGTGTCGATATGTGCGATGTATTGATCATTAACATCGAATATCATAATCTGCGAGCCGCCAGTACCACCAGTTACCTCAGTAAGCAGATAGGGCGGGTCGATACCAGTCATGCCCCAGACTTTATGTTCGAGATTTCGAACGTCATTGACCAACTCATAATCGAATGAGGCTGTCGGTGTTGCTGGTTCAGTTCTGGCTGTCAATTGTGTTCCGAATTCAACTCCGCCGACCTCAGACCAGACATTCTGAGCATCAAGAGTCGGCTTGCAGTTGAACACATATTGTCGGATCGGAACATCGTTTACTGATCCAACCTGGAAGAACCACATATCGACAATTGTGCCGATTGGCAGAATGCCGATTGTCTTATCGAGAACCAATTGTTTGCTATTGACCCCGCCTTCAGGATACGTATATTGCCATACGTTCGTTGCAATAAATGATGTGTTATCGGCAACTGTAGCACCATGTACATCCCACCATTTGCAGACGTATTGATTGGTGGCGAGAATCTGTGTTGTATAGTCAGTAATAACGGCTGATCGCTTAGTCAGTAAGTTGCCGTTATAGAGCAAGCCGCCAAGGATACCAGGGGCTGACTCCATATTGAGATCAAATCGAACTTGATCGCCATTACTATTGCTACCCATGAACCAAACGCACTCTGGTGTAGCGCCTGCTCCGGGAGTAAAGGCCCATCCGACATTCGTTTGAGTGTTATTTGAAGCAGTTCGCTTCAATACCATTTCGAATTCAGCGACACCAGGAGCCACCGAATCATCATATCTCTTGAAGATCAGAGACGGATAATTAGTCTTCTTGTTGAGCGATGTGGCTGGATCTGCTGGGTCGATGATCATCGACTCTGGTAAGAGATAGACTTTCAACTCGCCATATGAGCTTGTTCCTGGCAACTTCCCGGCGCAGGACGGCGGGCGAATTGATGATACTTCTGTTTCGTCCTGGACCCAAAAGATAGATGCACATGTTTCTACATTGCAGCTTAACGGAATAGGTGAATCAACTGTCCATCTGATGACATTACCAAATCGTTCAATGGAAATAAATTCACTACCAGCAGCAAGAATGACATCGCCTTGCAGCCATCCGCCGTCATCAGGAAAGCCTCCACCTTGAAACCCGACAATGCCGAGTCTCATTTGGGTAAGTGCATCCAGTTTGCACTTATCATCCGCTGCCATCAGGCCCATTGTATCGCATGTAGCAGTGGGGATTGGGTCAGACGAGATGTGGCTCGTGCCGTGGATACCAATTTGGCTGATTTGGCTATCGCGACCCCACAATGATCTAGTTTCAGCATCGTAGGCAAATCCGCTGATAATGTCATCAGGCCCACTGACCTGAATCCACTGTTTATCAACCAACGATGTGTGTAATGGTATTTTGGTCAGTGGCATGCTTGTTTCTCCAAAAAGTCATTTATATCTTTGGATGGTGGTATTACTCTTCAGGCCAAGGCTTCCCACAGCGATTACAGATACCATCATCACCGCGTTCTAATCTGGCTCCGCAATGCGGACAACATTCTTCTGGATGTTCTGGATCATAGCTCGGATCTTTAAATCTAGATTCAAGCAATATATTCTTTACAATGTTCCTTCTAAAACACCCAATAGCATGTTTTATAGTGTCTTCAGAGCAATCAGATCTTACAATTAGTTCATTATCAGTTACTTCAAACAATACCGTATGATCGTAATCCCATCCAGCATCGAACAGCATTTCTGCATGGCTTATAACCGAATCAACAATAAATCTTTCTGATACGACGTCGAAGGCAGCAAATAGATTTTTATGCTTTGATTCAGAAATCAGTTTAGATCCCGGCTTGTGATCTCTAATATATGACTCGTAACCAAGATCATCGAGATGGTATTCTGGTCCATAATCACCAGTTCGAAACCGTCGCCTATCTTCCGGCTCTTCGAATTCATCCGGCTCCGTCTCAGGTTCAAGAGGCTTTCTAGATAGTTCGGCTTGCCTGCGTAATTCTCTATCTATCGCCAATTGCCGTTCTAATTCCTTTAATTTTCGCCTGTCTCGTTTATATCTCGTATCTTTAGCTTTCTTTGCTAATTCACTTCCAGAGATACCCATACGCTCTGGCGATGTTCTACGTCTCTGTTTTTCAGGCTCATATAGCCTACGCTTCATCTGCCATACTTCGCGATCTAATTCGTCAGAGTGCTTATCTATATCCTTTTCTGGCTTCTGGACATGTGCTGCTTTACTTGTGTCTGATGTTGTCTGTGCCTTTTCGTCTTTAGATGTCGGCTTGGCTTTGATATATGAATCAAGAGCGCTATGCTCTATGCTTTTGATATATTTAGAATCATATGTCCGATAATACATTGCGACATCAGGTAGTGCCGATTTTAAGAATCTATATCTTGAACGTAGTGAATCCCTGCGAAAGACCTTATCAACTATTTTACGTAGTTTATCTAATTGTCCGCTAGATAAGTAATTTAAGTTGATTCCAGCAACCAAATTATTCCTAGTTCTAGGGTGCTTCCAATTCCCGAGAACTAAAATATCTGGCTTCGGATCAGTATTATATGACAAATATTTAAATGATGACCTAGGATACTTATTCTTACCAAGACGGCGACTACCAGTATCTCTGAGACTTTTCTCTAATAATAATTTCATAAAACTGATTGTACCAATATCTCATTGGGCGTGAAAGTAGTCTCAGCACCATTTATCATAACTTCGCCAAAACCACGCGATTCTAGTGTGTATAGTAGATTCTCAATATCTCGTGTAGCTCCGAATACATTCAGATTTCTGATGTCATCAATCGATACAACAGGTTTAGATTGGGATATCTTAGCTATAACTACAAACAACTTTTTAGCAACTGGCGGTAGCTTTTGAAAAAGCCTGGCTTGGCTACTTTGTTTGCTTTCAATGATAGGAATTCTGATCGTGTGCATAATATATCTACCAGATACGACAAAGGCGACAGTTATGCGGTATATCAACCGCTATCTGTCGCCTTTGTCGAGAGTTCGAAACTACACTCGCGGCATCGGTCTCCGTGGTTGAAAACCTTGGTCGAAATCAAGGTATTCGTCTGTGTCGAGAAGATCTTGGTCATTTCTGGCACCAAGCTCAAGCTCCGGTTCTGATGGAGCTCTTCGTTCGCCACAACCATAGCACATGCCGTGCTCGTCTGGGGCTTCGACAGACCCACAATTCGGGCACATATTGCCTTCAGGGTCGATGTTACCGGGTGCACCGGCGTTGTACTCTGGTTCGTCGTTAATATCTGGTTCGATGTCTCCACCAAGATCATCCCATTGATCTTCATAGCCACGATGGAACGCTTCTCTCTCGGGCGTATGAATTTGGGTTCCCCAGGCTTCTGACATCGTTTGGAAAGCTCGCTGTGCGACTGGCCAACTGAAAGGACCGACCACAGCAGCACCCCAATTGTGGTTCTTGACACGGCAAGCAACACCTTCAGAAACGACACGATCTGCAAAGGCGTTTGCAACCTTACCGGTCTTGAACAAAATCTTGCCTTCGCAAGAGATTGGGTCACGCCGCTTGATCTTGGTCAGCGGCAGGCGGTGCCGATGAATGACTTCCTTCTGATGAGGAATTGAATATAGAGCTTCAAGAACAACAGTTTTACTGTCGCAGACTTGAAGCAGTTCTTCAACAACGGCCAAAGCATCCGTCAACGTCGGGAAAACAGCCTTCGATCCCTCTGCAGCGACCCCAAACCGCACGGTATACTTGCCAGCTCTGCCAATTCTTTTGGCACCACGAGTAATGGCTTCCTTGACAACGTGCGACAGGCGGAGAATATTCTCCTTCATCGTCCCGGAGCCGCCCTTGAACGCAGCTTGACCACCTGTGTTCTTCATCTTGGGCTTCAGCGGAGTCTGCTTACCAGGGATTTCACTGGTAATACCATCAGACGCGGCTGCAGATGTGCTCTCGCATGTCTCTTGCGGCGGAACCTTCTTGCCCAGTTCGCCTTGGCCCTTCTTCGTCTTGTCCGACGTGTAGTGACCATTCTTGTCGGTCTTGGCGTCTTCGCCATTCATGCCGCCAAGCTCCTCACTCTCGCGGAGGAAATCGCACATAACGCAGCCGCTCTCGTCCAATGTCGTGCCGCAATGGGCACACTTGCGAGACTCGGACTTGATCTTCACGACTTCCTTCGATGGATCGACAGCGTTCTGCTCATCTTCCTCACGTCCCTTCATGGCAACAGAGGCTGCTTTGCCTTTGACGCCAGATGCGATCTTGTTGATAAGACCGCCTGATTCAGCGGAGCCACCAACCTCTTCACCAGGAGCTTCTTCACAGACCTCCTCGGTGCATTCGGCTGTCTCCTCCTCGCCGCCTTCCTCGCCACCCTCGATCTCGTCAAAAGGGCGGTCGCCTTCGGCAGCCTCGTCTTCCGGTGTCTCGGCAGACTCATCGTGTCCGGCCATCATATTAGCAGCTCTTTCGAAATCGATGCCAATTTGCTGGAACACATCGGCCAGATCGTCCGGTTCTGCTTCGGCTTCGATACCGGCTTCAATTTCGCCTTCTTCGCCCGGTACTTCAGGAACTTCAGCAACCTCTGGTGCCGGCTCATCAACCACTTCCGGAGGCACTTCATCTTCAGCAACCGGAGCAGCGGCAACAGCCCCAGTCCCAACCATTTCGGTTAATGGTTGCGGCTGCCAGAATCGCCCGCTGGCATCATTCCCTTCGTAGAACATGAACTTACGGCTAGCTGCCATAAGAGCTTTCAAGTTCTGCTCAGATAGAATGGTTTGGACGCCGTGAGCGTTGCATAGCTGCTGGAAGTCTTCCAAACAGACATAGGATGAATTTCTGCTGTATGAATCGAACAGGTCTTGAAGGTTTATGCTATCACCTTCCATGATGGTGGCAATGTTGTCGAGCGACCATTCCTCGGCCACACTATTGCCCATCGTGTCACGGCTGCCCTTCAGAGGCTCGAATTGGCCGCCCTTGTTCTTCTGCATCGAGTTCTGGCCAAGCTCGGCACCCATTGTCTTGATAGCAGTAGTGATGCCGTCGTCAGCACTACCGGCAGAAATGTTCTGCGTCTCAAAGGTCCCACCAGTATTCTTTTGTCTGGTTTTTAGATTGAGATCCTTGAGCTTGGTGGTGATACCATCTGCAGCTTCGCCAGAGGTGCTTTCACCAAACTTCTCGATACCGGCACCTGTATTCTTTTGCTTGCCGCCGAGCTTGTCGGTCTTGCCGCCCATGCTTGTCATGAAGTCGCCTTTGACTCCCTTATGGTCTTGGACAGCTTCGGATAGACGTGATTGTGCCATTGCTAGCTCCTGTAATCGAATTGGTGCCTCAATATCATCGCGGCACTCTGGATCAAGCTCGTTAAGGACCCTCTTGACCGGCTTGCCGGGTTGTTTGACAATTCGTTCCGGATGACCCATAATATTGATGTCATCCGTCTCATCTTTGTCTACATCAGCAGCGTTTTTTACATTTCGCGGCTTATCGTTCATAACGTATTTTTGAGCGTCATATACTAGATTTCTTTTTGAAGGCCCTAATTTGCCAATTTTTCTCTGGTATGTCCGACTTATGTACCGCCGAATCGTGCGTGATATATTCGATATAGGCACGATCTTCTACTATAATCCATTCACAATAAAATTGTCTGGCACAGAAGTCTCGTACCTGTTTCTGGAGATCGTCGCTAGAGAATATTATCCTTCTGGGGAATGTAGCCAGAGACGGATCATAATAAGTAAAGACATTATGCTTATTATCGATTTCTTTGGATTTCTGGGACGCTTGTGCTTTTGAATCATCAACAAGCATCGCAGGGAAGTTCTGCATTAAGAACGATTCTAATGCTAAAGCCCATTGTCTGTTCTTAATAATGGCCTGCAGAAGATCATACATTTTAGCCCTGTTTTCAGCACATCCCTTTCCGCTCATCAGAAAACTAACTAAATCTGCGTGCATCGTGGAGTCGAGGCTCTTCAACCACGTAAGAAATAATTCTGATTTAGCCAAATAGCAAAACTCGTTCGAGTTTATTCTCTTCATAATTAGGCTATGATCGGGAATAAAATTGTGTTGATATTTACGTCTTTAATTACAGACTTGGCGATTGCTTCAAGTTGTGGAGCTCGTTTAAATAAAACAATTCCACTTTCCGGCACGCCTATAAAGTGCAGACCATCAAGCGTAGGCCAAGCGAAGCTGGGATGGTCATACTTCTCAACACAAGCTTGCATGCCGTCTATGTATTGTTGCATAATGATGTAATCTTGACCAGCCAAGTCAACAAGTATACCACTATGGCCAGATAAATGCCATCCTTCTAACATCTTGATTTGTGCATAGCTGATTGCACAAGTGTCATCTAAAGGCTGTATTTGTGATTCGTTCTGAATAAAGGTATCCTTCACAGTAAATCTTACACTTATTTTACCAGACCCATCTAATAGAACTGGAGAAACAAGTTTAGCACTAACTAGACCGCCTTGATGATTTATTTCAACAGTCAAACCACGGTAATTCGACCTAGCAACATCTTCGTCTGTATAGGCACCAAGATTCGGGAATCTTTTTGTAACTCTACCGTTAGTAGACTGATACTCTATTTCAACATGGCCGGTATACTGCTCACCAGATCGAAAACAGCAATCAATTATATCGACTACGTATTCGCCCTTTGGTAAATCAGATGATGTCGATTTAAAGAAACCCTGATTACTTTCATCAACATCAAGCGTCAGCTCAATACTCTCATCTTTCGCCAGATTTTCTATAGCCCTGGCGACAAACTTGATCTCTACGCCAGCCATCGCCCATATTCCGTCTAATGACCAGCTATCGCAATCAGCAGTTACAATAACTGATCCAAAATTCGATACATCTCCTATGCAGTCGTTCGTATTCCAGCCAAGTAATGTGCACCGATAAGTATTTCCACCAACGGCATCAGTTTGTTGGTTTGGTACAACTTCAACAGGTTCTAATTGTTCTATAATGATTTGCACACTACGTTTTTCTGATCCGATATTAAAGCCACCAGAATAAGCGTTTGGCGCTACGCGGCACAAAATCAAATCATCAATAGCAAAAGGATCAGAAACCGTTATCGATATCGCGTCAGGTACAATCTTCGTGCCGCATCGACTAGTATACCATTTAGATAATGATCCATCTCCAATGGCGAAATCTCTTGTTAAAGCACTGCCACTACCATTTGGCAGCTCTCGGCAAAATCTTCTGTCTGTTTTAGATGATCTTGGGCCTATTGCACCGCAGCTGGTAGAATAAGGCTGCTGCAGTCGCTGCGGGTGTTCGACACGTACTTGTAGCCACCAAGCTTCTGTTGGACCTTGCTCTGATATAATACCACCTTCTTGTATCAAAGTACTTGACCAACCATCGCCAGCACCTTGCAAAAACTTCACATTGTGCGTTGCTACAGATAGATCGAATTTGGATTGTTTTCCAGATTTGTTGACTATACAGATATTGTAGGTGCCATTGAATAGCTTATCAAAAAATTCACCGCTTTTCGACGACATCATCCCAAGATTATCGCGATAATCAACACCAAACTTATCGGTATAGAAAATATCAAAATCAGCATCGGATTCAATCTTAAACACAACAGGTTCACTAATCTCAAACGCCGCCATTGCCTCGGATAACGAAATGTCGGCATCAGGATCTGCTAATATCTGTTGTTTTACAAGCGTCTCGAATCTCGTATCACCAGGCACAATCAATTCCGCAGGTATGCTCGATGCTAATACCCAGCTTGATGTCGGTTTAGCCTTCGTAAGAACGTCAAATGACATTCTAGCTAAGTTCTGACTGCCATCGGTCCTATGAACAAATTGAACTGTTCTGCAGCTACGTAGTTCCATTGCCTGCTGCGATATAGGATTCGCAACAGGATGGCATGGTTGATCTACTTCATAATAGTTCGGGTCAGTTTCCGACGTCTCATCTGTGCCTGCGTAGACGACCCATAAGCCGTCAGGGATACCGGTGAATACAATTTCACCTTGGTTTGTTGTTGATGTTCCAGCATACGCAGCACAAAGGGTATAGCCAGTTGTATAATAACGTATTGAGACCCACGTACTGTTAATACCTTCTGCATCGCCACGAACAGTAACGACAAGCACATTCGGACCAGAGGAGCATTTGACTATTTGTTGTATTGGTGTTGTCGTAACACCGGTCGTCACTGTTGACTGCAATTGCGTGATTTGCAGCGTTTCAGGTTGGATTAACGACCAACTTGGAGGCGCAAATAAACATCCGCTTTTCTCTAGAGAAATATTGTACTGTTCAAGACTTGATAAGTTCTTAAAATAAATATCGCCGTCAGCGTTTGTCTGTCCGTATGCCAAAATTGTGTCGCCAGTTGACTTGACATATACAGTCACCGACTTACACAGCGATAACGGACTACCAGTTACAGTAACCCTTAACTCAGAACTTGTCGAAGGATTATTGGAGCGGAACGCATTGACAGCTAATTTGCGTGCTAGAGAAACCCCAGGTGGCAAATAAAGATTAACGCCCGGCGTCACCTTTCCATAAACAGTGCCTTGTGAGACTTGAGAAGTGCCACTGCCAGTTTCTGGGATATCTAGTGCGACATTATAATCAGCCGGATAATCATGTACTGGGACTGCTGCAGCAGATGACGTCAAAACAGCATCGCGCTCAACGTATCTCGGAATGAACCCCGGTGGACATTCATCATATTTTAATGCTTTACCGTCTGATGACAGAATAATTCCGGGCACACATGGTGTACCGCCAACAGGATCTTGATTATTTGGTAAATTATGAATATTTTTAGCACCAAAGCCTGTCCCGCAAGCTTGGTCCATGATCGTAGTATTGACAACAGACTTTCCACTCTGTCTAGGATTTCCATCAATAACTATGCTCTGTGCTGTAGATTGAATGGCCTCGTTTGATACTGTGGTTAAGTGCCCTGTAGCTGGATCGGTAAAGGAAACCGATGTTGATGAGCTACCTTTTAATGTTATTGCTTGTGCCGCTTGGATGCGCTGCTCTTCAATATACTTTCTAGTTTCTGCATTTCTTGATTGTGATTGGCAATATTCAAGCGCGCAGCATAGGGCTGCTTTCTGCTCATCGAATAACCCAGCCATAATCGACAGCCAAAATTGAACAATATTTTCACAATCACTTTTAATAGCTGCCACTTCTCGATTAAACTCAGCTTCTATCGCACCCAAAATACCAGAAACATCAATATAATAGACCTTTTGTGAGTTACTATAACATGTCTCAGGTAGCCATGTGATAACAGCCTGAGATACTGAATTCGGTAGTGCTATCAACCAATTGCTATTAGCAGTGGAAGAAAGCTTTAGCTGCGAAGGGCAGGCTTCCGGATTACCAATAATAGATCTAGTGACAACTAAATAATTCTCAGTTTCACTAACTTCCTCTGTTGTAATCGACGTTACCGCACGTGTTATGCTCTGGTTTATTCTCTCTAACGATGCAGGTTCTGGTTGGACTGTAATGCTCGAAGGCGCGTTTGCGCCATCGTCACCCGTTGGACCGTCTGGTCCATACGATAAATCATCTTGTCCTCTAGCTCCAGTATTGCCTTTATCGCCTTGAGGTCCACGTGGAGAACGCACAACAAATCGACCGCTGTCGATCATATATTGGAAAAATGCATTCGTATCAATGGTAAAGTTGAATGCATATGTGTTCTGATGGATCTGCCGACTAATACTTGATATGTTGCTAATCTTAGCATCGCTATCAATCTGAATAAACTCATCGCCCTCCATTAACGCTATAGTGCCGCTAGTAAACGAATAGTCATAATCAGCAACGCCAATAGTGGCCTGTGGTGGCGGAACAATAAGTCCATTTAATTTCTTCAAATCAGCAGACGACATCAACCCAGATATTAATGGAGTCGCTAAAGGTATAGTACCTCCTTCTTGTTGATGCCAAATGTGCAATGTACCATCATAAACATACGTAAGACCGTCTTCGACTACTACAGTATCGCCAGTCTTCGGATTTTTAGGAAAAGGCATATTATTGTTCTCGCTGTCCAATAAGCACTGGCGGTATATGTCTCCAAATTCTGATACGGACATTACCGACTGAGTTGCAAGGTGGCGTCAATCGCAATCTATGCGGCACAGTGAATTCCATGTAAAAACAATTATTCAAACTTGCAGTGTCGACTGATCGAAATGCCTCAACGCTCGGGGCTTCTAGTTCTATCGGATATCCAATAGAAGTCCATTCCCGGCCGACGCTACTCTTCCATTCAATCCGCATCCCGCGTTTGCCGCCAACGACAAAAACAGCGGGGTCTCCGTTTAACAACAGGAACGCACCACTTATATATTTAACTATGTATCCGCCTGGCGGAAGCAATAATGATTCTAAATTCGGAGTTCTATTATGAATGTCTGTTGATCTTATTGAATTTGTTGGATTACCTTGTAAATCAAGTATTCCGAAATCAACAGGAACAGCTCCGATATATTCCGGCCCAAATACACTAGCTGCGATAGACATTAAAACACCCTAAGATCACGGGCTGCCGCAGTCAGAACATGGGATCGTTGTGTTGATGACCTGCTGGCAAACGCCATTTCTATAGCTACGCCACCAAGATTCATCACCAACATGGAAAGTAGCATCATTCTCTTGATTTAGGAAGAATGTAGTAGCTTCGTTGACAGCTTGCAGCCATCTACCATTAAAAGTAATTTCTGCAACTAATGGATGCTTATAACCATAGGTTGTATATCCAGCAGCAGGGACAACACATTGGAGAGCAAGTACTGCACTGGTGATCTCGTCATTCATGACGAACCCAACATCTGTCTCGATAGTATCGATCGTACCAGACGTCCTTGGTCCTATCCACCTACCCAATGTCTC
>Ga0265297_10008899_pt1 | contig 13213 bp, 12 predicted proteins | sample Munlanlwell13791_FD_192502 | JGI IMG/M metagenome (GOLD analysis project Ga0265297, IMG submission 192502) | Leachate microbial communities from a municipal landfill in Southern Ontario, Canada - Leachate well 137-91 | ecosystem: Engineered > Solid waste > Landfill > Unclassified | place...
TCGAGGTTGCCCGTGGGCTCGTCGGCCATGATTATAAGCGGGTCGTTGACGAGCGCCCTCGCGACAGCGACGCGCTGCTGCTGGCCGCCGGACATCTCATTCGGCCTGTGTTTGACGCGGTCGCCGATGCCGACATCGTTCGCCTTCTCCATCGCGCGTTCTTTCAGGTGCCTGTTGCCGGCGTAGATGAGCGGCAGTTCGATATTTTCGAGCGCGGTCATCCTCGGAAGCAGGTGGAATTGCTGGAAGACAAAGCCGATCATGCGGTTTCTTGTCGCGGCCAGTTCATCGTCGGACAGTTTCGTGACATCCTTGCCGCAAAGCAGGTACGAACCGGAATCCGGCCTGTCGAGCAGGCCCATAAGATGCATGAGCGTGGACTTGCCGGAACCGGACGCGCCCATTATCGCGACGAAGTCGCCTTCCTCGATCCTGAGCGAGACGTTGCGCAGCGCGCGGACCTGCGCCTCGCCCTTCGCGTATGTCTTGCTTATACTTTTTATCTCTATCATTTTTTTCTTCGTTGAGGCATGAACGGGTTTGTCCCGGTCGACGAACTCGCCGGCAGGACAAATTTCTTTGACCTTATCTCGACCGTATCATCGGCCGTAACGCCTGAAATGATCTCGATGTTCTTCTCGTCCGCGAGCCCGGTCGTGACGGCACGCCTTGTCAGCGGCTTTCCCGGCCCCTGGCCCAGCAGGACATAACTGCCCTCGCTGTCGTCGCGCACCGCGTCCAGCGGGAGGATCAGCACGTTCTCTTTTTTCTGGTCGATGAAATCCACGTTGGCATTCATCCCGGACCGGAAGTACGACGGCACCTCCGCGGGTATCATGTCCGCTTTATAAATAGTCACGTTATTCACGGTCTCCGATTCGTAATATATATGGCCGACCGTAGAGTTTATCTTCGCGTCGGGATAAGCGTCCAAACTCAGCACCGCCGCCTGCCCGAGCTTTATCTTGCCTATGTCGGTCTCGTCGACCTGCGCGCGCACGATGAGCCTGTCCGACAGGACGAATATCGCGTCGGCCGTCGTGACGGTCTGACCCGGCTGTATCGTCGAGACGATTACCTCGCCGTCGATCGGCGCGAGCAACGGTATCGCCTTATATGCGTCTTCCCAGTATTTTAGTGTCGCCTCGTCCTTGCCTTTCGCGGCGTCGAGGAGGGCGGCGCGCTCCGTCGAGCTCATCCACCCGAGCGTCTGGCCGGTCTTGACGTTATCGCCTTCCTTGACGAGGATCTTGTCTATGCGTCCGTTGACCGTGGGTTTTATCTCGAGGCGGTTCTGCGGCAATACCGAGCCCGTCGTCGAGATATACGTCTCAACAGTCCCTATCGCCGGCTTCACCTGCTTCGCTTCTTCGTTTTGCGCAGCGTCCTGTTTGGGCCTCAGCATGAAATACGCGCCGGCGCCGATGACAATTATTACAACGAGGAATACCTTCCATTTTTTATTGAACATTTTCGAGGGTCTCTCCTTTCGCCTGGATCCAGTCCGCTTCTGCTACCAGCGCGCTGGCCTGGGCGTTAAGATACGAGTTCTTGGCATCCACGAGGTTATTCTCTATTATTATCCAGTCGTTGAACGATACGAAACCGATCGAATACTGCGCCTCGGTTATCCTGGCGCGCTCCTCGTTCGCGGTAAGGAACTGCTTCTGTATATCGACATTGTCCAGGGCCCGCTGCAGCGATGTCCATTTGTCCTGCAGGGTCTCGATGACGCCGTCGAGGCCGCTCATCTCGTCGGCCTTCGCCTTGTTCAGCTGCGCGGTCGCCTTGTTGATATCGGCGATGCGTTTGCCGCCCTCGAATATCGGGAACGATATCGCGGCGCCTATCGACCAGTTGTCGTTCTCGGGAGGCCAGCTCGTGTCCGTGCGGCCCGCGCTGCCGTTGGCGGTTATCTGCGGCATGAATTCCGCCTTGGCGGATTTCAGGTTGAATACAGCGGCGTTCTTCTGCGCTATAAGTTGTTTGAGCGACGGGTTGCTCTCCGCTATGGCGGCGAAATCGGGCATCTCGCGGACCTTTTCTTTTACCGCAAAATCGCCTTGCGCAACTATCGGCGCCGTTTCGGAGCGGCCAAGTTCTTTCGTAAGCTTGCGCCGGGCAAGCTCGATATCCCTTTTTGCCTGCGTAACATCGTACCTGGCCTGGATGAGGTTCGCCTCTTCCGTCATCAGCGAGCCCTTGTTCTCCTGGCCCGACTCATAACGCAGGGTCACGAGTTCGTAATTCTGCCTGCGGCGATCATAGATCTCTTCCTTAATGCGCAGCCCGTCCTGCGCCTTTAATAATTCTATGAATGCGGTGCGCAGCCGCAGCCGGACGTCGGAAGACGTGAACCTGTAGCTCTCCTGCGCGGCCTTGATATTCTCCGCGGCCGCGTTTACCTTGTTCGCGGTATTGAAACCGTCGAAGATAAGTTGGCTGCCGCTCACGCCGTAATTATAATTATTTGTCGAGCTGCTTGAGGCGCCCGAGGCGCCGCCCGATTGCCCTTCTGAAGATTGGCCGCCGGAGCCGCTCTTTGATTTCGAAACACCCGCGTCGGCAGATACCTGCGGAAAGAGCCCGCTCGCGGTTATCGACTTGTCCGCCGCGGCGCTGTTGACCGATTCCTTCGCGGAGACGAGGTCGGGATTGTTCTTCGCGGCTTCCTTGACGCAGTCCTCCCACGTGAATATTTCTTCCGCGCCGGAGACAGCGCCTGAGGCCATAAGGGCCGCTACAATAATATAAATAAATGCGTTCTTCTTCATGTTGCTCAGATCTGTGCCTTTAGCTTTGAGAGAACCTTTGTTGCTTCCGTGAGGAAACGGTTGAATTCTTCTGCCGGCACAAACCCGATAGGGCCGTCGCGTTTCGAGAAGACGATGAGCTTGTCTCCGGACTTAATGTTGCGGGACTTCCTTATGTCCGCCGGGACGACAACCTGTCCCCTCTCGCCGACGGTGACAACGCTATGGAATTCACCCGCAGGTCCTTCGATGATTTTGTCCTTCATATCCACCTCCGAATTGTATGAATAGTATGATATATCATACATTTCAGACTGTCAAGACAGATTTTATCCTTTATTGTTTATTTAGACGTGCAGGAGGGAGAAAGGTTTACATGCGAAAGGCGTTGCCGTCTGATTTTCACCCACCCTACGGGGTGGTTATCCACAGATTCCCTATACCTCTTCTTTATTGAAAGAAAATGCCCCAAATTATCGTCTATTATTATATAAAGGAGGTGTAAAATGCCACCAAAACGGGAGTTGGCCGACAATGCGATTTATCATATCGTCCAGAGAGGCAACAATAAGCAAGTGATATTTAAAGATGAAAATGATTTTCGGCAATTCTTACATTCTCTATCTAAATGCAAAGATAAGTACACGTTCGAATTGTATCATTATTGTCTGATGCCGAATCATATGCATCTTCTGATGCGGATCCCCGAAAAGGAGGACACCCCCAAGTTGATGCAGGCCCTGCTGCAATCCTACAGGTTTTACTATCGAACGAGATATGAATATGTCGGCTACCTTTTTCAAGGCCGGTACAGGAGTAAGATGATCGAACAGGATTCCTATTTGCTGGAGTGCGCAAGGTATATCGAGCGAAATCCGGTAAGGTCCGGCTTCGTCAGCAATCCTGAACATTACAGATGGTCAAGCTGCCATTCGTACCTTAATGGGCGGTTAAACTATATTATTACGGAAAATCCCATTTTCAGGGATCTCGGTCCCGACGATAAAAGCAGGCGGAATGCTTTTTCGGAATATTTAACGACAAGTCGGCCTTACGATGAGATGATCGAAAAGGTGCTTTAACTCCGCAAGCGCTATTTTCCGAGGAATACCAAAAGGGCTTTTACAATATTCTCCGGCGATGGTGGACAGCCGAGGATATGGAAATCGACAGGCAGGACTTCTTTCACGCCACCGGAGACATAATACGAGCCCTTGAAGGCTCCGCCGCCTTTCGCGCAATCACCGAGTGTTATGACAAATTTCGGCTCGGGCATGGCTTCGTAGGTCTTGCGCAATGCGGCGGCCATGTTCTTCGACACAGGCCCTGTTACCAATAACGCATCCGCATGGCGGGGCGACGCGACAAAGTCGATGCCGAAACGCTGGATATCATATATCGGGCTCGTTGCCGCGATTATCTCTGATTCACACGCGCCGCAGGAGCCCGTATCGACTTCGCGGATGTGGAATGAGCGGCCAAACCTCTCTTTGATCTTCTTCCTTAATTCGGCGCCCATCACCTCTATCTCAGGAAGTAACCCCTTCTCCGGATGGATTGGCCTTGACAATGTTCCCTTTTTCAGTTTAATCCTAAGTATACTCTTCATTCCTGCCCTCTGCCTGTGGATAACCACCCCGTAGGGTGGGTGAAAATCAGACGGCAACGCCTTTCGCTTTACAGGTCATTGCCGGGATACGAGAGGTCGAAGCTCTTGTTGCATAACGGGAAGTCCGGGATTATATCCCCGATAACAGAAAAACAGAGCCCCTGCCAGTTCCTGAATGACGGGTCGACTATCTTGCAGCGTTCGATGCGCCCGTCCTTTCCCGTCCTTACCCAAATAACCAACGGCCCCCTCCACGCTTCGACGCATCCGATCGAGAAGCCCTCTTTCGGCTCCCATTTTGTTTCCGTCTCCGGCGGTCCCGAAAGATTTCCCAGCATGGCCGTTAATTTCTTTATCAGCCAGACAGAGGCGTCGAACTCATTGAGCCGCACATCCAGCCTGGCGAGGACATCGCCGTCTTCTTCCATTGCCGGCTTGAAACCGCATGCTTCGTATATATCACCGTCGAAGACAGAACGCAGGTCGGAGCGTATGCCCGACGCGCGCGCCGCGAGCCCCGTTATCCCGAGGTCCGCCGCGGTCTTCTTCTTCAATATCCCCGTGTTGTCAACCCTGTCCATGAAAGAGATGCTCGAGTGGAGGATCTCCCTCAACTCGCCAAGGTCCTTCTGCGCCGTATCGAGGGACTTGAGCAGCAAAGCTTTCCCCTCCGTCGAAATGTCCGCTGCGATGCCGCCTATCCTGTTGACGCCTTTAAGGTACCTGCTGCCGGTAAGTTTCCCGTTGAGCGCCAGGAGGCCCTCTTTTATCACCGAAGCCAGCGCGTTCGGAAAGCTGAACCCCACGTCCGTCGCGATGCCGCCGATATCATTCGCATGGTTGTACATCCTTTCCATCTCCAGGAACAAAGCCCTGATCATCTTCGCCTTGCCCGGGACCCTTATATCGTATATCTTCTCGATGCCTCCGCAGAACGCGCAGCTGTAAGCAAAAGCGGAATCACCCGCGATCTTCTCGGTCAACGAAACGGCATCGCGCGCGTCCATGCCCTCGAGCATCTTCTCTACGCCGCGGTGAGTGAATCCCAAACGTGTCTCCAGGTTTATTATCGGCTCGCCGGCCGCGCTGAACCTGAAATGCCCGGGGCCGATGATACCCGCGTGGACCGGTCCAACCGGGACCTCGAATATCCCCTCCCCCTCGACCCTCTTAAAACGGTACTCGCTCCGCTCGACGGGCGTTTTCAGCCCCGGCGCCGGAGGAGCGAAATCTTTGCGCAGAGGGTAATATCCTTCCGGCCATACCTCCTCATGCAGGACAAGGCGCCTGGAGTCCGGGCTCCCTTCAAAGTATATCCCGAACATCTCCGCCATCTCGCGCTCGAACAAACTTGCCGAATACATCTCTTTCGCGAGCGACGGCATCTTCGGGTCATCTCCGGGAATGTTTGTCCTTACGGCCTCCCACCGGCCGGCTTTCCTGTCAAGGAACACGCAATAGATACGGAAAACTCCGCTTTCTTTCCTGAGGTCCTCGGCAAAATACGCCATGACGGGAGACTCGAGCCGTTTATGCAGGCCGAGGCATTCCTCCGTGAAACGCCCGGGCTCTATGTCTATATATATCTCGTTCTTGCGTTCCATCACGCGCCCCTTATTATCTCGGATGCGGCCAGCAGCAGGTCCCTGAAAAATCCGGGCGCCGCGAGGCCCATTACGCAGATCAACAACAGCAATACGCCAAATGCAAGCTTGCCGCTAAACGGCTCCCCCTCGACGGGCATACCTTCCGGCTTGCCGCCGAAAACCGGCCTGCTGATATTGAACACTATCGCGCCGAAAGCGACGGCCATGAACAGCAGCAGCAGCGCCGCCTGCAACCAAAGACCCATCTTGAATCCCGCGAGCAATATCATTATCTCGCTGAAGAACGCCGAGAACGGCGGCGAACCGGTCAGCGCAAATACGCCGATAATGAGCATAGTGCCGGCAAACGGCATCGCGCTTATTATCCCGCGTATCTCGCGAATATTATGCGACTTGTATTTTTTTACCGCGCGCCCCGCGGCGAAGAACATCAGCGATTTCGCGGCGGCATGGTTGAATACATGGAAAAGCGCGCCGTATATAGCAACGGTCCCGCCGAATCCGAGCCCTGCCGCGATTATCCCTATGTTCTCGACGCTGCTGTAGGCAAGCAGGCGCTTGATGTCCCTCTGGACGAGCACGAAACCGGCGCCCACACCGAGCGATACAAGGCCGAAGAGCATGAACAGGTTCCCGGTGTACCCTGTTCCGATACAGACGTTAGTTATCGTCGCGAACCTTATTATCGCGTAAATAGCCGTCGGTAGCAGAACGCCCGAGAGCATCGCACTTATCGGCGCGAGCGCCTGGCTATGCGCGTCCGGAAGCCAGGTATGCATCGGAACGAACCCCGCCTTGGTCCCGTACCCTACGAGTATGAAAAGGAACGCGACTTTAAGTATCGACGGGTTCAAACTGCCCGCGACCGCTTCCATGTCGGTCCAGTTCAGCGACGAGACGCCGCCGTCGCGCGAAGCTGTATAATAGAATAATATCGTGCCGAGCAGGGCAAGCGTGATGCCTACGGAGCAGATTATGATGTATTTCCAGGCCGCCTCTATAGATTCCTTTTTGTTATAAAACCCCACGAGGAACGCCGAAACGAGCGTCGTCATCTCTATCGCGACCCATACCATGCCGAGATTGCTGACCACCGGCACGCAGAGCATCGACAGCGCGAAAAGGTTGAAGAGCGCGTAATAGGCCTTTGCCTTCCTCTCGCTCATCACCCCATCTTTCACGTCCGCGGAGATATACCCTATCGAATACAGCGCCGAGATGAAGTTTATTACAGATATAGTGAGGATGAAAAACGCGCTCAAAAGGTCCGCGTAGAAGAACCCGAAGAACGACGCGGGTTCGCCGGACCTCAATAGCCCGAGCGCGAACAGGACGGCAAGCGCTGCGTTGGCAAAATGCCCGGCCGCGTTTAACACGCCGAATTTCCTGCTCCTGCCGGCCTTTACGCCCGGCAGGACCGCGATCCCGGCAAGCGCTAGAGGTATGAGTAATATCGGGAATATTTCCATATCAGCCCTTCAATTCCGAAAGTTTATCAACGTCTATATGCGTAAATAGCTTGTTTATCTTGAAAACGAACACTCCGAGTATTATTACGACAAGCAGGATATCGAAGAATATCGCTATCTCGACTATGAACGGCATCCCGCCCGACACGCTGGCGGCCGCGAGGAACATCCCGTTCTCCATCACGAGCAGGCCGATTATCTGCGCGAGCGCCTTCATCCTCGCCATCATCAGGAATATGCCTATCATCGTCACCGAGAGCGAGACGAAGAACGCGCTGTTCTCGAACTCGCCGGGGAATGACAGTATCTTGCCGGTAAAAAGGTATGCCATGTACGAGAGCAGCACTGCTGCGAATATCGAGACGGTAGGGTTTGCCGATAGCCCGAGGTCCTCGTTGACCTTTATCCTGCGAGCGACCCTGCGCAGGAAGTTCGGCACGAGCACGACCTTAATCGCGAACAGCATCGTCGTCACGAAATAGAGCTGGGTGGAATTCTCCCTGAACGCGAGGATGAATGTCAGCAGGAACAGGAAAAATGACTGCGCCCTGAAACCGAATATAAGCGCGGACAACCTCTTCGCGGCGACCATCGCGAATGCCATGACCAGTATCCCGAATAATACAAGCCCTACCGCCATTTTAAAACCCCATCGCGGAGATGACCACCGCTATTACAGAAAGCACGAACGAGAAACTCATAAGGTCCACTACCCTGAAAAGGCGCATTTTTGCCATCGATACTTCGAGTACCGCGACCGCTATCGCTATCGCAGCCATCTTCGCCGCGTAATTTCCGAACGGTATCGCGACCGCCGCGATAACCGAGAAGAATATCACCTGCTTAATATGCGAGGCGAGCTCTATCAACGCGAACGAACGCCCCGAATATTCAAGTACCATCGCCTCGTGCACCATCGTCAGCTCGAGGTGCGTCTCCCTGTTATCTACAGGGATGCGCGACGTTTCCGCGAGAGTGACTACGAAGAGCGCGCCAGCCGCCACGAGCGACGACAGTTTCAGCGTTTCCACCGACGCGACCGCCCGCGGCATCGTCGAGCCTGCTGCAAGCGAGACGGCGAATACGGCAAGCAATACCACCGGCTCCACCAAACTCGATATGAACATCTCCCTCGACGAGCCCATGCCACCGAAGGAGCTTCCGGCATCAAGCCCTGCAAGCGCGATGAAGAACCTCCCGAGCGCGAGCAGGAATACGAGCGCTACCAGGTCTCCCGCGCTGTCAAAAGATATTCCCGGGCCGAATGCCGGGATGATGAACAGCGCCGCGAGCATGGTGCCCAGGACAATATACGGCGCGTACGTGAATATCCACGACGTGTCGCGCGATACCGTCTCTTCCTTGCCAAGTAATTTCGCGAGGTCATAATACGGCTGGAATATGCCTGGGCCTTTCCTCATGCGGAGGAAGTTCTTAAGCTTCCTCATAAGCCCGGTTATCAGCGGCGCAACGGCTATAAGCACCAGCGCCTGCAATATGGCAAGTTCAACTTTCATCAGAACCTTCCCATGAATATCACGAGCAATACGATCGTAATGAATATATACGCCACGTAAACATGGATGCTGCCCGGCTGTATCTTCTTGAGCTTTCTCGCGCCGATGAACAATAAACTGACCGCGGGCGCGTAGATATATTTCCTGAAGACCGGCGTCGTGAAGACCTCATACTTGAACGACCGGACATGGTAGAACGAGTCCCTTATCTTCTCGGTCTTGCTGTAAGGCATAAGGAAGAAACTGAAAGCTATGCGAAGCGGCTTTGAGAACGCGGTCGCGCTGTATTCGTTGCGCGGACTGAGTTTGTAATATCCGCAATCCCATGTATTGCATTCGGCGGCCTTTCTATTCCTCGCGGCATAACAGCAGGACGCGGCGAACACTAACACCGCTGCGGCTATCCAATTCGTCTTTATAAAGAATGAGATCGGCGCCTCAGCGGCCGGCGCCCCTATCGCGAAACCCGCTATCACTGAAATATATTTCAGCGCGAACGGCGCGCCGAGGCCCAATGCCAGGGCCGTAATTGCGAGAAATACCATCGGCGCCTTCATAGATAACGGCGCTTCCTGCGCCGACTGGGCCGACTTGCTCCTCGGAGCTCCGAGGAACGTTATGCCGAAAGCTTTGACAAAGCACGCGGCGGCCAGCCCTCCCGTGAGCGCGAGCAGAGCGGCGCATACGCAAAGGAATATCTTGTAACTCCCTCCCGAATTGACCGCGCCGTAAAAGAACGCCTGCAGCGTCAGCCATTCGCTTACGAACCCGTTGAATGGCGGCAGGCCGGATATCGCGACCGACCCGGCGAGGAACGCCGCCGCAGTGATAGGCATCTTTTTTATGAGCCCGCCGAGGTGCTCGATATTGCGCGTCCCGGTCGCCTTATATACAGCGCCCGCGCCGAGGAAAAGCAATCCCTTGAATACCGCGTGGTTCAGCAGGTGGAATAGGCCCGCGCAAAGCGCCATTACGGCGAGCGCCGGCATGCCCATCTTCATGAATACCATAGACGCGCCAATGCCGAGCATTATTATCCCCACGTTCTCGACGCTGGAATAAGCGAGGAGTTTCTTCAGGTCCTGCTCCATCAGGGCATACATGATGCCGGCAAGACATGATACGAGCGCGAGCACAAGCACGAGGTTGCCCCACCATTGGGGCCCGATGCCGAGGGTCAGGAAAACGAACCTCAACAGGCCGTATACGGCGGTCTTGATCATCACGCCCGACATAATGCTCGAGATATGGCTGGGCGCCTGCGGATGGGCATACGGGAGCCAGACATGCAGAGGCACGATCCCGGCTTTCGTCCCGAAACCTATGAGGAATAGTACGAATACTATATCTTTTATGTTTGCCGGTATCGATGCGGACGCGGCCTTCATCGCTGCGATATCGAATGAGCCGGCGTAATTGGACATTATAAGGAGGGCTGCCGTCATGAACGCCGTGCCGATATGGGTCATCACTATGTATATCGTACCGGCCATTACGGATCTTTCATGCCGGTGGTCGATGACGACGAGGAAATACGAGGCAAGAGACATCAGCTCCCACGCGACGAGAAAGACCAGCGCGTTGCCCGACGTGACGACCAGCGCCATCGACAGCACGAATGCCGCCAGCAGCGCCCATAGCAGTGCCTTCTTTCCCCTGCCGTACTCTCCTCTCATGTACCCGACCGAATATATTGCGGCCGGCGCCGAGACGAGCACTATCACAAAGAGGAAAAATAAAGACAAAGGATCCGTCAGTAAAGTGTAATTAACACCTAATAGTTGCATCTTTCCTTGCTTTTTTGATTATTTAATAGATGGGAGTATATTATAGGACGTGCCGGCCTGTTTGTCAAGCCGGCACGCCAGGGTGGGTGAAAATAGGACGGCTATGCTTAGGCTATGCCTATGCCTTCAATTGCACTTTATCGGCGATCCGTCATCCTGCGTCTGGACAGGCGCCTTCATGCCGCCCTTCATCATCGGGCAGGGCATATTGCCTTCTTTCATCATGCCGCCCATGCCGCCCTTCATTCCGCGCATGCCCTGCATGTCACCTTTCATGCCGCCCATCATGGGGCATCCCTTTTGCATGTTCCCCATCATCGGGCACGCAATCGGGCTGGCTCCGGTAACGAGTATCGATATACCGGCTACCGCGATGACCAACGCGACCGTTATAAGGACCGCGCCGACGAATTTTCCGAATGACTTTACCTTTTCCGGAGCTTTCTCCGCCGTCAATAAGACGAAATAGCTTATCGCCAGCAGGAGGCTCATCCACATAAGCGTTATTATCCCTACTAATGCCATCTCCTTGCCCTCCTTATTATCCCAGGATCGCCTTAAGGTCGGCGTCCGGGGTTGTTATCGGTTTGACACCGAACTGTTCGACCAACACCTTCAGCACATTCGGCGAAGTGAACGCCGGCAGTGACGGGCCTATCCGTATGTTCTTCACGCCCAACGAGAGAAGCGTTATCAGGATGCAGACCGCCTTCTGCTCATACCATGAAATCACCAGCGACAGCGGCAGGTCGTTCACGCCGCACTTGAACGCGTCCGCAAGCGCCAGCGCTATCTTTACTGCCGAATACGCGTCGTTGCACTGCCCGACATCAAGCAGGCGCGGGATACCGCCGATATCGCCGAAATCCAGCGCGTTGAAGCGGAACTTGCCGCACGCGAGCGTAAGTATCACGCAATCCTGCGGGACCTTCTCCGCGAGTTCTGTGTAATAATTGCGGCCGAACTTCGCTCCGTCGCACCCGCCTATCAGGAAGAAATGGCGTATCTTCTTCCCCTTTACCGCTTCAATGACCTTGTCGGCGACACTGAGCACGGCATTGTGCCCGAAACCGACGAGTATCTCCTTTTGTATATTATCCTGCTGGAAGCCACCGAGTTCAAGCGCCTTTTTTATTACGGGCGCGAAGTCCTTTTTGTCGAAACCGGGGATGTGCGCCATTCCCGGCCATGCGACGAGGCCGGTCGTGAATACCTGCGCCTTGTATGAGTCGCGAGGCTTCTGGATGCAGTTCGTCGTGAAGAGGAACGCGGCGGGAACCCCTTCGAACTCCTTCTGCTGGTTCTGCCATGCCGTGCCGAAATGCCCGGCAAGGTGCTTGTACTTATTCAACGCGGGATAACCGTGCGCCGGGAGCATCTCGCCGTGCGTGTAGATATTAATGCCCTTGCCCTCGGTCTGCTGGAGCAGCTGTTCGAGATCGAGCAGGTCGTGGCCTGTCACGATTATCGCCGGGCCCTTCTTTACGCCCAACTTGACCGCGGTAGGGACAGGGTTGCCGAAATGCCCCGTATTCGCCTTGTCCAGGAGTTCGAGGCATTTGAAGTTTACCTTGCCGAACTCCATGTTCATCGCGAGCAGTTCTTCGACGGAAAGGTTGTCCTCGGCAAGTTTCGCAAGCGCCTTATAGAAATACGAGTTAACCTCTTCGTCCTCGAGGCCGAGCACCGACACATGGTCGGCGTAAGCGGCCATGCCTTTCAACCCGTAGAGCAGGAGCTCCTGCAAACTGCGAGCGTCTTCGTCTTTTGCCGGCCAGGCATGGACTCCCACCTGTTTGCCCTGATCGACAAGGCCTGATATCCCTTCGGCCGGTTTCCAGTCGGCGGCAGCGGGAAGCTTTCCGGCAAAATCCTTGCCGTGCTGCTTTTTGTATGCCTGCAGGAAGAGCCGCTTGATCTTCTCTTTTATTTCATACGCCTTTTCAACCAGTTGCGCGAGCCGCTCTGGATCGAAGTTTACATTTGTAACGGTAGTAAACAGGCCTTCCTTCACAAAAAGGTCGACCTCCCTATCCCTCACCGCCAGTTCGCGCGCCATGTTGCCGTAAACGGCGATGCCCTTCAGCGCGTATATAAGGAGGTCCTGCAATATCGCGGTCTCGGACGTCTTCCCGCAGACACCCTGAACTGTGCATCCTGTCCCCTGCGCGGTCTGTTCGCACTGCCTGCAAAACATTTTGTTATCCATTGAGTATCTCCTCTATTGTTACGCCTTTTAACTGCGCGACCGCGAACTCTTCGATCGCCTCCAGCTTCTTCCTCATGAAACAAGTTTTCCTGTTGGGGCACACCTTGCGTTTGAATATGCAGTCGTTGAGCTTGAACGGCCCCTGGAATATTTCCATGACCTCGGTGATGAATATCCTTTTTGCCGGCCTCGCCAACCTGAATCCGCCGCCCTTGCCTTTCTGTGATATAAGGAGCCTTGCCGCGTTCAGCTTCTGTAGTAT
>Ga0265297_10008900_pt1 | contig 13212 bp, 8 predicted proteins | sample Munlanlwell13791_FD_192502 | JGI IMG/M metagenome (GOLD analysis project Ga0265297, IMG submission 192502) | Leachate microbial communities from a municipal landfill in Southern Ontario, Canada - Leachate well 137-91 | ecosystem: Engineered > Solid waste > Landfill > Unclassified | place...
CCACCTCGAAGACCGCGCCACAGAAGCCGAACTGGTGGTGCGTGAGTTAAAGAGGGAGGGCATCGCGTTCGATATGAAACGGGTCTGGACGGAGGCGGATTTCACCGCCGGCCTGAAGTCGCCCGCGCTCGATCTCATTTTGGCCGACTACGCGTTGCCCACCTACGATGGTCTCTCCGCCCTGAAGCTCGCGCACAAGGAACGTCCCGAGGTGCCCTTCGTCCTGGTTTCGGGCACCCTCGGCGAAGAAATTGCCATTGAAGCCTTGCGTGACGGCGCCACGGATTACGTGCTGAAGCAGAGGCTCAACCGCTTGGGGCCGGCGGTGCGGCGGGCTTTAAAGGAAGCGCAGGAGCAGAAGCAACTGGTCCGGATGGACCAGCAGTTGCGTCTCGGCGCGGAACGGCTCCGGCTGGCGTTGGAGGCCGGCCAAACGGGCGCCTGGGAGTTCGATGTGGTCAGCGGCGCGTCCTGGCGGACGCCGCGGTGCGATCAGATTTTTGGCTACAACTCTCCGCCGTCCGAATGGAATTACGAGATCTTCTTGAAGAACGTCGTGCCTGAGGATCTTGAACGGGTCAAACGCAGTTTTGCGCAGGCATTGTCCACCGACCGGCTCAGTCTCGAATGCCGGATTGCCCGGACGGGGCAGGAGCCGCATTGGATTGCGATCCAAGGACGCGTCAGCCGCAATAAGGAAGGCGAGCGCATCCGGCTGATGGGCACGGTGAGCGACATCTCTGAGCGCAAGCTGATGGAAAAAGCGTTGCGCGAGAGCGAACAACACTTCCGCTTGCTGGCCGACAACGCGAGCGACGTGATCTGGGCCTTGGACACATCGGGCCGGCTTAACTACGTAAGTCCCTCGGTTCAACGACTGCTCGGCTACTCCCCGGAAGAGATCCTGTCGCTTGACCAGGAGCAGTTGCTGGTGGCTGCATCTGCCACACTGGCCCGCAAGAAGTTGGACGAAATCATTCCCAAGATGCAGGCCGGCGAACGCGCGCCCGAGATTCTCGAACTGAATTTCATTCACAAGGACGGCTGGACGGTATGGTGTGATGTCAGCTACAGCGGGATGTTCGACTCGTCCGGTGAGTTTGTCGGCATTGTGGGGGTCAGCCACGATATCACTGAGCGCAAACAGGCCATCGAATCACAGATGCGCCTCGTTACGGCCTTGGAACAGGCGGAAGAGACCATCGTCATTACCGATGTGCAAGGCACGATTTTCTACGTCAACCCCACTTTCGGACGAATCACCGGATACACGCGGCAGGAAGCCATCGGGCAAAACCCGCGCATCCTCAAGAGCGGCAAGCAAGACGCCGCATTCTACCGGCAGATGTGGGACACGCTCAAACGTGGCGAAGTCTGGCACGGCCATTTCATCAACAAGAAGAAGGACGGCACCTTCTTCGAAGAAAATGCCACCATCTCGCCCGTGCGGGATGGGACGGGCCGAATCGTCAACTACATCGCTCTCAAGCTTGATGTAACCCATGAACTCGAGCTCGAATCCCAATTGCGCCAATCGCAGAAACTGGAGGCCATTGGCACGCTGGCCGGCGGCATCGCCCACGAGATCAACAATCCCGTCAACGGGATCATGAACTACGCGCAGTTGATCACCGACCAGTTGCCCGCGGACCACCCCGTGCGGGGGTATGCCGCCAAGATCATGAAGGAAACCGACCGGGTGTCGCTGATTGTCCGCAACCTGCTGGCCTTTGCGCGGCAGGGCAAGCAGGACCGCAGTCCTGCGAATCTGAACGATATCATCGACGCGACTCTCACCCTCATCCAGGCGGTGATACGACACGACCAGATCAATCTGGTGGTGGAGGTTCCGGAGGGACTGCCCCAGATGGAATGCCGCAGCCAGCAGATAGAACAAGTGCTGATGAACCTGCTGACGAACGCGCGGGACGCGCTGAACGAAAAATACCCGGCGTACCACGAGGACAAGATCATCCGCATCAGCGCCCGTTTGTTCGAGAAGAGCGGCAAGCCGTGGATTCGAACGACCGTAGAAGACCACGGCAATGGAATCCCCGCGGAAATCCGCGACCGCATTTTTGATCCCTTTTACACGACCAAGCCGACCGGCAAGGGAACGGGCTTGGGACTTTCCATCAGTCACGGCCTTGTTGAAGAGCACGGCGGGAAATTGTTTCTGGAAACGGAAACGAGTCGCTATACCCGCTTCCACATGGACCTGCCGCTGAAAGGAGAAGACCCGCTGTGAAACCGCGAGATATCAGGTTTCGGTTGGGCGCGGCGTTTGGCCTGCTGGTGGCGGTGCTCGTCTGTGTCGGCTGGCAGGGAGTGAGCCAGTTGAGCCGGTTGCATCAGCAGATGCAGTCCATCGTCGAAGACAAGTGGGCGAAAGTGCAGTTGGCTGCCGAAGCGCGGTATCACACCGCCCTGAACAACCGGATTACCATGCAAGTGTTTCTGCTGGAAGACCGGGAGGAAATCAACCGGTTGCTCACGCTCCGTGTGCAAAACAGCAACCGAATCACGGCGTTGTATCGGGCCATCGAGAGGAAGCTGAATTCAGAGAAGGAAAAGCAACTTCTGGCCGCGGTCGAAACCGCACGGACGCCCTACGTCGAGAGTTACAAGCAAGCCCTCACGAAGCTGCTTGACGAGCGCAAGCGCGACGAGGCCCATGCCATCATGGTGCAGACCACGCTGCCGCGCCTCGTGGCCTATTTCGCCGCCTCGACCGACTTCGTCCAGCACGAAAACAACGAGATGAACCGCGTTGCCCGGCTGGCTGATCGCGATTTTGCCGCTGCCCAACAGCAGTTTCTGATCTGGGTCATCCTGGCCAGCCTGATCACCCTGGCCATCGCCGTGTTCTCGACCTCGCGTGTGACTCGGGAGACGAGCCATCGCATGGAGGCCGAGCAATCCCTGCAACAGGCGCACGACCAGTTGGAGCAGCGGGTGCGGGAGCGCACGGCGGAGCTGTCCAAGGAGATCGCCGAGCGCAAGCTGGTCGAGGATGCCCTCCGTGAAAGCGAAGAGAGGTTTCGTGGCTTGAGCGCGGGTGCCCAAGACGCCATCCTGATGATTGACCACGAGGGGAAGACGACGTTCTGGAATGCGGCGGCGAAGAGGCTCCTCGGGTATTCGTCCGCGGAAGTCCTTGGCCAGAACCTTCACAACCTGATCGCTCCCGCGCGCTTTCTGTCCGCCCATCGCAAAGCATTCCCCAAGTGGTGCGAGACAGGTGAAGGCGGGGCAATCGGCAAGACGCTCGAACTGGCCGCGCGGCGCAAGGACGGCTCGGAGTTTCCGATGGAACTGTCGTTGTCTGGCGTCCGAGTCGGCAGGTACTGGGCCGCCATCGGCATCATCCGTGACATCACCGAGCGGAAGAAAGTTGCGGAGACGATGGCGAAGAGCGAGGCAAAATACCGGGTGTTATTCGAATCCTCGCGCGACGCCATCATGACCACGTTCCCACCCGACTGGAAGTTCACGAGCGCAAACGCCGCGACGATCGCGCTGTTCAGAGCCAAGGACGAGAAAGAGTTCATCTCCCTCGGCCCTTGGGATCTTTCGCCGGAGCGGCAGCCGGACGGGGAGTTGTCCAAGGACAAGGCGAAGAGGATGCTCGGGACGGCGATGGAACAGGGCAGTCATTTCTTCGAGTGGGATCACCAGCGGCTCGATGGGGAGGTGTTCCCCGCGACGGTGTTGTTGACTCGCGTGGAGTTGGATGGAAAGACAGGGCTTCAGGCGACGATCCGTGACGTCACTGAACTCAAGCGGTCGGAGGAGAAGCAACGGCAGCTTGAATTGCGCCTGCACGAGCAACAAAAGATGGCAGCCATCGGCACGCTGGCCGGCGGCGTGGGGCACGAGATCAACAACCCCATCTTTGGCATCATGAACTACGCGCAATTGATCCAGGACAAGTTGCCAACGGACAGCCCGCTGCAAAAGTTTGCCGCAGCGATTGGCCGCGAAAGCAACCGGGTTGCGAGGATCGTCCAGCAATTGATCGGGCTTGCCCAACCGAAGGCGGAGACGCATGGTCCCGCCCGCATGGCAGACATCGTGAACGCGGTGTTGCCGCTGGTTGCCAGCTCCTTTCGCAACGACCAGATCACGATCCAAGTGGACGTGCCCAAAAACCTGCCCGAGGTTTCATGCAGTGAGCAGCAGATCCAGCAAGTCTTGATGAGCCTGCTGACCAACGCACACGAGGCGTTAAATGCAAGGTATCCCGGGGCGGATGCGAACAAGGTGGTTGCGATCAACGCCCGGCAGGTCGAAAAGGAGGGAGCAAAGTGGCTGCGGGTCACGGTGGAGGACCACGGCATCGGCATCCCACCGGAAATCGCCCAGCAAGTGTTCGATCCGTTTTTCACCAGCAAGGACCGCAGCAAACACTCCGGTTCGGGTCTGTCAATGAGCGCCGCCGTCATCCGGGATCACGGCGGGCACCTGGCTGTGGAAAGCCAGCCGGAACGATGCACGCGGTTCTACTTCGATCTTCCGACGCCGGAACCGAAGACAACATAAGAGGACCGGATGATGTCACGCGCACTCATCGTCCTGCCTGCAGTCGAGAAGTGCCGCAGCGCCTGGACATTCTCTGCCGGGTTTGCGCCCTCTTTGGTGTTTGATCTGAATGTCGCCAGGGCTTACTTCACTTCGACGAATTCCTCTTTTCGCGCGCCACAGATCGGGCACTTGTCGGGCGCTTCGCCGACGACGGTGTGGCCGCAGACTTCGCACACGTGGATTGGCACCGTTGGCAGATCCTTGCCACTCCCCACGGCTGCCGCCGCTTCGGAATAGAGTTTGTGATGGACTTCCTCGACCGCCAGATCTGGTTTCGTCCCGGTGGCATGTTTCCACGGACTGCCGATGGTCGTGTGCTAAAATTTTAGCATTTAGTTCTTGCTTGCCGGGTGATGTGTGCTAATATTTTAGCATATGAAACCCAAGCCTCGCGACCTCAGCCGCCGGGAACGGCAGATCATGGACATCATCCACGCCCGAAGCGAGGCGACGGCGGCGGATGTGAGCACGGCGATGCCCGACGCGCCGAGTTACTCCGCGGTGCGCGCGCTGCTGCGCATTCTCGAAGAGAAGGGCTTCCTCAAGCATCGTGAAGATGGGCCGCGTTACGTTTATCTGCCCGTCGAGTCGCGCGAGAAGGCGCGCCGTTCGGCGCTCCAGCGTGTCGTGGAAACGTTCTTCGAAGGTTCGCTGGCCAATGCCGTTGCCGCGCTCGTGGACGACGAGCAGCTTTCGCCCGACGAACTGAAACGGATTAAAGACGTCATCAAGAAAGCCAGGGGTAAACAGGAGATGAATTCATGAACACCGAGAGTATCTTCCCCGTCCTCTGTGAACTGCTGCTCAAAAGCGCAGCCGTTCTGGCGTTTGCCGGTTTGGCGAGCGGTTTGTGGCGGAGCGCTTCCGCCGCCTCGCGCCACATGGTCTGGGCATTGGCGCTGGCCGCGCTGCTCGCTTTGCCGCTGACGAAGCTGGCTGCGCCGCTCTGGAGGGTCGAACTGACCACAAAGACGGCGCAGGGGGTTCTGCCACCCAGTTCCGCACCCGTGGCATCCGTGGATTCCGTTGCCGCAGAGACACTGGTCGCGGTTCCAGCGCGTTCCAAGGGTCTGCCGCTGTGGCGCACGACGCTGGTATTCGTTTGGCTGGCTGGCGTGGCGGCAATCCTTGGCTATCGTCTTGTCGGCGGCCAGCGGCTGCGGTGGCTGCGGCGGCACAGCGAGCCGCTCGCCGACGAGCAGGCCCGGACGTTGGCGCGCGCGGTGGCTGCCGACTGCGGGTTGGCGAACGGGATCGAGATGCGGCGCGGCCCGGCGTGCCGCGTTCCGATGGCATGGGGCGTCTGGCGGCCCGTGGTGTTGCTGCCTGACACTGCCCTCGCGTGGCCTGAACAACGACTGGCGGCAACATTGCGCCATGAGTTTGGTCATGTCCGGCGGCGGGATTGTCTCGCGCGACTGCTCGCACAGGTGGCGTGTGCGGTTTATTGGATGAACCCTCTGGTCTGGATGGCGGCGAGGCGGTTGCGCGTGGCGCAAGAGCAGGCGTGCGATGACCTGGTGCTCCGCAGCGGCGCGAGCGCTTCGGATTACGCGAACTTGATCGTGCAAACGGTGCGCGGTCTCGATGGCCATCGTCTGTCCACTTGCCATGCGCTGGCGATGGCACAGCCATCCACGTTGGAAGCGCGCGTGCGGGCCATCGTGGACGAGCAGCGCAACCGGGCGCCGTTAGGTCGTGGTGCGTTGGCGGTTGGCATGGCGGCGGCCGTGGCGCTGGTCGCGGCCAGCGCGCTGGCGCAGGTGCAGGACAAGCCGGACCCAAACGAGCCGAAACAGCAAATCATGGTGGAAGCGAAGATCATCGAGCTTCCTGCCAGCCAGGCCTCAGCGCTCTTGCCGGACAAGAATGGCAAGGCAACGCTGTCCAACCCGGCGGAAACACAGGAAATCGTCAAAAAAATATCCGCGATGAAAGAGGCGGACATGCTATGCGCACCGCGCGTGACCACCCTCTCGGGACAGCGAGCCAGGGTTGAAGTGGGTCGTGAATTGCGGATCGGCAAGGACGGATCCAAAACGGTCTTTGACGGCATCACGCTTGATGTGCTGCCGAAGGTGCAGAAGAACGGGCTGATCCTTTTGTCATCAACGCTGACCATCCGCCAACTGCTGCCCGACGCAAAGGAGCCGTTCACGGAACAATCGTTCCGTGAACGCAACATTACGACCACCGTCACGCTTGCGTCCGGCCATACGCTGGCGGCTGGCGGCGTCCAGAATGATGCGAAAGGTCGGGCGCTGCTGCTGATGTTGACGGCGTCGCTGGTCAATGACGCTGGCGGGAAACTGTCGCCGCCGGCGAAACCCGATACCGCCGAAGAGAAGGCGAGGCGGATCATGGTGCCGCGCTTGGAATTTCAAGAAGCGTCACTGGCAACCGTCGTGGATTTCCTTGAGGACGCGAGCCGTGCGTTTGACCCGGAGAAGAAAGGCGTCAACATCATCCTGCAAATGCCGCCGGGCGCGAAGCCGCCTGCGATCACGCTTAACCTCCGCGAGGTTCCTCTGCTCGACGCGGTCAGATACACGGCGGCAGTCGCCGGCTTGACGATGACTGCGGATCAAAACGCTCTCGTGCTGAGTCCGGCTAAAGCGCCGGCAGCCGGGACACCGCGTCCCGCCGCCCCGGTTGGCGCCGCCGCGGAAAAGGCGAAGCGAATCGTGGTGCCGAGAATGGAGTTTGCGGAAGCGCCGTTGTCATCCGTTGTGGAGTATTTGAAGGACGCGAGCTGCGCATTGGACCCGGAGAAAAAGGGCGTCAACATCATCCTGCGAATACCGGCGGGCGCGAAGCCGCCTGCGATCACGCTCAACCTCCGCGAGGTTCCTCTGCTCGACGCGGTCCGATACACGGCGGAAATCGCCGGCTTGAAAATGACCGCGGATGAAAATGCTCTCGTGCTGAGTCCGGCCAAGACGCCGCCAGCCGGGACACCACGCCTCGCCGCCCCGGTCGGCGCCGCCGCGGCAAAGGCGAAGCGGATCGTGCTGCCGAAAATCGAATTTCGAGAGGCGTCGCTGGCGGACGTTGTGGAGTATTTGAGGGACGCGAGCTGCACATTGGACCCGGAGAAAAAGGGCATAAACATCATCCTGCAAATACCGCCGGGCGTGAAGCCGCCTGCGATCACACTCAGCTTGCGTAACATCCCGCTGCTGGATGTGTTGAGTTATGTCGCGGACATCGGGGGCTTGAATCTCGTCGCCGATGACCACGCGTTGCGGCTGATGCCGAAGAAAACAAAGTGAGCCGGCCGGCATCTCCGTAACCGTTTCGTCAGGAGGGCATCGCGCCCCGCAACTGTTGCCGCAGCGCAAGAGTTTCCGATCGCAGTCCGCGGCCACCGTATTCGCAAGCTTGCATTTCCCTCTGAACAGAGTAGAACGGCGCCCATCGCAGTCCGACCCAAAACGAATAGTGGAATTCATGTTTGAGGACGTGCTTTCGCGCCCCGCCAGTGTGCCGTCCAGGTTGCCAGCACGCCCGTAGGTGGATGGAGGAGCCGTAATAATTGCGACTTCCGCCGTAAGAGCTGCGACACGCGCGATGCGGTTACGGCATAGAATCCTGAGTGGTGAAAAGGACCGAAACGTCCGGAACTTAAATGAACCACGAAATCTGGGACGTGCATACTCACCTCGCCGGCGTGCCGGGCAACACGTCGGAGGAGAAGTTGGAACGTCTGCTCGAATACGCCGACCGCATGGGCATCGCGCGGCTTTGTGTGTTCCTGGGGATGAAGTGGAATTACGACCCCTCCCCCGAAGACATGCGGCAACAGAACGACGACGTGCTCCGGGCGGTGAAGCGTTTCCCCAACCGCGCGTTCGGTTTCGTCTATCTCAATCCGAAACAGACACAGGCCAGCCTCGACGAACTCAACCGCTGCGTCCGCGACGGGCCGATGGTGGGCGTGAAACTCTGGGTCGCGCTGCACTGCAATGATCCGAAACTCGATCCGATCATCGCCCGCGCCGCGGAACTGAAGGCCCCCGTCCTGCAGCACTGCTGGGACAAGATCACCGGCAACCTGCCCGGCGAATCCACGCCGATGGACATGGCGGAACTGGCCGCGCGGCATCCGAAGGCCACGCTTATCTGCGCCCATTGCGGTGGCGACTGGGAACGCGGTCTCCGCGCCATTCGTCCCCATCCGAACATTTACGCCGACATTGACGGCGGCGACCCGACCGCCGGCTTCACCGAGATGGCGGTGCGGGAGTTGGGCGCGGAGCGCGTCCTCTACGGCAGCGACGCGGGCGGGCGCAGTTTCGCATCGCAACTGGCGAAGGTCTATGGCGCGGAAATTTCGGACGCAACCCGGCGGCTCATCTTTGCCGGGAATCTCAAGCACCTGCTGCGCCCCATCCTGAGCGAGAAGGGAATCAAACTGTGAGCCGGAAGCCATCAACCGATTCCCTCGACCGCCGCGATTTTCTCAAAGTCGTTGCGGTGGCAGCCGGCGCGGCATCGCTTGGCCGTGCGAGCGTCGCGGAGTCTGCGGACGCCACGGCGTCCGGCCTTACGGACACCAACGTCTATCTTTCGCGCTGGCCGTTGCGCCGGCTGGCGCTTGACGACACCGCCGCTCTCGTCGCGAAGCTTCGCGCCAATGGCGTGACACAGGCGTGGGCGGGCAGTTTCGACGGCCTGTTGCACCGCGACATCGCCACGGTGAACGCGCGGCTCGCGGACGAGTGCCGCCGTCACGGCGGCGGCCTGCTGGTTCCGTTCGGCTCGGTGAATCCGAGGTTCGCCGACTGGGAGGACGACCTGCGCCGCTGCGCGGAGGAGCATCACATGCCGGGCATCCGGCTGCATCCGGGCTATCACGGCTACAAACTCGACGACCCCGCTTTCGCAAAACTGCTGCGACTCGCGACGGAGCGCGGCATGGTCGTTCAGCTCGTGTTCGTCATGGAAGACCGGCGCATGATGCATCCGCTGCTTCAGGTGGAACCCCCGGTCGTCAAGCCGCTGGCCGATGTCGTCCGAAAAACGCCCGGTTTGCGGCTGGAGTTGCTGAACTCATCAACGGTCCTGCGGGGCCAGCCGTTGCTCGATCTCGTGAAGGCTGGCGAAGTGCATGTGGACATCGCCATGCTCGAAAGCGTCGGCGGCGTCGCCAGCCTGCTGGAGAAAGTGCCGCTGAACCGCGTGCTGTTCGGCTCGCACGCGCCGCTGTTCTATTTCGAGTCCGCTCTGCTGAAGCTCAAGGAATCACCGCTCAACGAAGAACAACTGCAGGCCATCCGCTGCAACAACGCGCGGCGGCTGCTTGCGAAGAAGAGTTAACCAAACGAGGAGACGCCCATGAAAAACCCACAGCCATCTGTTTCCCGCCGGGAATTCATCACTGCCACGTCCGCCGCGCTGCTCGCCAGCGGCGCCACCGGCGCGACATCCACCGCTGCCGAATCCGCCGACGCGTCGAAGCTCGCGATGCTCGGCGGCAAAAAGGCCGTCAAGAAAGCCCCGTCGTCCGTCCGGCGCTGGGGCGACCTCGAGCGCGAGCGGCTCAACGCCATGCTCGAACAGGACACGCTCTTCTATTGGAAAGGGCCGCAGACCACGCTGGCGCTGGAGCGATTCAGGAAAATCCATCCGTTCAAATACGCCCAGACCTGCACCTCCGGCACCGCGGCGATCCACATCGCTGTTACCGCGGCGGGCATCGGGCCGGGCGACGAGGTCATCACCTCACCCATCACGGACATTGGCACCGTCATCGGCGTCATCTACCAGCAAGGCGTGCCCGTCTTTGCCGACCTCGGCGCCACCACCTACAACCTCGACCCCGCCGACGTCGAGCGCCGCATCACGCCCAAGACCAAGGCCATCATCGCGGTGCATCTCTGCGGCAACCCGTGCGACATGAACGCGCTGAAGGCCATCGCCGACAAGCACAAGCTGGTCCTCATCGAGGATTGCTGCCAGGCGTGGGGAGCGAAATATCGCGGCCAGCCCATCGGCGCCGTCGGCCACATCGCCTGCTGGTCGCTCCAGAACACCAAGCACATCACCGCCGGCGACGGCGGCGTGGTCGCCTCCAGCGACGAGCGGTTTGGCCCGTTGCTCCAGAGGTGCGGCGACAAGGGCGGGGATCGCGTCAAGGGCGGCGGGTTCCACATGTTCGCCACCAATTACCGCATGAACGAGCCGTCGGCCGCCGTGTTCGCGGCGCAACTGGAGCGGCTCGAAGGCGTCGCCAGCAAGCGCGCCAAGCTCGGCAACCTGCTCACCGAGAAGATCGCCGGCATCCCCGGCATCCTGCCTCACACCGTGCATCCCGAGGACCGCTGCGTCTATTGGTTCTACTTCATGCGTTTCAAGCCGGAGTCGTTCCGCTGCAAACGCGCCGAGTTCGTCAAGGCCCTCGCGGCCGAGGGCGTCTCCTGCTCCGCCGGTTACATCGGGGTGCCGCTGCATCGCGAGCCGGTGTTCCAGAACCACGCCTTCTTTGCCGGCCGCTGGCCCGTGCGTGAGATGGGCCTGACGACGATGGACTTCACGAAGCACCAGACGCCCGAAGTCGAGGCCATCCTCCAGAACGGCATCCGCTTCACCATCCACGAAGGCATGACCGAGGAATACATCCTCGGTGCCGCCGAAGCCGTGCGCAAGGTCGCGAAGCATTTCGCGGTGTGAGCATGACAGTGCCACACCAGCTATTCCCGCCACGAGGATCACGATTGGTGCCGGATACTTCCTAAGCCAAACCACCGTGCCTAATTGCTTCCAAAGCAAGTCGTTTCCGCGCTTGTTAAGACGGTGCTGTTTTCTTACCATGCCGCCGTGCCAAAAAATGTAATGCGGCATAAACCAGAGTTGAAGCTCGTTCAATAATACTGTTGGGCATGTAGATGAACAGCCTGACACATATTGAGAAGCAAAAGCTGGCGCGCGAGCTGCGCATGGATGGCGGCTACGTTCTGGACTTCTCGAATCGCACCTTTGAGGAATTCTTCCGCGAGGTCGTCGGCGTGGCGATATACGACGCGCGATACGCGTTAGGCTCAGGTTCAAAAGCCAACAGGATGCGTGCTTTCTGGCAAGAGGCGACAGATCAGCAATTGCGAGTGTGCTTTCAGGGGCTTTTTGACGGATGGGATATTTACTCCCACGCGCCGATGAGCGAGTCCGCCCGGGAGTTGATACGAAGGATCGTGAGCAAATGTGGCGGGGGCGATCCGCTCCGAGCGGAGCCGACAAACGAACAAGAGGTCGCGGTTGACTCAGGGACCTCCGAGAAACTCATATCGGAACTACTGCGCATCACGGCGCTACCCGCCCAGACACGCGGCTACGCATACGAAACGTTCTTGAAAGAGTTGTTCAATGCCTACCGACTCTCCGCGCGTGCATCATTTCGGCTGACCGGAGAGCAGATTGACGGCAGTTTCGTTCTGCACCACGAGGTCTATCTTCTGGAGGCGAAATGGCAGAACCCAAAGGTCGGGGCGGCAGACCTGCATACCTTCCAAGGCAAGCTTGGCGAAAAGGCCGATTGGTCCAGAGGACTCTTTGTCAGCAACAGCGGGTTCGCCGAGGATGGGATCCAAGCTTTCGGACGCGGCAAAAGGGTTGTCTGTATGGACGGATTCGACATGAGCGAGATGCTCCGGCGACGCCTGTCCTTTGTCGCGGTGATAGACGCGAAGGCCAGGAGAGCTGCGGAGACGGGAAACCCCTTTGTGTCGGTGCGCGAGATGTTTCCATGAATGCCCAACAACCGCCTCCAACACTAAGCCAGTTCCGCTGCGATCCACCGGCGAGGTTGAGGTGGAGCGTTGGCCAAGGCGATGAAGGAGAACAGGATGGACTATAGAACTGACACATTTGCCCGCCGGTTCAAAAGCGCACAGCCACAATTGAACTCAGCGGATGTCCAAGGAATTGTCTCTGTGAAATACCGTGACGACTGTGTCAATGGCTCAGAGTACACGCACTTCGTGGACGATTTCTTAGGACGGAATTTAGGTCTCGCTGTTAAGCGGTTGGATGGAGACTTCGGTGGACAGGCATGGCTCGTTAAGGACAATCGCCAGAACCGAGCGATCTTGGTCGAACACGAGACCGGCTTGGAGATCTTGGGCGCAATCGGTTCTGTTGCCTCCTTGATTGCCCTACTTCCCTTGATCAGTTCCGCGTGGACAAGTCTGAGAGACCGGTTCTCCCGTCATCGTTTCGACCATTCCGGCCACGCAGACGTTGAGATAAGACGCTTCGACCAAAACAACACCCTGATTGAGGAACACGCCCCCACCGTCGAAGCCTATGTCCTGAACATGACACTCCAAGATCACTCTGCGTTGAAGCAGAAGGTATCAAAACTCGAAACAGAGGTCGAGAGACTGAAGAAAGCGCTTCCAGCAAGACGGAAGAGTCGCAGCCGAAAGTCAAAGCCGACAAAACGGTAAAGAGCCAGAAGGCCAACAAGGCGATCGAACACTACGCCGCGAAACTCGGCGAGGTTCACAGCCAGTTGGCGAGGAGAGGAAAGTATGGCGAAACCTATTCTACTACAGAAGACTCTTGGTCTCGTGGCCAGGGTGTGGTCTATTGCCGAGGAACGGGTTCGCGCCAGACACGCAAGCGACTACC
>Ga0265297_10008901_pt1 | contig 13212 bp, 21 predicted proteins | sample Munlanlwell13791_FD_192502 | JGI IMG/M metagenome (GOLD analysis project Ga0265297, IMG submission 192502) | Leachate microbial communities from a municipal landfill in Southern Ontario, Canada - Leachate well 137-91 | ecosystem: Engineered > Solid waste > Landfill > Unclassified | place...
ATTATAGATGTTGGAAGTGGGTTTGTTTATGGGAGATTACATTGGTTTTTAAAAATGAAATATTTTGGAGATAATCCAGTATTTAGAAAAGAATATAAATATTGCAATGCAAATGATATTTTAAAATTACTTAAAATGAAAATAGCATTTACAGAAATTTTAGCAAAATTAAAACTACAATGAAAACAACAACAATAACTTATAAATGCGATAATTGCAAAAAGGTTTTATCAAAGAATGGAGAGGGTAAATCTCATTTAAGTATTAATTTTGATAATTATTCAGGTTGGGTGGCAAAAAGAGACATTGATACAAGAATTTTTAGAAGCTGGCAACACACTCAAAGGATTAAAGGTATTATGCAGTTTTGCAATGGCAAATGTTTGGGTCAGTATTTTGATAAATTAAAGAAAAAAGAGAAATGATTAATCCACCAATACCACAACCAGTATGAAAATACCCAAAATAATACATCAGATTTGGGTTGGAGACAAGTCAGCTCCCTTAAAATGGATGAGAACTTGGCAAGAAAAAAACCCTGATTGGAAATATGTTTTATGGAATAATGAAAAGATTTTAAATTTTAATTTTATTAATAAAAATCATATAAAATATTATTGGAATAGAAAGATTTGGCACGGAGTAGCAGATGTTGCAAGATATGAAATACTATATAACTATGGGGGATTAATGCCCGGAGCAGATAGTGAGTGTCTTTTGCCTATTGATGATATTTTTAAAAATAATTATGACCTTTTTGCTGTAAGATGTGGAGCGGAGCCGGAAGATTGGGCAAGGGTTGATGGCAAAAAGGATAAAATACTTCCAGCATTTTTATTAGGAGATGAATTATTAAGTGGGCTTGGGGCCGATAAAAAAAAGGCGATAGCCCCAATTTATGCCTGTTCCCAAAGAAATAAATTTATTAAAAAGTTAATATCAGAGTTATCAAAAGTTAAGAAACTTGAACAACCTTGGAAGACAACAGGAAATAGATTTTGCACGGAAATGATTTTGAAACACAAGCCAAGAATAAAGATATTTCCGATGCATTATTTTATGCCATATCATCCACCAACACGATATGGTGAAAGTGAATATCATTATATCGGAAAAGATAAGGTCTATGCTACCCACAAATGGGGATCAACATTAAATACATATAATAAGGGAATATGAAAATTGCAGTATCAATAATGGCTCATCCAAAAAGATTAAAATATATTCCATATTTAATAAAAAAACTTGGTGATGTTCCTATTGTGATAGATTTAAAAAATGACATTTGGGACACAAGGAAAAGGGCAATGCAAATATGCGACAGAAGCGCTAATTATGTATTGGTAATTCAAGATGATGCAATTATTGGCAAGGATTTTTATAAAAATGTTGAAAAAGAAATACGAGAACATCCCGGAAATGCTTATAGTTTCTATTTTGGAAACAGAAAAAAATTATTAGAGAAGGCAAAAAAAGCCGAAAAACAAAATGGAATTTTAATGGGTTGGGTATCTTGGGGAGTTGCGATTTGCCTTCCGATGAATATTATAGATGATTTAATGCAATGGTGTGATAAAAATATTCATTTAAGATATCGTAAGCACGATGATACAATGATAGCAAAATATCTTTGTGCAAAAAGAATAAACACTTGGTATCCCATACCATCACTTGTTGATCACCGGACAGAAGAAAGGAGTTTGGTTGATAGTCAGGTTGGAGGAGGTAGAAGGGCTTATAAATTTATAGGAGAATAAAATATATGAAAACAATAAATAGACATAAAAAAATTGCAAGCATTATACCAATTAACAAATATCCACTTTCCCACGAAGAAAGATGTTGTGCAGAAAAAGTAATAAAAATTAGTATTTTAAAAGAAGCAAATAATAATGGATATTTAGTTTTAAGTAAAGATGGAAAAAACCCAGATATAAAGTATAGATACGGAAAGACAAAATTTGAAAATAAAATAAGAAATTATTTTGAGGGTATTTCTAAAGTGTTTTATGTAGGCAAAAGAAAAGCCAAAGAAATGAAGATAATTAAAAATAAGAATTAAAATTATGAAAATAGTAATTGAGATATTAAGGCAAATATTAAGGATATTAGTATTAGTAATTTTTAGTCCGATTATTTTAATAGTAATATTATTAGTTTTATTAGGCGATTGGTTATTTCCTAATTTTTAAAATATTATGATAGAAGAAAACAAAAATCCAGATAATGCTGGTAAAAAACTGGAAGATTTGGCGGGAAAACCATTTCAAAAAGGATATGACCCAAGAAGAAACTTGAAGGGAAGGCCAAGGGGAAGTAGAAATTTCTCTACTGTTTTTAATTTGGCAATAGAGAATATTAGAAAAAAATCAGAATTAAAAATTGATGATCCTGAAGTTGAAATGATGTCAGTGGCAATAAAAGAAGCGCTAAAGGGCGAATCAAAGTTTTTTATTTATTTAATGAATAAAAAATATGGAATGCCAACACAGTCAATAGATTTAGGAACAGATAAAACAATAGAAGAAATTGAAATTAAAATAAAATCAAAAGAAAATGAAACTACAACTGGAGGAGGACAAAAACATAACAAGAGTATTCAAGAAGAACCTGTGGGAGTATCAGGCAAAAAAACACAGGATAATAATTAACGAAGGAGGGACAGGATCAAGTAAGACCTATTCTTTGGCTCAATTATTCGGATTAATATTAGTTAGAGAAAGCGGGATAACTCTATCAATAGCAAGAAAGGCATTGCCGAACCTGAAAGCAACAGCAATGAGAGATTTTTTTAATATTTTAAAAGAATGGGGAGTATATAGAGTGGAAAATCATAATAAGTCAGACCATATTTATAATTATAGAAATAATCAGATTGAATTTTTTGGATTAGATGATCCGATGAAAGTAAGGTCAAGAAGAAGGAATTATTTGTGGTTAAATGAAGCAAATGAATTTAGCTTGGAAGCATACAGACAATTATCAATGAGAACGGATAAGCAGATATTCTTGGATTATAATCCATCTCATTTTGAGCATTGGATTTATGATGAGTTACAGCCAAGAGATGATGCTGTTATTATAAGGTCAACATATAAAGATAATCCTTTCTTGCCAGAGGAGGTGATAAAAGAAATAGAACATTACAAAAAAAAAGACAAAAACTATTGGAGGATTTATGGGCTTGGATTAAGGGGTGTTACAGAGGCCTTGATTTATACTCATTGGAATTATTGTGATAAGTTGCCAGATAGCGGAGAGAGGATATTCGGGCTTGACTTTGGATACAATAGCCCGACAGCTTTAGCCGAGATTGTAATTAACGATGACAGGATTTTTGCAAAAGAAAGAATTTACAGGAAGTTTTTGAAAACTCCGGAGCTTGTAGAGTTAATGAAAGATTATTGTGATGAAGATAGTTTGATTTATGCTGATGCAGAAGATCCGCAGGCAATAGATGATTTAATTGAAGCTGGCTTTTTAAATACAATTCCAGCAGATAAAGAAAAAGGAAGTGTAAGGGCTGGTATAAGAGAGATACAAAAGCGAGAGTTTTATATAACAAAGGATTCTCAAAATGGTTTAAAAGAAGTTAAATCATATTGCTGGAAAGAGAAAGACGGAAAATTAATGGATGAGCCAGTAAAGATAAACGATCACTTTATGGATGCTGTAAGATATTCAGTTTATACATATTTTAATAATTATACAGAGCCATCATTTAGTTGGCTTTAAAATATGGTTGAAGAAAATAAAAACGACCAAAAAACAATTAATGATATTAAAGAAATATTTAGGAAAATTAAAAGTTGTGATATAATAATTGAAAGAAGAAATTATAAGACAAAATCAATTTCTATTATTCAAAAGACATTTGAAGATAAAAAGGTTGAGATTTATAAGATTTAAAAAAATATGAAACAAAGAGAAATAAAATTTAGGGCTTGGGAAAAGAATATTAAAAAGTTTAATATTCCCAAAACAAAAGTTGGATTAAAGGGAAGTAAAATTAATATAAATAGATTACCAAAAGTTTTATTTAGTCATCAGCTTCAAGAAGCACCCATTGGCAAAGTTACAAAATTAAAAGTAGATGATAAAAGCATTTCTGGAGAGTATATACCCAATAAGAGACATAAACACTGGAAAGATGGTGTAAGGTATGGGGTAGAGATTGGGTTTATTATTCCTAAAGAGAAAAATAAAGAAGTTGAATTACTTGAGATATCTCTTGTAAAACAATGATAAAAAAAATTAAAGCATTGATCCAAGTAACAGCTGGAAATAAAATAAAGAAAAGTAAAGTAATAGAAGTGAAAAAAGAAAATACATTGGATTTACCAGTTAAAAAAGATTATGATAATAGACAAAAAAATAACAAGAGATGAAATATTAAAAGTGTTTGGAGTGCCAAAAAATTATAAACCAAAAAAAATATCATGTTTTTGGCAAGAATTTTTTATATATTTTCAAAGAGAATTACTAAAGGACTTGACAAAAAAAAGAAGATAGATTAAAATGAAGTAATCACAGTAAAGGTGATATTTAAAAACTAATTGGCGTTCATTATTATCAGAGTCGGCCCTGAACCAATTGCATAGCTGCGATGGGGTTGGCGAGATAATTAAATACGCAAATATTTAGAGCTTTAAGGGAAAAACCCAACGGCTCATCTTTTAAGCTAAATTAAATTAGTCATTTTTGGCTTAAGGGGTGAGCCGTTTTTTATTATATGCGAATACCTTTTACAAACTCTCATATAAAAATACTAAACGAAAATAGAAAAGAAAAAAGCTATCTTGGAGGTGGTAATGATTCGGTTATTTTAAAAAGATTAATTGGTGCTGATTGGAATGAAATAAATTATTTAGAATCCTATAGTAAATCTCTTTATGTTTTTGCTTGTATATCAAAAATAGCAGAGAAAGTTGGATCAACAGAATTTACTTTAAATAAAATAATAAACTCACAAGGAGACACGAAGGAGGTATTTTTACATCCTGCTTTAGATTTATTGTATAAGGTAAATCCTTTTCAAACAAAATCAGAGTTCCTTGAAATATTAACAAGTAATTTCCTTTTATCTGGAAATGCTTTTTTGTGGAAATTAAGAAATGAAAAGGGTGAGGTTGTAGAGCTTTGGAATTTAAGACCGGACAAAATGACAATTGTTGCCGATCCTGAAGTTTTTATTAAAGAATATAAATTTAGAAAAGATGATGGAACAGAAGAAACTTTTGACCCTAATGAAATTATCCATCTTAAAATCCCATCTCCCCTTGATACTTACAGGGGAGTATCATCATTAGCCCCAACGCAAATAAGAGTGCAAACAGAAGAATATGCAACAAGACACCAAAGAGATTTGTTTTTAAATGATGCAAGACCAAGCGCCCTAATAACTTCTGATAGAAAATTAAATAAAAAACAAAAGGCAGAATTACAGGCAAGTTGGGAGCAAAAACACAAGGGGGTTGGCAAGTCATCTAAGGTTGGGATTTTAGAAGGTGGATTAAAATATCAGCAATTATCTTTAACACCACAGCAATTAGATTTTATAGAGTCATTGAAATTCTTAAGAGATGATATCTTGGTTGCCTTTAAGGTTCCAAAGCCAATAGTTGCAATTTTAGACGATGTAAATAGGGCAAATTCTGAAACTGCTTTGGCAATATTCTTGGGTGAAACAATAAAGCCATTAGTTTCAAAGATAACAGAGAAATTAAATGAGCAGTTAATAAGCTTGGAATATGGAGAAGAATATATTTTAGGTTTCAAAGACCCATCTCCACAAAACAGAGAGATGCTTTTGAAAGAATATCAGGCAGGAGTTGATAACTGGATAACTCCAAATGAGATAAGACAAGAGATTGGGAAAGATCCGGTAGAAGGTGGAGATACATTATTAAGGCCAATGAGTTTATCCCCAATAGGTTCTGCGGTTTCTATGGAAAAGAAAGAGGAAAATAATCAGAAGAATTTACTTGGCAGAAGACAGCTTCAGACAAAATTTATTTTAAAATCTTTTATTCAAGAAGAAGCTAAAAAAGTAAAAAATAAAATTAAAAATAAAATTAAAAAAAGCGGTTCTTTATTATTTACAAAAGAAAAAAGAATTCAGTATTGGGAATATAAAAATAAAATGATTGACAGAAGAACAGCAAGATTTAAGGGAAAGATTATAAAGGTAGCAAAAGAGCAAGCAGAAAGATTTATTAAAGAGCTTAAGAAACACAAGAAAGAAGAAATAAAGAAAATGGGGAAAAGAGAGATAAGGAATTTATTTAATGCGAAAGAAGAAAATAAAATATTTTCAGACGCAGTTATTGGATATTATTTAAGAGTTTTTGAAGATGAGGCAAATGACGCTTTGTCAATGATAAGAATTGATCAGAGGATTGATATGACAAAGGCGTTTAAAATGAAAACAAAAAAAAGAACAATTTTTGAAAGATTACAAAAGAGAGCAATGTTTTTCGCAAAATCAGTTAATAATACGACACTTAATAATTTAAGCGATACACTTGCGACAGGAATTGTAGATGGCGAGGGAGTATCAAAATTAACAGAAAGGGTATTGGGAGTTTATTCGGAATTTGAGAATTACAGGGCAGAAAGAATTGCAAGGACAGAAACAATGGCTGTTTCAAATGATGCAAACTTAGAGGCATTTAGGCAGTCAGAGGTAATTAATGGTAAGGAATGGGTTGCTGTTATGGATGACAGAACAAGAGATGAACACGCTGATTTAAACGGAGAGATAGTAAAGACAGAGGAAAGTTTTAGTAATGGATTGATGGCGCCAGATGAGCCAAATTGTCGCTGTGTATTAGCTCCAGCGATGATATGGACATAGTATATCCGCTTGGCAGACAATCGCTTTGGCAAAATCAGGAAATTAAATTTTCATTAAGAAGTTTGGAGAAGCACTTAAAAATAAAAACAGATAAAGTATTTATTTTCGGGAAGAAGCCAGATTTCTTTAATGAGAAAGTAATTGAAGTTCCGATAGAGGATAGCTTGGGACATAAATATTTTAATGTTGCGAGAAAGATTGGTGCAATACTAACCAATAAAGAGATTTCAGATAATTTCTTATATATGAATGATGATTTCTTTCTTTTAAAAGATTATGAAGAGATACCATATTATTACAGTAAGAATTTAAAATGGTGGATTGATAATTATCCAAAATATAAAGGGAAATACTGGAAACAAATTAAAGAAGTTTATAAATATTTTCCAGATGGTAAATTCTTTGAGATTCATTTTCCGATAATTTTTAACAAACAAAAAGCATATAGGATTTATCAAAAATATAATTTATCAAAAGTTGCTGTAATGTTAAGGAGTTATTACTGCAACGAATATATTAATGAAATTGAGATAAAACGATACAACGATAATAAAGTTTATAATCACGATGAATTTGTGAATAAGAGAGGTGGGTCATTTATCAGTTTAACTAATGTTGTTGCTACAATGCCAGATGTAAAAAACTTTTTAAAATCAAGGTTTTCCAAAAGGTCAAAATATGAAAAATAAAAAATTATGGAATTAATAAAAAAAACATTACCGATAAAAGTAAAAGAAGTAAATGAAAAAGAAGGAACTATAAGAGCGATTTTCTCTTCGGGAAAGCCAGATAGACACGGAGAGATAATAGACCAAGCGAGTTGGAAGTTAAGTGAATTTATGCAAAATCCAATAGTTTTATTTTCTCATCAAAACGATCAACCGGCAGTAGGACAGGTAATAGAGATGGGATTAAATTCAGAGAATATGCTTGAGGGAGTTATTAAATTTGCGATTAAAGAATACGAATTTGCCAAGACACTTTTCAATCTTTATAAGGGCAAATTTATGAGGGCTTTTTCGGTGGGGTTTATTTCAGGTGATGCAGAAGAAATAGAAGATGGGATATTGTTAAAAAATAATACTCTCTATGAATTATCTGCTGTGAATATTCCTGCTGATGCTATGGCTCTTGCAAAATCAAAAGGAATGGATGTCAGTTGGGCCGAGAAAAAACAAAAAAGCCCTGCTTGCAGAATGGAAGATGAAAGTGTGGAAGATTGTGTTAAAAGAAAAATCCCAGAAATATTAAAAGAAAATCCTGATATGGAGCAGGAGCAAGCAATAGCTATGGCAAATAAACTTTGTGATAAAAAATGTGAAAAAAAAGAAATGGATATTATAAAACCTAAAAAACAAATTGATGGAATTATAAGAAAAGAAGGAAGGGTTTTATCAGCAAAAAATAGAGAGGTTATAAAAAAGGCAAAGGTAGCTTTAGAAGAAGTATTGACTGCGGATAAAGAAAAAAAGCCAGAAAAAAAAGAAACAAAGGAAATAATTAAATATACCTTTAATAAAAAAGTTAATCAGGCAATAAGAGCATTGCTTGATGCAAAACAAAAGAACCGATAATGCCATTTTTAATAAAAGGTCTGAACCCCGATGGCACGGGCGGAAAACATTTTTAATCGTTTTTTTCAAAAAAATGCAAACTGAAACAAAAGAAAAAAAGGAAGAAAAAAAGGAAAAAGAAGAAAAAATGGATACAGAGGGATTAAAAAAGTATATTCAAGCTGAAGCTTTGGATGCTCTTGATAGTGCTCTTGATAAAAAGGCGAATGAACTTACAGAGAAATTTCTAAATGGTGTTGCAGAGCAAAGAAAGAAAGCTATTGAAACAAGTAAAACTCCGAAGAAAACTTCTGATGAGGAAATTGTAAGAAAGTGGTTTAAGGCGCTTGTAATGAAAGATGGTTCTGCAATGGCTCAAATTCAGAAAGATTATTTACAGACAGGAGAAGATACGCAAGGAGGTTATCTTGTTCCAGCTCCACTTTTAGCAGAGGTTCAAAGATTTACTGAAGAAAATGGAATTGCAAGAAGGGATATGAGATATCTTCCATTTTCCGGACCGGGAAATGAAAGGAGAATTCCTGCACTTGCAAGTTCTGTTAGTGTTTTCTGGCCAGACGAAGCAGGGGTGAAGTCATCCACAAAGCCAACATTTGCGCTTGTAACACAGACATTAAAGAAAATAGCTGCTATTGTGCCCTTAACTGAAGAAATTGTTGAAGATAGTGCAATTAATCTTATTTCTTTACTGGGTGAATTGATTGGAGAAGCTGTTTTAGAAGAAGAAGACAGAGTATTCTTGGCGGGTGATACTGGTGATGGTGATCCTTATGATGGTGTAATTAATGCTGCTAATGTTGTGCCGGTTGAAACAACTGGTGCTGTTGCTGATTTGACAGCAGATGATTTGAATAATGCAATTTACGCTGTTCCTACATCAGTTCAAAAGACAGGTAAGTTTTATCTATCTCCGACAGCATTTCAAATTATTCAGCAATTGAAAGATAATAACGGAAATTATATTGTGCAGACTCCGATAGGAAATCAACCACCTACGCTTTGGAATAGGCCTTACGAATTGACAAATGTATTGCCAGATAGTTCAGCTTCCGGTGATGGAACACCTTTTGGATTCTTTACTGATTTAAGAAAGACTTGTGTATACGGAGACAAAGCAGGACTTAAAGTAAAGATTTTAGAGGAAGGTATAGTCAAGTCAGCAGAAGAATCACCTTCAGACTTGAATTTAGCAACTCAAGATATGATTGCAATGAGAGTGGTAAAAAGAGTTGGTTATGTTCCTGTTCTTCCAAGTGGTATTGCTGTTTTGCAAACTACAGAAAGCTAATAGAGACCATACTGAGGGGGTCTATGAATTGTGTTCAACCCCTTCAGATATGAGCTTTAGAAAAATATGCCGAAGGGAATATATAAAAATAATAAAATATGAAATCATTTAGAGATTACAAAAGAAAAATTATTGAAAGCTATAAAAACAAAATAGCCGATATTAAAAAACGGCAAAAGGTTAAAAGTAATAAAATAAAATAATATGCCAAGTTACACAACAATAGAAGAGATTGAAAATTATCTTAAAGAAGAGATTGAATCAGGGCAGGAGGAACAAGTTGAAAAATGGATTGAAGCAATGAGTGATTATATTGAGAAGAAAACAGGAAGGGTTTTTACAAAGAGCGAAACAGAAGAAAGATTATTTGATGGAGTAGGATTAAGGGAATTAGTAATAGATGATTTATTAGAGATAGAAAAAATAGAAGTTTCAGATGCAGAAATGGATTTAGATGATTATTATTTATATCCCGCAAATGATTTACCAAAAACATTAATAAAGGGTAGTTTCCCAGAAGGAGAACAGAATATAAAAATAACTGGAAAATGGGGTTATTCAGAAGAAGTGCCAGAGAATATAAAATTTGCCTGTTCTGTTTTAGTGGCTGGAATATTACAACATTCAATTAGCCACGAAGGAGAGATACAATCTGAAAGAGTTGGAGACTGGCAAATCTCTTATAAAAGTGATGCACAATGGCAAGATTTTAAAAAGATAGATGATGTTTTAGATGAGTATAAAAGATATTAAATATGAAAAAAAATTATATAGCAACAATTAAAAGATTAACAGATGTTGGGGATAGTGGAGTAAAAAAATGGCAGACAATAGGAACGATTAACGGATTATTTATGCCTCTATCAGAAGAGAGAAGGCAAATAGCAATAAATATGGGAATAATTGGTAAGTCTTATGATTTTTATATCTTTTCTTTAGATGAGGATATTCAAGAAGCGGACAGGGCAATTATAAATGGCAAAACTTACGATGTTAAAGGAATTAAAAAATATGATATTGATTCTTCACTAAAACATTTAGAAGTTCTTTTAGAAGAAAAACAAGATTAATATGGTTCAAATTAGTATTAAAACAAATACAACAGAGGTAGCGCTTAATCTAAATAAAATGTCTGGAAGTGTAAAAAGCGCCATTCAGAAAGCTTTAGATGCAGCACAAGCATTAGTTTGGAATAAGTCAATTAAGTTGGCTCCTGCCGATAAAGGAAGATTAAGAGGGTCTATTAAGCCCATAACTGGTTCAGGAAGCCCTTTTAAAAGGATAATAAGGTCAGATGCCGACTATAGTATTTTCGTTCACGAGGGGACAAGAAGATGGCCCTTATCAAAACCACCAAAAGCTCCCGGGACCGTAAGGCAATATTTTAAAGTAGCAGGAGAGCAGTCAGAAAAAGAGATAATATCAATTTTTCAAAGAGCTATAAATAACGCAATAAAATAATATGTTGGGATATTACCAATTAAGAGAAGCAATAATAGATAAAATAAATGAAGAAATAGAAAAGTCTGGCGATCCACAAATAACAAAGGTCGCTGGTGCATATTGGGCGCCATCAGACATTGAAGGACAGCCGGCAGTAGTTGTAACGCCCGATAATATGGAATCAAGCTATGAGAATACTTCCGGAGGCAGAAGGAGAAATTATGTTTTTAGAGTTTATGTAATGAAAAATGTTGAGGGCGAGAAGCAAACAGATGTAGAAAAACTTTTATCTCAAGCAGCGGATGAATTAATAGAATTTTTTGATAAAAAAGACGCTTTACAAATTGAAGATTTAATTTTTGTAAGACCCGTTCCCTCAGTTTGGGAGTGGGTAGAGTTCGGAGGAGGAGAGGCCAGAGTTGCCACCTTTACCTTAACCTGTGTCGTTATCGAAGAAACGACATAAAAATTATGACAAAAAGAAAATATAAAAGAAGAAAAAAAATAATCAACCCCAAAAAGATAATTGTTAAAAAAGCAATTAAAAAGGTCGCTCAACAAAAAGAGAGGGAATTTTCATTTCCTACTCTTAAGAAAGTTGTTAAGGCCTTAAATTTACGAGAGGCCTTGAAAAAAGTTAATAGAAAAAAATAAAACTATGCCATATGAAAGAGGAGAAGATATTATAATCGGTCTTGGTCTTGAAGATACAAGAGGTGTTGCTGTTGCTCCGCAGATATATATTGCTGGTATTACACCATCAGGCATTAAAACAGAGCTTGAGTATAAAGAAATAGAAGAGACTGTAGCTTCTGGAATGAAGACACAGGGGCTTGAAATAACACAAACAAGAGCAGCAGGAGATTTAGAGTGTTATCTAAAATCAAATAGTATCGGATATATCTTAAAGTCATTACTCGGATCTTGCAGTTCGGTTGCAAAAGAAGCTCCAAATGCTGATGTATATGATCATACATTTATTTTAGATACTGATGTTGAAGCACCATCTCTTACCTTAGCACTTCAAAAATCAATACAGGCCTACAGATATCTTTTATCAGTAGTTTCGTCTTTTGAATTGTCTGTAACTCCTGATAATTTAGTAATCGCAAAGACAGATTTTTTATCAAAACAAGAAGAAGAAGTTTCACAATTTACACCATCTTTCAGTTCTGATGACACAAAATTCAGACAACAAGATGTTAGTGTGAAGATTGCAGATAGTATAGAAGAATTGGATGGAGAAAATGCCTTGGTATTGAAAGGATTTACATTAAAGATTGCGTCTGGAGTAGCTGGAGACCCAAGAATTGGAGATTTAAAGTTTGATAATATTTTATCAAAAGTAAGAGAGATAGAAGGTTCGCTTGAGGGAACTTACAAGGCAAAAACATTTTACGATTTATTTAAAGCAGGGGCTCACAAAGCAATGAGATTAGAAATGACAAGAAGTGATATTACGATCGGTGAAAGCGAAAATCCAGCACTTAAAATTGACCTACCAAGAGTTTCATTTAGCGGATATGACCAAGATAGAGCAATAGATGATGTTGTAAATGAGAAGATTGATTTTAAAGCTCATTATGACGGTTCTGAAGCTAAAGGAATTGAGATAGTTCTTACAAATGAAATTCCAGAATATGTAGCGGAAGAAGAAAGCCCAAGCTAATCAAAAAGCCCCGTGCTTCGGGGCGGGGCTTTTATGGGGATCTTGGCAGGGATTAATCTTTCAGAGTATCAAGTTTCTTTTTTAGTTTATATGGTGATTGGATATGTTTAAGAATAACTTCTTGAGTTCCCGTTCCAGCTGTATTTATAGCAATACTTCCCGAATGGAATAAAACCTTATCCAAAAATGGTTCTTTAACTGAAACATCTGTAATCTTGTTGTAATCAATACTAATTGCGTTTGTAGAAAATAGTCCACGATGAATTAATACCCTTTTATTGGTAAATGCATATACATTCGCAGTTTTAAGGTAAAAGGCATAATAGAAAACCACAAATAAAAATACCAGAATACCAAAAAAACCATAAAACAATAAAAGTAA
>Ga0265297_10008902_pt1 | contig 13211 bp, 13 predicted proteins | sample Munlanlwell13791_FD_192502 | JGI IMG/M metagenome (GOLD analysis project Ga0265297, IMG submission 192502) | Leachate microbial communities from a municipal landfill in Southern Ontario, Canada - Leachate well 137-91 | ecosystem: Engineered > Solid waste > Landfill > Unclassified | place...
TTTTGGCGGGCGCGGTAAAGGGCGCGGGCATGATACATCCCAGGATGGCCACCATGCTGGCGTTTTTCACGACCGACGCGGCGATAGAGAAAACGGCGCTGGCGGCGGCGTTCAGGGAAGCCGTGGACGGGTCGTTTAACAGGATCAGCGTTGACGGCGACATGAGCACGAACGACACGGCTGTCATATTGGCGAACGGCCTGGCCGGGAATAAGAAGATTAAAAAAGGCGGGCCGGACTACAGGGTTTTTCTGGGCGCGGTCAAATTCGCGGCGGAAGACCTGGCCAAAAAGATCGTCCTGGACGGAGAAGGCGCCACGAGATTCGTGGAGATCGTCGTGGAGGGCGCCGGGACAGAGGCCGACGCGGACAAGGTCGCGAGACGCGTGGCGAATTCGAGCCTCGTGAAGACGATGATAGCCGGCGGCGACCCGAATTGGGGAAGGATAGGCGGGGCGGTGGGCTCGGCCGGCGTGAACGTGGCGCAGGATAATATCGACATATATTTCGGCGACAGGCTTGTGATGAAAAAAGGCCTCGGTACCAACGCGCGGAAAGAGGAATTGCTGAGGATATTCAGGAAGAAAGAGATTAATATAAAGGTAAGGCTTAATTCAGGCAATAAGTCAGCGAAGATATGGACATGTGACCTGACAGAGGAATACGTCAGGATAAACGCGGAGTATGAGACGTAATGAAAGAGGCTATTAAAAAATCAGACGTGTTGATCGAGGCCCTGCCGTACATAAAATCCTACAGCGGCAAGGTGTTCGTGATAAAATACGGCGGAAGCGCGCTCGTGAACCCGGAAATCAAAAAGGGCGTGCTCCAGGATATCGTCTTCATGAGTTACGTGGGTATCCGCCCGGTATTGGTGCACGGCGGAGGACCTTTTATAAACGACGAATTCAGGAGGCTTGGCAAGAAGATAGAGTTTAGCGACGGCCTGCGGCGCACCTCAAAAGACGACATTCACGTCATAGACAAGGTCATGACCGGGGTGAACGAGGGGATTGTCAGGGATATCAAGGCCCTGGGCGGAAGGGGATTGAGCCTGAACGCCGCCAAGAAAGACGCGATAATCGCGAGACGCCACAGCCAGGCGAAAGAACTTGGTTTTGTGGGCGAGGTGGAAAAGATCAATTCGGACGTGATACGCAAGGCGGTGCGGCCGAGAGATATACCCGTGATATCGCCCGTCAGCGCGGATAAAGACGGGGAGATCTATAACGTGAACGCTGATGATGTGGCGTCTGATATAGCGATCGCCATGAAGGCCGCGAAGCTGGTGCTGTTGACCGACGTCAAGGGCATATTAAGGGAGAAGAGCGACGAGTCGTCTCTGATATCCACACTGCCGATGAAAGACGTCGATAAGCTGATAGAGAGAAAAATCATATACGGCGGCATGATACCCAAGGTGCGCTCGTGCACCAAGGCATTGGCGGCCGGCGTGGGGAAGACCCACATCGTGGACGGCAGGATCTCGCATAGTCTTCTTCTGGAGATCTTCACGGACAAGGGCATAGGAACGGAGATATTAAAATCATGAATACCAGAGAAGTGATGGCGCAGTATGACAAGTACGTGATGGGCACGTACGCGAGGATCCCGACGGTGATGGTGAAGGGCAAGGGGCTGAAGGTATGGGACCTGGACAACAGGGAATACCTGGATTTTTTCCCGGGCTGGGCGGTCAGCGGCCTGGGGCATTGCCATCCGAAGGTGGTGAACGGGGTCAGGAATTATCTGAAGAAGATAATACACGTGCCGAATAATTATTACAACATGCTCCAGGGGAAACTGGCGCAAAAGATAATAGAGACCTCTTTTGAGGGCAAGGTGTTTTTCTGCAACAGCGGCGCCGAGGCGAACGAGGCTGCCATAAAGCTCACGCGTTATTACGGCAACCAGACAGGCAGATATGAGATAATCACCATGGAGAACGCGTTTCACGGCAGGACCTTGGCCACCATAACGGCGACAGGACAGCCAAAATACCTGAAGGGCTTCGAGCCTGTTGTGCAGGGTTTTAAGTCAGTCCGTTTCAACGATATCAAGGCGCTCGAGGCGGCGATAACCGATAAGACAGCGGGCATAATGATCGAGCCCATACAGGGCGAGGGCGGGATAAACGTGGCGTCCGGGGATTTCATGAAAAAGGTGAGGGAGATCTGCGATAAGAAGGATATCGTCCTGATCCTTGACGAGGTGCAGACGGGGATGGGGAGGACCGGAAAGATGTACGGTTTTCAGCATTACGGCATTACGCCTGACGTCATGACGCTCGCGAAGTCTTTGGGCGGGGGGCTGCCCATAGGGGCCGCTGTCGCGTCCAAGAAATTCGCCGATGTCCTGAAGCCCGGGATGCACGCCTCCACTTTTGGCGGAAGCCCGATAGTGTGCGCGGCGGCGCTGGCGGCATTTGAGGCGATCGAGAAAGAGAGATTATTGAAAAATACCGAGGAGATGGGCGCGTATCTCTTTGAGAAGCTGAATGAATTGAAGGCGAAGAAGAAGATAATAAAGGAAGTGCGCGGCAAGGGCCTTATGATAGGCGTTGAGCTTACAGTAGAAGGCAAGGAGACAGTGGAAAAATGTTTCAGGGAAGGCCTGCTGGTGAATTGTACGCATTTGAATGTCCTGAGAATCATGCCGGGCATGATTGTGACCAAAAAACAGATAGACAGGGCGATGGAGATCTTAGACAAGGTGATGCCATGAAAAAAGATTTGATCAGCATCAATGATTTGAGCGCGGGAGAGATAAACGAGATCTTCGCGCTGGCGGCTGAGCTGAAGCAGAAGAGAAAGACGTACGGCGAGCCGCTCAAGGGCAAGACCCTGGGGCTCTTGTTTGAAAAACCGTCGAACAGGACAAGGGTTTCCTTTGAGGTGGGGATCACTGAGCTGGGCGGGCACGCGGTGTACCTGGGCTCGGAAGAGATAAAGCTCGGGAAGCGCGAGTCGATAAAGGATGTGGCTCAGGTCCTGTCCAGATATCTGGACGGGCTGATAGTCAGGACTTTTTCGCACGCGACGGTCATTGAAATGGCCAAGGCCTCGACAATACCGGTCATAAACGGCCTGACTGATTTTTCGCATCCGTGTCAGGGCCTGAGCGACCTGTTCACCATAAAGGAGAAAAAAGGGTTTGCCGGCATAAAGGTGGCGTGGATCGGGGACGGCAATAACGTGCTGAATTCGCTTTTATTCGGGTGCGCCAAGCTCGGCATTAAGGTGGCCGTCGCGTGCCCGAAAGGGTACGAGCCCAAGAAAGAGATTGCCAGCAGGACGGAGACATCCGTGATCAATTCCCCGCAGGACGCGGTGAAAGACGCAGATGTGGTCTATACCGACGTGTGGGTGAGCATGGGCCAGGAAAAAGAGGCGCGCAAACGCCTGAAGGTCTTTAAAAAATTCCAGGTCAATTCGGAATTGATGAGGCTGGCGAAGAAGGACGCCATTGTAATGCATTGCCTGCCCGCGCACCGGGGCCAGGAGATCACTGACGATATCCTGGATGGAAAGCAGTCAGTGGTCCTGGACCAGGCGGAGAATCGCCTCCACGCGCAGAAGGCGATATTGATAAAATTATTGAAAGGATAGAAACATGAATAAGAAAGTTGTTTTGGCGTATTCGGGGGGGCTGGATACTTCTGTGGCCGTGAGATGGCTCAGCGACAAAGGCTATGACGTGGTTTGTTATATGGCTGACGTGGGCCAGGGGAGCGATTACGACAAGCTGAAAAAGCGGGCACTGAGCGCCGGCGCGTCAAAGGTAATAGTGGAGGACCTGAAGGACGAGTTCGCCAAGGACTTTGTGTTCAAGTCGCTGAAGGCCGGCGCCGTGTACGAGTCGCAGTATTTATTGGCGACAGCCCTTTCGCGCCCGATCATCGCCGAGGGCATGGTCAGGGCCGCCAGGAAGGAAAAGGCGGATTCCGTGGCTCACGGCTGTACGGGCAAGGGCAATGACCAGGTGAGATTTGAGGTGACGGCAATGTCCCTGGCGCCTGAGTTGAAGATAATCGCGCCTTTAAGAGAGTGGGAGATGTATTCCCGCGACGAGGAGATAGAGTACGCCAAGGATAATAATATTCAGATAGACACCACCAAGAAAAGCCCTTACAGCCTGGATAAAAATATCTGGGGCGTCAGCATAGAGTGCGGCGTATTGGAAGATCCGTGGAATGAGCCGCCTGATGCCGCGTATCAGATGAGCGTCAGTCCGAAAGACGCGCCCAATAAACCGGCCTATGTGGAGATAGAGTTTGAAAAAGGCGTGCCCGTGAAGCTTAACGGGAAAAAATACAAACCCGTGGACCTGATATTGAAGTTAAATGAGATAGGCGGCAGGAACGGAGTCGGCAGGACCGACCTGGTGGAAAACCGCCTGGTAGGCATAAAATCAAGAGAGATCTACGAGGCGCCCGGGGGATGGATACTGCATAACGCGCATAAGGACCTGGAGCGCCTGGTGCTTGACAGGGAGATATTGCATTTTAAGGACAGCGTCGCGCTGAAGTACGCGGAGCTCGTGTATTACGGGCTGTGGTTTACGCCTTTGAGGGCCGCGCTGGACGCTTTTGTGGACGAGACACAGAAAAAGGTGACAGGGAGCGTGAAGGTGAAGTTGTTGAAGGGCGTTATAAGCGCGGCCGGCAGAAAATCGCCATATTCTCTTTATAAAAAAGAGATGGCGACATACGAAGCCGGAGATAAGTTCGATCGCAGCGTGGCCGAGGGCTTCATAAAGGTCTGGGCCATGCCGTACAAGAAATAAACTCTAAGTTGACACTCGAGTAATACTCCTTTTGTCAACTTAGCGGCTATAAAAAAGGGAGATTTATATGAGTAAGAAGTTATGGGGCGGACGATTCGCCAAAAAGACGAATCCTTTAGTGGAGGAGTTTACCAAGTCAATCCAGTTTGACAAGAAGCTCGCCGCGCATGACTGTCTGGGCTCTCTCGCGCATATTGACGTGTTGAAAAAGGCAAGGCTTCTGAGCGCGGCCGAGCATAAAAAGCTGCGGAAGGGGCTGGAGGGGATCCTTATCGCGATCAAGAAAGGCGATTTTAAGGTAGACGAGTCGTTCGAGGACATACATAGTTATATTCAGGCCGTCCTGGAGAAAAAAGCCGGCAAGGCGGCGTTTAAACTGCACACGTCAAGATCCAGAAACGATCAGGTGGTGTTTGACGTGAAGTGTTATTCCCTGGGAAGCGCGGAAGTCACCATGGATCTGATTGAGGATCTTATGGGGGCATTGGACAGCGCGGCCGGCAAAAATAAAAAATCGCAGATAGCGGGTTATACTCACATGCAGCACGCGATACCCGTGAAATTATCGGATTATTTTTCAGCGTATTCGGGGATGCTGGCGAGAGACCTGGCGCGCCTGAAAAACGCGGCCAAGGGTATCGATCTGACAATGGGTTCCGGCGCCCTGGCAGGCACATCGATAGACGCGGCCAAATATAACGTGTCTCTGGGGTATTGTAAGGTTGGGCCGGCGAAGAATTCGATAGACACTGTCAGCGACAGGGATTTTGTCGTGGAGATATTGAGCGCGTTGGCGATAACAGGCATGCATCTATCGCGCCTCGCCGAGGATCTGATCCTGTGGTCGACAAAGGAGTTTGATTTCATCGACATAGACGACGCGTTCTGCACCGGGAGCTCCCTGATGCCGCAGAAAAAGAATCCCGATGTCCTGGAGCTCGTGAGAGGCAACGCGGGCAAGCTTTACGGGAATCTGATGAGTGTCCTGGTCATGATGAAAGGCCTGCCCCTGGCGTACAATAGAGACATGCAATTGGACAAGGAACCGCTTTTCAGCTCTTTTGAGACAGTACAGATGGAGCTGAAGGTCCTGGCCGAACTTTTGCCGAAGGTAAAATTTAAAAAGGAGAACATAGATAAACAGCTGGCGGACGAATGCCTGTACGCCACGGACATGGCTGATTATCTGGTGCGAAACGGGGTCGCCTTCAAGGAGGCGCATTCGATAATAGGGAAGCTTGTGAGTTACAAGCTTAAAAGCGGGAAAGAGATAGCGGACATGGCGAATCTGGAGCTCAAGGCGTTTCATCCTTCGTTGAATCATAGCGTGATGAAAAAGCTGATAGACCCGGTGAATTCCGTGATGTCCAAAAAATCAGCAAGAAAGAGATAGCATGCACGAGTTTGGTTATAAGAGGAATAATCTGTATTGTGAGGGCGTGGAACTGGGGGGACTGGCCAAAAGATACGGCACGCCGCTCTATGTTTACAGCAAGAAGACGCTCCTTGACCATTACAGGAAAATAAAAGAGGCGTTCAGGCCGATGAATCCGCTCATCTGTTTTTCGATGAAGGCGAATTCGAACCTGGCGCTCTGCAAGGCGCTGGTAAAAGAGGGCGCGGGGCTGGATATCGTATCGGGCGGAGAGCTCCATAAGGCGTTAAAGACAGGGGTGTCGTCGAAAAAGATCGTGTACGCCGGAGTGGGCAAGACGCCTGAAGAGATAGAATCCGCCATGAGGCATCGCATATTTTTATTCAACGCGGAGTCGGTGCCTGAGCTGGAAATGATAAATAAAATAGCCGGACGGCTGGGGATACGCCAGGACGTGGCGATCCGCCTGAACCCGGACATAAAACCGAAAACGCACCGTTACATAACGACGGGGCACGGCCAGAATAAATTCGGGCTGGATTTCGGGGCCGCCAGGGGTGTGTTTTTGAACAGGAGCCGGTTTGGGAATATCAGCATATCCGGCATTCACGTGCACATCGGTTCGCAGATAGTCGAGGCCAAGCCGTTCGTAAAAGCGCTGGAGAGAGTCGTTAGTTTTATAAAAGAGCTTGAGAGGCGCGATGTGAATATCAGGTGGCTCAATATAGGTGGCGGCCTCGGCATAATATATTCCAATGAGAGGCCTCAGACAGCCAGGGAATACGCGAGGGAGATTTTGCCTATTCTTAAAAAAGTGAAAGCCGGCCTGATATTGGAACCGGGCAGGTTTATCGCGGGCAATAGCGGCGCGCTTCTGACAAGGGTTACTTACATAAAAGAGACGCCCGCGAAGAATTTCGCGATAGTCGACGCGGGGATGAACGATTTGATAAGGCCGAGCCTGTACGAGGCGCACCATGAGATCCTGCCTGTCAGGTCGTTGTCTTTCGGCGCGGCGAGAGGGATTCGCGCGTACGACGTGGTCGGGCCGATCTGCGAAAGCGGGGATTTTCTGGGCAAGGCCAGGAAATTCATTGATTTGAAAGAAGGGGACCTGTTGGCCGTGATGAGCGCGGGCGCGTATGGGTTCAGCATGTCGAGTAATTATAACCTGAGGCCCAGGCCGGCCGAGGTAGTGGTTGACGGTAAAAAGGTGAGATTAGCGAGGCGGCGCGAGACTTACGCCGACCTGATGCGCACCGAACTCCAGCTAAGTTGACACTCGAGTAATACTCCTTTTGTCAACTTGCGCGCTTGATTTGCGTATGAAAAAGTTGAATTTCGTGAAAATGACCGGGGCGGGGAATGATTTTGTGGTGATTGACGCCATAAGCAGGAAAGAGGTCTACTTTGTCCTTGCCAAGAGATTGTGCGAGCGCAGGACCGGCATCGGCGCGGACGGCCTCCTGGTCATCGAGAAATCCAAAAAAGCGGATTTCATGATGAGGATATTCAATTCTGACGGATCAGAGGCTGACATGTGCGGGAACGGCTTGAGGTGCGCGGTGGCCTACATGGGCAGGAAAAAATCAAAGATAGAGACAAGGGCCGGGATCTATCACGGTGAAATCACGGATAAAGACATTGTGAAGGTCACTATGGTGGAGCCGAGGGGTCTGAGGCAAGACGTTTCCATAAAGATTAACGAGAGATTCATGAAGGTGAATTTCATAAATACGGGCGTGCCGCACGCCGTGGTGTTTGTGCAGGGGATAGACGAGATTGACGTCAATAGCATAGGCAGGGAGATACGCTATCATGAGGAATTCAGGCCGGCGGGCGCGAACGTGGATTTCGTGGAGATTGTGGACGACAAAAATATAAAGATGCGGACTTATGAAAGAGGAGTAGAGGGAGAGACGCTCGCGTGCGGGACAGGGGCGACGGCTTCCGTCTTGATTGCGAGTTACAAGTTGCGGGTCGCGAACTGCGTGAACGTTCGCGTAAAGGGCGGGTTATTGAAGGTCTATTTCAAGAAAAAAGGCAGTAAGATAAGCGACGTTTATTTGGAAGGCGAGGCAAGAGAAGTTTTCCAGGGAGGTTTTTATGTTTGAGGGATCCATGGTGGCGTTGGTGACGCCGTTCAAAAAAGGTAAAGTTGACGAGAAAAAACTGGCGGAGCTCGTGGAGTTTCATATCAAGAACGGCACGAGCGCGATTGTGCCGTGCGGGACAACCGGCGAATCGGCGACCCTGTCTTACGAGGAGCACGACAGGGTGATAGAGGTGGTCATTGAGGCGGCGAATAAAATGATCCCCGTGATGGCGGGGACAGGCTCCAACAGCACCGATGAGGCGATAATGCTTACCAGGCACGCCAAAAAAGCGGGGGCGGACGCGAGCCTGCAGGTGTCGCCCTATTACAACAGGCCGACGCAGGAAGGGCTGTATCTGCATTTCAAGAAAATCGCGGAAGAGGTCGATCTGCCCATCGTTGTTTATAATATCGCCTCCCGAACCGGGGTAAATATCGAACCTGAGACGATGGAGAGATTGAGCAAAGTGAAAAATCTCGCGGGCGTGAAAGAGGCGAGCGGGAACCTGGATCAGATGTCCAGGATCCACGCGCTGTGCGGGGATAAATTTGATTTGATATCAGGCGACGACAGTTTGACACTGCCCGTAATGGCGATTGGCGGGACAGGGGTCATATCAGTGGTGAATAACATTGTGCCGAAAGACGTGGCTGACCTGGTCGCTAAGTTTAAAAAAGGTGACATCGCGGGCGCGAGGAAACTGCATTACAAGCTTTTACCCTTGATAAAGGTGATATTTATCGAGACAAACCCCATCCCCGTGAAGACGGCGATGAGCCTGATGGGCATGATAGAGATGGATTTGCGTCTGCCAATGTGCAACATGGCGCCCGCGAATCTGGAGAAATTGAAAAAGGTTATGAAGGATTATGGTTTATTATAGTCTAAGTTGACAAAAGGAGTATTACTCGTTTTGTCAACTTAGAGGAGTTAAGGAGCGGTTATGGTGAGAATAGTTATCAGCGGGATATGCGGGAAGATGGGGAAAATTATAGGCACATTGGCCGCTAAGGATAAGGATATCGAGATAGCGGGGGCGCTTGAGGCCAGGGGAAACGCGGCGATAGGTAAGGACGCGGGCGTAACGGACTCGCTCGAGGATATTAAAGGCGCGTACGACGTGTTGATAGAATTCACGTCTCCCGGCGCGACCCTGGAGCATTTGAGGGCCGTTGTCGCGGACAAAAGGGCGGTCGTGATAGGCACGACAGGTTTTTCGGAAAAAGAACAGGAAGAGATAAAAAGCGCGTCGCAGAAAATCCCGGTGGTCTTTTCTCCGAACATGAGCATCGGCGCCAATCTGTTATTCAGGCTCGCTGAAGACGCGGCGAGGGCGCTCGGGAATGACTATAAAGCGGAGATAGTCGAGGCGCACCACGACCAGAAAAAAGACGCGCCGAGCGGGACGGCCAAGATGCTCGGCGAGGTGGTTAAAAAGGTAAAAGGCGAGATGCCGTTGATCCATTCGATAAGGCTGGGCGACATAGTGGGCGACCACACTGTCATATTCGCGGGTAAAAGCGAGCGCGTGGAGCTTACTCACAGGGCGCATTCAAGGGATTGTTTGGCGAGGGGCGCTCTGGCCGCGGCGAAATTTTTAGCCGGCAAAAAGGCGGGGCTTTATACGATGGCCGATGTGATAGGGGGGCGCAGATAATCCATGGAATTTAAATTCAGCGACAGGCTTAACGAGCTTCCGCCGTATTTATTCGTTGAGATAGACAAGGCGAAACGCAGGGCGCGCGCCGAAGGGAAAGATATCATAGATCTCGGCATAGGAGACCCTGACGAGGCGACGCCGAAAGAAGTGGTGGAGTCGCTTTACAGGGCCGGCCAGGACGGTAAAAACCATCATTATCCGCTGGACCAGGGGAGTTCTCTTTTCAGGGAAAGGATAGCGAAATGGTACAGGGAGAGATTTAATGTGACGCTCGACCCTGAAAAAGAGATACTGCCTCTCATCGGCTCAAAAGAAGGCATCGGCCACATGCCGCTGGCCTTCGTCAATCCCGGAGACACGACATTGGTTCCCGATCCCTGCTATCCCCCTTATAAAGGCGGGACTATTTTCGCGGGCGGGAAACCGCACCTCATGCCGTTATTGGAAGAAAATAATTTCCTCCCGGACCTGAAAAAAATAAAAGAAAGCGTATTGAAAAAAGCCAGGATAATCTACATAAATTATCCGAACAATCCCACGTCCGCGGTCTGCCCGAGAGGATTCTTTGAGGAAGTCGCGGCGTTTGCCGGGAAATATAATTTAATCGTCGCGAGCGACGCCGCTTACAGCGAGGTTTATTACGATGGCGCGAGGCCTTTGAGTTTTTTGGAGGTCAGCGGCGCGAAAGAAACGGGCGTTGATTTTCATTCGCTTTCCAAGACGTGCAATATGACCGGCTGGAGAATAGGTTTTGTCTGCGGTAACGAAAGGGTCGTGGCGGGCATAGCGAAAGTAAAGTCCAATCTGGATTCGGGCGTGTTTAACGCGATCCAGATGGCGGCTATTACCGCGCTGGACATTTCCGAAAAGCACGCCGCCAGGATGAACGGGATATACAGGGAAAGAAGGGACGCGCTCATAGGCGGGTTGGATAAATTAGGGTGGAAAATAACCAGGCCCAGGGCGACATTTTACGCGTGGGCAAGGATGCCGAAAGGCCACAGGTCATCCATTGATTTCGCGAAAATGGTCCTGGATAAGGCGGGCATAGTCATAACGCCCGGTATCGGGTTTGGCCAAAGCGGCGAGGGGTACGTGAGGTTCGCGCTTACCATGTCCAAAGAGAGAATCGAAGAGGCGGTATGCCGGCTGGGCAAGGTGTTGTGAGGCGTAAGTTGACAAAAGGAGTATTGCTTGTGTGTCAACTTAGATGTTATATAGGGTTGGGGTCGAACCTGGGGGACAGGCAAAAGAATATCGATGAGGCGGTCAGGAGATTGGGCAGCGCGCGGGGCATCGAGGTGAAGAGGGTGTCGAGCGTATACGAGACAGAGCCGGTCGGCGGCCCGCCGCAGGGGAAGTACCTGAACGCCGTCGCGGAAATAGAGACAGGCCTGAGTCCCAGGGAATTATTGACCGTTACTCAGGCGATAGAGGACGGGCTGGGCAGGACCAGGACGGTCAGGAACGGGCCGCGCACGATAGACCTGGATATACTTTTATGCGGCGGCCTGGAGATAGACGAGCCTGACCTGAAAATACCGCATCCCAGGATGAAGGAGCGGGAATTTGTGATGAAGGGCCTGAGAGAGCTGGTAGATGAAGGTATATAGAAGCGTAAAATCGCTGGCGAGGGAAATCAGGCGGATAAAGAAACAGGATAAGTCGATAGGCCTCGTGCCTACCATGGGGTTTTTGCACCAGGGGCATCTCAGCCTGATACGAAAGGCCAAAAAGGAAAATGATTTTATTGTGGTGAGTATTTTTGTGAATCCCGCCCAGTTCGGGCCAAAAGAGGATTTCAGGAAATACCCGAGGGACGCGGCAGGGGATCTGGCCCTGTGCGGGAAAGAAGGCGTTGACGCGGTATTCGCGCCAAGCCCCAAAGATATGTATCCCGAGGGATATCGCACTTATGTGAATGTGGAAGGGTTGTCCGGCGCGCTTTGCGGGGCGTCGAGGCCGGGTCATTTCCGCGGCGTCGCCACGGTGGTGATCAAGTTATTCAATATAGCCGGGCCTGACGCGGCGTATTTCGGACAAAAGGACGCGCAGCAGGCGATCGTGATAAAAAGGATGGCAAGGGACTTGAATATCCCGGTAAGGATAAAGGTGATGCCAACGGTCCGCGAAAAGGACGGGCTGGCCATGAGTTCGAGGAATGCGTATCTGGACGCGAAAGGGCGCGAGGACGCGCTTTGTCTCCATGAATCTCTGAAATTGGCGAAGGGGCTTTTTGACAGGGGCGAAAGGGAGCCTGCCAGGATAATAAAGAAGATGCGCGAGGTCATAAAGAGGAATAAGCGCGCGGAGATCGAATACATTTCGATAGTTGACCAGGAGGGTCTCGGGGCCGTGGACAGGGCAAGAAAAGGCGCGCTGATCGCGCTGGCGGTCCGCGTCGGAGGGACGAGGCTCATAGATAACATCGTTTTAAATTGAAAGGGGTGGGTATAGATGATGTTTCGCACGATATATAAATCAAAGATACACGGCGCCAGGGTAACCGAGGCGAACCTGGAATACGCCGGGAGCATCACGGTAGACGAGAATCTGCTGACGGCGGCGGATATACTGCCGAACGAGCTCGTGCAGGTGGTGAATCTCAATAACGGGAGCCGCATAGAGACGTACGCCATACCCGGCAAAAAAGGTTCGGGCGTGATATGCATGAACGGCGGGGCCGCGAGGCACGCGCTGGCGGGGGACAGGCTCCTGATAATATCCTACGCCATGATGGAGACAAGGGACGCGACGTCTTTCAGGCCCAGGATAGTGTACGTAAACGAAAAAAACAGGATAGCGAGAAAGAAATAGCCCCATGCACACCTATAAAAAAGAGGACGATTTAAAATATATAGAGAATCTGAAGAAAAAGATATCGCGCCTGAAAAAAGAACGCAAGGCCGTCATCATAGTCCATAATTATCAGCGTGACGAGATCCAGGACATCGCTGATATAAGCGGGGATTCGCTCGCCCTCAGCCAGGCGGCTGTCAACGCGGACGCGAAGGTGATAGTGTTCTGCGGCGTGGATTTCATGGCGGAGAGCGCCTCGATATTGAACCCCGACAAGATCGTCCTCCTGCCGGTGAAAGAGGCCGGGTGTCCGATGGCCGACATGGTCACCGTGGAGCGTTTGAGGGAAAAGAAAAAAGAATATCCGGGCGCGGCCACAGTGTGTTACGTGAATTCTTCCGCCGTGATAAAGGCGGAGAGCGACATCTGCTGTACCTCTTCCAACGCCATACAGATAGTCCAATCGCTGAAGGACCACAAGGAAGTCATATTCATA
>Ga0265297_10008903_pt1 | contig 13210 bp, 13 predicted proteins | sample Munlanlwell13791_FD_192502 | JGI IMG/M metagenome (GOLD analysis project Ga0265297, IMG submission 192502) | Leachate microbial communities from a municipal landfill in Southern Ontario, Canada - Leachate well 137-91 | ecosystem: Engineered > Solid waste > Landfill > Unclassified | place...
GGTAGTTACCGAAGGCCAAGTGATCGAAGCAAATATTCCGGCTTTGATAAGCCAAGGTGATTTTGGAACGACAGTATTGGAAGAAATACTTGGTTATTCGCTGAAAGGCGATAACGCGAACAGAGAAGACTTGAAAAGTGAATTTCCTTTCACCCCAAACTCTATTCATAGAAGGCTGGATGAGATCATGTATCCAGAGCGTCGCTATCAGGCGATCAAAACTCTCGATGGCAAAGTCCGCCATTCGCCATTACCGAGAGTACATAGTACTCTTATCCGCTAAGGCGTTAGCGCCGCTTTTTGCTTTGCCGTCAGTTCGGCGATGCCTTTTTGCGCAAGCTTTAAAAGCGCATTAAACTGGGATTCCGAAAAAGGTTCTTGTTCCGCCGTGCCTTGAATCTCGACGATGCCGCCCATGCCGGTCAGGACAAAGTTGGAATCGACTTCCGCGCAAGAATCTTCGGCGTAGTCGAGATCCAATACGGCTTCACCTTTGCAAATACCGCAAGATACGGCCGCCACCGACGTCGTGAGCGGACTTGCTTTTAACTTACCCGTTTTCATCAAAAAGCGGCACGCCAGGCCCAACGCGACATAGCCGCCTGTAATCGATGCCGTGCGGGTTCCCCCGTCAGCCTGCAAAACATCGCAATCGATCTTGATCTGGATTTCGCCAAGTATTTTTCTGTCTACCACGGCGCGTAAACTGCGGCCGATAAGGCGTTGAATTTCCTGCGTGCGCCCCGATTGCTTGCCTTTGGCGGCTTCGCGGTCGGTGCGCTCTGCCGTCGCGCGCGGCAACATGCCGTATTCCGCCGTGACCCAGCCGAGCCCCGTATTACGCAGAAAAGGCGGAACTTTTTCATCGACGCTCGCGGTGCACAGCACCTGCGTGTCGCCGAACTTCACCAGACAAGACCCTTCGGCATATTTAGAAGAGCCCGTTTCAAGAGAAACGGAACGCAATTGGTCGAAGGAACGGTTGGAGGGGCGCATGGAAAAGCCAAAGGTCAGGGGTCAAGATCGGAGATCAAGATATCACTTAGCACATCCAGACAACATCGTCATTCCGCAAAAATTTCTCTTCGCGCTTCTTGCGCGAAAGAAAATTTATGCGGAATCCGACTTGGTTTGCTTATTCAAAGAAAAACAAATCAGATTCCGCATAAACGCGCATTTTGTGAAGAACAAAAAGCGCGTTTTGCGGAATGACAAGAGATTTTAGGGTTCGACGGTAAGGCAGCTCTTCCCGTTCCTATTCAGATACGCGCAGATTTTTTCTGCGGATCTCTGATCGAGCGCCATTAAACGCGCGCGATACATAACGGCGCCTCCACCAGCCTTTACCTTTTGCACTTGCGGTTTAGGCGTATAGGACAAGCCGGTGATGCTGGAGACGAGGGTATCCAAAACCTGATGGCCAGCCTCAGGATTGCTGTAGGCTCCGATTTGTACGCCCCACGTCCCTCCACCCGCAGGTGTTCTTGAGGAAACCGTACGCTCGGCGCGTTTTTGTTTTTCACGGGAAGGCTTGTAGTCCGCTTTTTGAACGCCTTTGGACGCAGAAGAAGCTACCCGCTTTGCAGGCAACTCGACATCCTCATTGTCGTTGTTAACATTATCATCGCTATCGCCCTCGCCTTTCGCGGAAGCAATGCGCTGCAAACGGGAATCGTTTCTAATGTCGGCAAAAGATTGATCAAGAAGCCGCGCCATTTGATTATCGCGCCGTGTAGCCGATCGTCCGCCAAAGACAACGGCGACAAGCCGCGTTCCCCCGCGTTTAACGGAAGAAACAAGATTAAATCCCGACGCGCGGATGTATCCCGTCTTGATCCCATCCATGCCGTCATAACGATCCATCAGACGGTTATGATTGCGATGATAGCCGCCGGCATACCTAAAGCCTTCGCGGCTGAAATACGGATAATATTCCGGATAATGATTGATAAGCGCGGCCCCTAAGACAGCCATATCTCGCGCCGTCGTGATCTGATAGGGGTCGGGCAGACCCGATGCGTTGCGAAAACGGGTCCGGGTCATGCCCAAAGCATGAGCCTGTCTTGTCATCATGTCGGCAAAAGCGGACTCGCTTCCCGCCAGGCCTTCCGCCAGGACAACGGCAGCGTCATTCGCCGATTCCGTAACAAGCCCCAAAATGGCATCTTCGACACGGATACGCTGTCCGACGCGCAACCCGAGCTTCGACGGCGCCTGATACGCGGCATCCGAAGAGACGCGCAAATACCGATCCAAATCCAGACGTCCCGAATCCAACGCCTGGAACGTCAGATAAAGAGTCATCATCTTGGTCAACGACGCCGGATGCCGCAGGCTATCCGAATCCTCTTCATGAATGATCTGTCCGGTCTCGGAATCAATGACGATATCGGCATAGGCCGCGCTTCTGTCGACGATGGAATAGGACCGATGATGATAGGTGTGGCGACGAGCTCTGGCCTCTGCATCAGATGCGCCAAAAACAACTGCCACTAAAGCAAGAAACGTCACTATTTTACTTATTCTCATGCCAGACCGTCGTGCCAAAGGATCGATTCGATGGGAACCCCTATAAAAATCCCCAACTTGAATGGAATGCAAGTTTATTTTTTCCCAACGAGCTTGCCATTCTAACAGTAAATCGTTAATTAAATCTAACCTGAGACGAAGGCTCTTTAGACCCGATTAAACAAGGAGATTTTGGCCATGACAAAAAACATTTGTCCCTGCGAACGCATTGTTCGCATCGTTGCCGGGCTTGCCCTTGCTTCGTTAGCTTTCTGGGGGCCGCAAAGCCCGTGGTTTCTTTTGGGCTTAATTCCCGTTCTCGTAGGCGCGATCGGCTGGTGTCCGCTTTACACTGGGCTAGGCATCAATAGATCAAAATCCTGCGAAACGACCTGCTGCTGTAAAAATAAAAAGCCCTGATTTATTTCCAGGCAGTGCCCACTTCCTTTTTGTCCGGCGCAAGAACTTTGGTCAGCAGAAAGACGAGTTCGCGCAACGGCTCCCATGGCATCTTGCGGCCAGCATAGCGTTTGGACATCGACTCCCAACAGTAGGTGGCGTGTCCGATTTTTCCGAGGCTGTTGCCAAGCGTGTAGTAGGCTTTGCTGCTGTTCTGAAGAAATTTCAGGAAGTCCGCAGAGCCCGAGCGGAGCTTGAACATTTTGTCATAACTGCTTTGGTATTCCTTCAAAACGCGTTCCGCCGACTGCCATTCTTCCTGAAGACGGGTTTTGATCATTTCCACTGCCGTTTTAAACTCGGCGCGCTCCTGCCCGGACAAACCGGCGTTGGGAAGCTTGACATCCTTCATCCACGCCGAGAAATCCACCATCGATGAGCGGGTGCGTTCTTGTTCAAACCCGTAAAAAATAATGCCCTTCCACGCGGCGAAGGTTTCAAGCTCCCTGCCCGCAGGCAAGCGAAAGGCCATAATTAAAGGCTTTAACGCTTCAAGATCGCGTCCCTCCCAAATTTTTTCGACCAGCTTGCGCGCAACCTCATCCGAAGACAACGCTTCGGGAAAGGCTGCCTTCGCCAAGGGCTCAAAGCCTAGCAAAATGTATTTTTCGATCTGATCCCATAACTCCGCGCTGACCTCGAAATAATCGGGGTTCATGGGAATCTTTTCGTTGATAAAAACGTCTTTCAGCAAAAACGGATCAAGTGATGGCAGTTTATCGAGAATATGGAGAATTTTCATATCCCCCTGCAGAAGCTCTTTGGGCAACGCACCTTCGCCAAAATTCTCGGTCAACGCGTCTTCAACGTGTTTGTCATGCAGAAAAACGGTGCGCCCGCCTTCGTAAATTTCGTCTTCGTTAAAAGGCAGGTAAAGTTTAGTCCCAATTCCCATGCCGCGCGCTTGTGGATCTGTATCCTTAATCAACACAAGATTGTTGAGCGGTTTACAGAAAAAGAACGTTTTGGCGCCTGCGTCCTTGGCCAAAATGCGCTTAGTCATGATGTTGCAGTTCAGGACGCGCGGCGACCCGACATCAAGCATAGGTTTGAGGTACTCATTAGTCATAAAACTGACCACGCATAACTAAAGTGTCGGGGAGGAATCTTATTCCCGATTAGGTTAAGAATATATCTACATCATAGTATCAGAGGATGTTTATTAAAAAGACGTTACTTCCTCGGCAATCGCTCAGCGACACTATCCATAAAGGACTGCGGTAATGCGGTAAGAAAACGGATAAGAGCATACATCTGCCATGGAAAAGCGATGCGCGCGCGGTTACAAGCCAAGCCTTCGCAGATAATCCTCGCCGCACGTTCCGGAGACATAATAAAGGGCATGTGAAAGGGATTGACGTCCGTCATCGGCGTTTTGATAAAGCCCGGGCAAACGACATTGACTTCGATGCCATGCGGTGCCATTTCCGCCCGAAGCCCCTCGCCATAGATACGCACGGCCGCCTTGCTGGCGGCATAGGCCGCCGATCCGGCAAAGCCCCGAAATCCCGCAAGAGAGGCAACAATCGCAATTTGCCCGCGACGGCGGCGCATCATAAGCGGCAAAACAGGATGTATCGCATTAAAAACGCCTGTCACGTTAGTGGCGAAAATGGCTTTGGTTTGTTCCGCTATATTCTCAATGCGCGACGTTCCGCCGGAAATTCCTGCGTTGGCGATAAGAAGGTCGATGTCCGCGACGTCGTTGCGTTCAAGAACCCACGCTGCCATATCTTTCTCATCGGTTACGTCGCCCACGCGCACCGAAACCTCGGCGCCCCGCGCCCGCGCTTGCACGGCAATGCGTTCCAGCCGTTCTGCGTTGCGCCCGTGCAAAGATAAAATCACGCTCCTCGAGGCATAGGTGAGTGCCAAAGCCGCGCCGATGCCGCTTGATGCGCCTGTTATCGCAATGTGGTGAGGATTGTGCATTGCGAAAATGTATCAATAATGTGCAAAATCTGCACGTTTTATCTTCATCGAAGGTTGCCGTTTTCGAATAAAAATGCTTAAAGGGCACATGAACTCGACATTGCCCTTTAATTTGATTCGCCGCCGCGGATTGATGCTCGTCCTCTCCTCTCCTTCGGGAGCCGGAAAAACAACCCTGTCGCGCCGCTTAATGGAGAATGACAAGGAAATTTCTCTTTCAATTTCCGTCACGACCCGCGCGCCTCGCAAAAACGAAACCAACGGACTCGATTACACGTTCGTGGATGCGACCGAATTCAACCTTATGATCAATCGCGGCCAGCTTCTGGAACATGCCAAAGTTTTTGGAAATTATTACGGCACGCCGCGCGCGCCTGTTAATGCCGCCTTGGAAAAAGGCCGCGACGTTATGTTCGACATCGACTGGCAAGGCTCGCAGCAACTGGCTGAAAAAGCCCGCGATGATCTTGTGAGCATCTTTATTCTGCCGCCATCCTGGGCCGAGCTGGAGCGCCGCCTGATGGGTCGCGCGCAAGACGGCCCTTCCGAAATCAACCTCCGCATGGCTAAAGCGACGGATGAAATGAGCCATTGGGCGGAATACGATTACGTCATCGTCAACCGCGACATCGACCAGTCGGTCGAAGCGCTGCGCTCGATCTTGCTTGCGGAAAGATTGAAACGCCAACGTCAGATCGGCCTCTCCGACTTCGTCGGCGGATTACAGGCGGGACGGTAATCAGCGGGACTAATAATCAGAAGAGGCGTCCCTAGAATTAAGCAAGCTTGTGGCGAAAATTGTGATTTTTTTGATTTTCGAACGGAGCGTACTCCTTCCGTACGTGAGCATCGAAAATCAAAAAAAGCGCAATTTGCAGCCCAAGATCGCTTAATTATAGGGATGACTCAAGCGTTTGCGGCTTGCTGCAGCGCCTCGGCGGCCTGCTCAACCTGCCCTGCCGGCTCTTCCGCATCGTGGAAATCGTTCGCCGCTTCGCGTTCGTAGGGCAGAGCTTCAATTTCGCCTTTGCCTCCCGTCACAACCAGTTCGACAAGCTTGCCGGCGGGCGTAAAGCATCCGCAAACCAAGGGGCCGCCGCGACCGCAGCCGCCGTCAAGCGTTACGGCTTGATCGTCCAAATCGGCGCCTCCGTTGACGGAATCGAAGCCGCGCACGATGCGGTTATAAGAAGACAGCGCGCGCCCAGTGACACGGAACGGCGCCGCCGTCCACCACAACGCCTCACCCTGATCGTCGAGCGAGCGCGCCGGATCGAAGCTGGCGGGAACAAAGAGCATCCGCTTTTGATCGGGATTCTGACTCGTGAATGCCGCGCGGCGCATCGAGAACATCAACTTCTCATGTCCCGGCGTGTTGCGCTGCAAGGAACGCAGATGATTGGTCCAGCGCGTGATGGCGAGGCTTCCTGCCCGCGCGACTGAACGCGTGTCGGTAATGCTGACGCCATACAAACGTAAATAGGACTCCACCCCCGACGCGAGCAATTTTTCGAGCGCTTGATGCGGCAGAGGCGCAAACTGCAACCGCAGCAAACGCTGCCATGCTTCCTCAGCAGGACCGCGCAGGAAAATAATGTCGGAAGCTTCGACGCCCATCTTGCAAAGCAGCGCCGAACGAAAAACGAGGATTTCTTCCATCACAGCCGCGTTATTGCGGGACTCGACGCCCAGATAATTGCCAAGATAAACAAGGCGATCGCGGACAGAAAAGCGGGATGCGATGTGATCGTGAAGCGTTGAAAGACGGTCGATGTCACCATGGACGGCGGCAACGGCCCAGATACGGCGCGGCGCGCCTAATTCGGCAAATTTTTCGTTCACGACCCTAAACCTTAGTTAAGAACGCGTTAACTCAGTTTGAGCACGCGACTCAGGTAAAAGGCAATGATTCGATTCGAATTTATTAAGGAAAGATCGCTTAATTGTGAGCGCGTTCAAAACGGCGGCAGGCCTCTTCAATATTCACGCGGCTATTGAATACGGAAAGGCGGAAATAGCCTTCGCCTTTCGCGCCAAAGCCGCTGCCGGGCGTTACAACAATCCTTTCGTTCTTCAGTAGTTGCGAGAAGGTGTCCCAGCTTGTCATATTCGGATAACCTTTGACCCACAAATAAGGCGCATCGCGGCCGCCGGAAAAATTCCATCCGCCGCGCGTCAGGGCTTCGGACAATGCCTTCGCGTTTTCGAGATAGAATGAAGTCAGCGCAATGACCTGCGCTTTGCCTTCTTCGGTATACAGAGCTTCCGCCGCGCGCTGCACGGGATAAGCGACGCCGTTAAATTTCGTCGATTGGCGACGCGTCCACAGCGCATGCAACGAGTGCCCTTTGCCGTCGCGGCTCCGACCAAAAACGCTTTTGGGTATGACTAAAAATCCGCAGCGCAGTCCCGTATATCCGCCGCTTTTGGAAAAGCTGCGCATTTCGACGGCGCACTCTAACGCGCCGGGAATTTCGAAGATCGAGCGCGGCACGCCTGGCGTTCGAACAAAAGATTCATACGCCGCATCGAAAAGAATGATCGCATTGTTTTTTTGCGCATAGGCCACCCACGCCGCCAATTGCTCGCGCGAGGCGACGGCGCCCGTCGGGTTGTTCGGAAAACACAAATAGATGAGATCGGCAGGCGCATCGGGCGGCGCAGGAACAAAGCCGTTTTCAGACGTGCCTGCCAGAAAGCATACGTCCGAATTTCCCGCCATAACGTTGGCGTCGGCATAAACGGGATAAACCGGATCGGGCATTAGGATGCGGTTGCCGTGGCCCAGAATATCCAGAAAATTGGCGCAGTCGCATTTGCTTCCGTCGGAAACAAAAATCTCGTCGTCGAAAATCTTCATACCGCGCGCGCGGTAATCGTTTTCCGCAATCGCATGGCGCAAAAAGTCATATCCCTCATAGGGACCGTAGCCGCGAAACGTTTCGCGCGCCGCCATATCGTCCACCGCCTTGTGCAAAGCGGCGATAGCTGCGGCAGGCAGTGGCTCGGTCACATCGCCAATTCCGCAACGGACAATATCCTTGGCTTTATCCGGTTGTTCCTTGCGATAGGCCTCGACACGCTTTTCGATTTCCGCAAACAGATAATTTTCGGAGAGCTTTAAAAAATTTTCGTTGATGAACGCCATAGAACCCGTCTCTTTTTAATTAAAAACGCCGCCCCTCTATCAGAAGCGGCGTTTTTTATCTTACCCGAAGACTTACTTCGACAAAACGATTTCTGCGCGACGGTTTTGGGCCTCACGCACGTCCTCGGTCGTTGGAACCAACAAACCGCCCTCGCCGACACCCGCATCCTTAATGTTGGCAGCTGCGACACCAAGGCTTGCAAGTTCGGCCTTAACCGCCAAAGCGCGGCGTACAGACAGCTTATTGTTGTACCCTTCGGTGCCCATCGTATCGGTATGGCCCGTTACGACAATAATGGCAAAACCGCCCTTTTCAAATTCCTTGGCCGCAGCGGCAATGATGCCCTTGGCTTCGGACGTCAGCGTCGACTTATCAAAATCGAAGAACACCGTAAAGTTTTGCCCGACTGGCGCAACGACCGCCTTCACCGCCTTACGCGGCTTTATGACCGGAGCTTCGGCGCGTGCCGGCTGCGCAACGGGTTTATCGGCGCCAAAACTATAGCGAACGCCGACTATAAAGTTTTGCGAAGCGTTGCTGATACGCCCCTTGGTTCCGCCGGTATAACTAACCTTGGGATCAAATGACGCAACATAGCGATAGTCGGCCGTAAGTGCCCAGTTGGCATCCAACTGCGCCGCAGCGCCAACAATGGCCTGATACGCACCGACGATTTTATCGCCATCAAGACGAGCCGCCGCCGAGCCGACATTTTTCACGTCAACCCAGTCCGCGCCAAAACCAGCCCCGATGTAGGGCGTAAAGATCGAATTGTTATTGAAATCATAGAGGGCATTGGCGAACAAAATCCTATTGGTCATATGCCCGAAGCCCGTGGCGTTATTAAAGGTCTCGGTATTAATTTGGTTCTTGTAGCCTTCAAGTTCCAAACGAAAACCATTGGCGAAGGCATAACCTACGTTTTTAGAAAAAGCGAACGCGTTGTTTTCATCGGTACCTTTCCGTTTTACCCCGCCCGCATATATCGTCGGGTCTTGGGGAAAGACAACGCCAACGCCAAGCGCTACGTACCAACCGGAAGTCGTTTTAGCCTGTGCAGCGTCAGGAGCCAGAAGAAGCGCTGCCGTCAGCGCGACCAAAGATACGGAAACCTTATTCATGTCTAGCTCCTTGAAAGTACCTGTTGACCTCATCGGTGGGCGAAGAAGAATACCACTTGAAGCCAGTTCGCGCAAAAAACTTACGTAAAAAGTGAAGATGTTTTTCAAACCACTTGTTATTGCTCAAAAAATTGTTGTTCTAGCTTGTGCCGCAAGCGTGCTAGAAACGCCCTGCCAGACGGTCGGATGATCGCGGGCTCCGCAAGGGGCGCGAGGAAAGTCCGGGCTTCAGGGGAAAAGGGTGCCGGATAACGTCCGGTTAGGGCGACCTAAAGGAAAGTGCCACAGAAAAAAGACTACCCGCTCGCAAGAGCGGGAAAAGGTGAAAAGGTGCGGTAAGAGCGCACCGCGTTTCTGGCAACAGAAACGGCATGGAAAACCCCACCCGAAGCAAGACCGAATAGGAGCTACATAGCGCATACCTGACCTTCGGGTCACAGGTGCGCGGCGCATTCCCCGCGTGTGGCTCGGGTTGGTTGCTTGAGGCGTTCGGCAACGAACGTCCTAGATGAATGATCGTCCGTCGCAGAAATGCGAGGACAAAACCCGGCTTATAGACCGTCTGGCTTTTTTTTAAAAATTGCTACTTTGCTTCGCGGATGATTTTGAGCAACGGCTCGTGAATTTCCGAATTGCTCGCGACGAGGCAGCCGGTATTCAAAATATCGGCTCCGGGTACGATGGGAGAGACGAAACCGCCCGCTTCGCGCACAATCAACATCCCCGCTGCGCAATCCCACGCGCCAAGGCCTTCTTCCCAAAATCCGTCGTAGCGCCCCGCCGCAACATAAGCGAGATCGAGCGCCGCAGAACCGAAACGGCGGATGCCCGCGACTTCCGGCATCATCGCTTCCATCTGCTTCATAAAATTCGGGCGCTTGTGCATGATGCCTTTAAACGGCGCACCTGTGGCAATCACGCATTCGGAAAAATCGCGGCGACCCGAAACGCGCAGACGCTTGCTGGCGCTGTAGGCGCCCATTCCTTTTTCCGCCCAGAAGGTTTCGTTTTTGATGGGGTCGTAAATAAGTCCGGCGATCATCTCGCCTGCCCGTTCAGCGCCGATCGAAATCGCCCAATGGCCGAGGCCGTGCAGAAAGTTCGTCGTGCCGTCCAAAGGATCGACGATAAAGCGTTCGGCCTTTGCGGACGTGTCGGCCTCGTTGTCTTTTTCTTCCATCAGGAAGCCGAATTCGGGACGCGCCGCGCTGAGTTCCTGGCGCAAAATTTTCTGCGCATTAAAATCGGCGTTACTGACGAAATCCGACGGACCTTTGCGCGAAACCTGCAGGTTTTCGACTTCGCCGAAATCGCGCACCAAGCCCTTGGCCGCTTTTTCGGCAGCTTTGAACATTACATTCATGAGTGGAGAACGTACGGGCATATAAATCCTCTGGCAGTTAGAATAACATATTTATATTCACAAGGCACATAGCCTTTGCATCAGGCCGAGGCGAAAATCGCGATTTTCGAGAACCGCTTTGCCAGCGCACTTAAAGGTACGTGCGTAGCGGAAGCGCAGAAAAGCGCGATTTGCAGCCCGGCCTCATGCAAAGGCGTTAATCCCGAGCGCGCTCGACATATGAACCGTCTGTCGTATTCACAACCACGCGCGTGCCGGCGCCGATAAACGGCGGAACCATGACGCGCACGCCGTTCGACAATTTGGCAGGCTTGTAGGACGACGAGGCGGTTTGCCCTTTCACGACAGGATCGGCTTCGACCAATTCGAGCGTCACAGTCTGCGGCAACTCAACCGACAACGCCTTGCCTTCGTAAGTCATAACTTTGCAGATCATGCTTTCCATCAAAAACACGACCGGATCGCCGATGATGTCTTTGGGGATCGTCAATTGCTCAAAAGTTGTTTGATCCATAAACGTATAATCGTCGCCCGCCGAAAACAGGAATTGCATTTCGTGTTCCTGCAACTGAACGCGTTCGACGGTTTCCTGCGTGCGGAAGCGAACGTTCGTCTTAATGCCCGTGCGAACATCGCGCATTTCAACTTGAATGATGGCGTTTCCCTTGCCGGGAATCATAATCTCGCTCTTCATAACGGACCATAATTTGCCGTTATAATCGACTACATGACCCTTGCGGAGTGTATTGGCATCAACTTGCATGTTTCAACTATTCGTTTGAGTTTGCACGGAGCCCCAGCTCCGAGGGTCAGGGAGATAGCATCTGAGAATTAAAATCGCAATAAAATCCCGATTTAGTTAACTTTTCTCACGATTTAACAGAATTAGGAGAACCTGCGTCCAATTTCGAAGGTTGAGGCGAAAATTGTGATTTTTAAAATTTTCAAGCGGAGGGTTCTCTAACGTAACTGAGCATTAAAATTATAAAAAGCGCAATTTGCCTTGTCCGCCGAAGCCTTGGCGAAGGCGGAAGCCCGTCCTCACACGAAGAGCACAAAAAACCGCCGCGCAGGCGTTTCTGCGCAGCGGTTTTTCTTAACCTTAGAAGGCGCCCCCTCTTATTGACCCGCATCCGGAGCTGCTTCCGGCAATATTTCCGGAGCCATCTCCACAGGAGCCGCCTTCATTTTATTGTGATGCTTCTTGGCATGTTTTTTGTGCTTCTTAACATGCTTTTTTTGCACCTTTGTTTTTTCTGCTTTGACAGCAGGAATTGCCGGAATGGCAGGAGTTGCCGAAGTGCCCGGAACGGCTGGAACAGCGGGAGTAGCAGAAATTGCTTCCTCAGCCAAAACGGGGCCGGCAATAAAAGCTGCAATCAACGCCGTGGCAACTAAAAGTTTTGTCGAACGCATAGCGATATCCTTTCCTTGGGATTTAAGCGCGGACTCAAGAGCGCCATCGGAGATAGCAAACACAGAGAGCATGGCAAAATAAGGGCGTCAATTGGCTTTTCAAAAAAATTATCCCTTGTTCTATCTCAAAAATACCACAATCTGACTTCTTCTTTTTGCCTTTTGCACATAGGTATTGCGATTTAGATGGCGCTCTATTAGACATTTTCTCTCATATTGCTGTTGTTTCTTTTTGGAGTTTCTTATGCCCCGCCTCCTTCGTTTTGCCCTTGTGGCCTTCGCCCTCATGGTTTCCCTACCGGTTCTGGCTGCAGATTCCCAGGCAACGCGCACCCATAGTCAGGCCATCCTGACTCCAACCGGAAAATTCGTTCAGGAGCTTGGAAACAGCGCGATAAAAATCGTGGCCAACAAACAATTAAACGCCAATCAACGCTCAACCGAATTTAGTAAAATTTTGAGCGACGGTTTTGACCTCAAGACGATTGGCCGTTTTGTTATCGGGCGCGCATGGCATCAAGCCACCCCCGCGCAGAAGGACGAGTACCTGGATCTTTTCAAGGCGTTGGTTATCCGCAACTACGGCAGCCGCATGACGCTATACACGGGCGAAGGGTTTAAAGTCGTCGCAACGCGGCCTGAATCAGATATGGATACGGTTGTTCTAAGCCAGATTTCGCACCCCGATGGATCCAAGCCTACGGAGATTGACTGGCGCGTGCGTCAGAGGGACGGCAAGATTGGCGTGATTGACGTTGTTGTCGAAGGCGTCAGCCTTAGCGTTACGCAAAAACAAGAATACGCCTCGGTCATTCAGAATAATGGGGGAAGTATCGAAGGACTGCTGAAAGTGATGCGCACGCAACTGGAAAAAAACCCCTCGACGGCAGACGCGTCAAAATGACGCGCCGCCGGTAAAAAGCATCTACTCAACGACCGAAAGATGAGCGAGCTGTTCCAGCACTTCAAAGTGATTGTCCAGATCGCCCTTGTGCGCAGTGGAGACCTTCAGTTTACCGATATCCGACCGCAGTCCGCGAACCATATCGATTTCCATTTTTAGATAGCCGCACATGTCTTCCATATCGCGGAGCATAAAATACCGCTCAGCATGTACGCAGATTCGCAAAGTCAGTTCAGCCATATCCAAAGGCTTCGTCAGAAAATCGTCCGCGCCGCAGGAAAGCGCATGCAAGCGGGATTGACGATCTTCCAAAGCCGTCTGCACGATAATCGGCATCCGGGGCAGCGAAGCGTTGTTT
>Ga0265297_10008904_pt1 | contig 13210 bp, 10 predicted proteins | sample Munlanlwell13791_FD_192502 | JGI IMG/M metagenome (GOLD analysis project Ga0265297, IMG submission 192502) | Leachate microbial communities from a municipal landfill in Southern Ontario, Canada - Leachate well 137-91 | ecosystem: Engineered > Solid waste > Landfill > Unclassified | place...
GCCGCGCGGGTCGCGCGGATCAGCCGCGCCGTAACTTCCGGCAGGGCATAGCGCTCGGCATCCACCCGGTGAAGTTCCACTTCGTCAACGGTTACCGGCTTGAACGTGCCCGGGCCGACATGCAGCGTCACGGCGGCATGGCGAACGCCCTGTTGTTCCAATGTGTGCAAAAGCGGCCTGGTAAAATGCAGCCCGGCCGTCGGCGCCGCCACGGCGCCGGGGTTGCGGGCATAGACCGTCTGATAACGCTCGCGGTCCGCCGCGCGTTGCATAGCGCTGGCGGAGGTGCGCTTGATATAGGGCGGCAGGGGCGGCACGCCGGCAGCTTCGAGGATTTCGAACAGCGGGCGCTCATGCCGGAGTTGGAGCGTGACGCGCCCCTCGTCTTCGACCGCCAGGACTTCCGCCTGGATTTGGCCGGCGGCCAGTTCCAGGCGCAGGCCGGGCCGCGCATGCCGGGCACGCAGGAGCGCCTCCCAGGCGCCGGACGCCGTTTCTTCGATCAGCAGGATTTCCACACGGCCGCCGCTGCCGGCCTTCCGGCCATACAGGCGGGCGGGGATAACGCGCGTATCGTTCACCACCAGCAGGTCGCCCGGGCGGAGAAAAACCGGGAGGTCGGCCACCCGCCGGTGCTCAAATGCGCCCGTAGCGCGCCGGATAACCATCATGCGGGCCTGGGTACGGTCGGCGGAAGGTTGCTGGGCAATCAGTTCCGGCGGCAGGGAATAGAAAAAATCGGAGGTTTTCATAAATATTAAGGCACCAGAATTCAGTAGTCAGTAGTCAGAATTCAGAATGAGGAAAGCCATGCAAGGAGCCGGAATTCAAAATTCCGTTTTCTGGATGGCATACGCATGGGTGTTTCGTTCTGAATTCTGTATTCTGTCTTCTGACTACTGAGAATTATTAAAAATACCTGTTGACTTAGAATAAACGGTTGCCTATTGTATGAGAAGTAAATTAACTCTGAATTAAATTACTGAAAACGCTGGCGCAACCAACCAGCCCTCGAGGAGAAAGACATCATGAAATGCACTTGGCAACGGCTTTCGAAACGTGCGTTTACCTTGGTTGAACTGCTGGTAGTTATCGCCATTATCGCCATTTTGGCCGGCTTGCTCCTGCCGAACCTGGGCGATGTGCGCGAAAAGGCCCGCCGCGTTAACTGCCTTTCGAACCAGAACGGCATATGGAAGACCATTTCAGCCTGGGGCCTTAATCCGGCCGACTCCTTCCGCCCGAACTTCCCCAAGAATAACCTGGTCAGCACCAACGGCGCCATTACCCTGGAAGGCGGCGTTACGCCTGAAATGTTCATTTGCCCGACCGCCGCCGGCGATTATGGCATCAAGCCCGCCGGGACACTGAAAGAAATGTCAGAGGCCAGCAGTTGCTACAATTATTTTCCGGGGCGCTCCTCGTCCGACGGCGACAAAGTCATCCTTTGCGATATGAACGGCAACGTCGGCGGGAAGGGGTCCAGGGCCGATGTTTCCGCCAACAAGACCAATTGGGGTGGCAACCATCTCAAGAGCGGTGTCCCACAGGGCGGCAACCTGATAAAAGTGGCCGGCCAGGGCATGTGGGTGGACACCACCAACGTCGTGGGCAGCACGGTCTGTATCACGAACACCGTGGTAAGCAATGCTTTCGGCGGCATCACCGGGACCAACATCCTGATGTATTGAGCCGCATTTGATGGCCTTCTTGACTGGGGCCGGCGTTCTGATTCTGATCGGAATGCCGGCCCTTTTCTTTGTTTCGCGGTTTTTTCAGCATTGACAGCCGGGCTCGACCTGCTATCCTTGCCCGCTTTGTGTCACCGGAACATACCCTGCATCGCCCTAATTAGGTTTTCGGCAACTATTTTCATGTAGCCGCGGCGGTGGCGCCGTGACCGCCGGAAGAAACCACGCCCTCACGGGCGCGGCTACCCGGATTCAAATTCCTAGACGAAAAATCAATCGCATAACACAACAACCAAGGAGAATCCAGCCATGCCAGCCAAGAAGCCCGCAAAAAAAGCCCGGAACAAGAAATACGTGTATTTGTTCGGACCCGGCCGGAAGAACACCGAAGGCAACGCCGGCATGAAGAACCTGCTGGGCGGCAAGGGCGCCAACCTGGCGGAGATGTGCCTGCTGGGTTTGCCGGTGCCCGCCGGTTTTGCCATCAGCACCGAATGCTGCGTGGATTTCTTCAGGAACAAATCCAAATTCCCCGCCAGTTTAAAGAAGGAAGTCGAGACGGCCCTGGCCAAGACGGAAAAGCTGATGGGCATGAAGTTTGGCGATCCGACGAATTCACTGCTGGTATCCTGCCGCTCCGGCGCGCGCAAATCCATGCCCGGCATGATGGAAACGGTTCTCAATGTGGGGCTCTGCTCGCGCACAATTCCCGGCCTGATTGCCAAAACGCAAAACGAACGGTTCGTTTATGACGCCTACCGGCGGCTGATCATGATGTATTCCGACGTCGTCATGGAAAAGTCCGAAGGCATCGAACCGGCCGAGGGCAAGGGCATCCGCAAGCAGCTGGACGAAATGCTCAATACGGTCAAGCAGCAGAAAGGCTACAAGGCCGACACGGACCTGACCGCCGCCGATCTCAAGATCCTGGTCGAAGAATTCAAGAAACGCGTCCAGCAGGTGCTTGGCCAGCCGTTCCCGGATGATCCGATGGAACAGTTATGGGGCGGCATTGGCGCCGTGTTCAAGAGCTGGAACGGCAAGCGCGCGATCTCCTATCGGCGGATTGAGGGCATTCCCGACGAGTGGGGCACGGCGGTCAACGTCCAGGCAATGGTCTTCGGCAACATGGGTGACACCTCGGCCACCGGAGTGGCCTTCAGCCGCAACCCCGCTACCGGCGAACATAAGTTTTACGGCGAATGGCTGGTTAACGCCCAGGGCGAAGACGTCGTGGCCGGCACCCGCACGCCCAGCCCGCTGAACGAAGCCACCAAGAACGAGCAGAACGCGCACCTGGACTCGCTTGAAAAAGCCATGCCGGTGTTATATCGCGAGCTCGACGCCATCCAGAAGAAGCTCGAGAAGCATTACCGCGACATGCAGGACATCGAGTTCACGATCCAGGACGGCAAGCTCTATATGCTGCAATGCCGCGTGGGCAAACGCACGGGCACCGCGGCCTTGAATATGGCCATGGACATGGTGTCCGAAAAATTGATCCCCGAAGCGGAGGCCGTCCTGAGGGTTTCGCCCGCGCAATTGGACGAGCTTCTGCACCCGATCGTCAATCCCGCCGCGGAAAAAGACGCCCGGGTGCTGGCCAAGGGCCTGCCGGCCGGGCCGGGCGGGGCCGTGGGCCAGATCGTGTTCACCGCCACGGCTGCCGTGGAATGGTGCAAGGCCGGGAAAAAAGTAATCCTCCTGCGCGAGGAAACGAACCCGGAAGACGTCGAAGGCATGCAGGCCGCCGTAGGCATTCTGACGGCGCGCGGCGGCATGACCAGCCACGCAGCGCTCGTGGCACGCGGCTGGGGCCGGTGCTGCATCGTCGGCGCCGCGGCTTTGCACGTTGACGCGGGAGCCAAAACCGTGACCGTTGCCGGCCAGACCTTCAAGGAGGGCGATTGGGTCACGCTGAACGGCAGCCGGGGCTATGTTTATGCCGGAGCGCTTGCGATGATGGATGCCTCGGAAAATCCGCGCTTCCAGCATTTCATGAAGATCGCGGACAAGTTCCGGACCATGGGCGTGCGCGCCAATGCGGACACGCCTTCCGACGCCGGGATCGCCCGCGCTTACGGGGCCGAAGGCATCGGGCTCTTCCGCACCGAGCATATGTTCTACGGCAAGGGCAGCGACCAGCCGCTCTTCCTGCTGCGCAAGATGATTCTCAGCAAGACGGTCGAAGAGCGCCGCCAGGCGCTGGCCGAGATGTTCCCGTTCGTGAAGGCCTCGATCAAGGGCACGCTGGAGGCGATGGAAGGCCTGCCGGTCACCATCCGCATGCTCGATCCGCCCCTGCACGAGTTCGTGCCGCAAAGCGAGGAAAAACAGCGCGATCTGGCAACGAGCCTCGGAATCACGGTGGAGGAAATCCGGAAGCGCGGCGAGCAGTTGCACGAGTCCAACCCGATGATGGGGCACCGCGGCGTGCGGCTGGGGATCACCTACCCGGAAATCACCGAGATGCAGGTGCGCGCCATCTTCGAGGTGGCAGCGGAACTGATCAAGGCCGGCAAGAAGTGCAAGCCGGAAATCATGATCCCGGTGACCTGCGACGTGCGCGAACTGCGTGACCAGAAGGCGCTCTGCTTGAAGGTCTATGCCGAAGTGCTTGCCAAGATGAACATGAAAAACATCCCGCACGCCTACGGCACAATGATTGAAATCCCGCGCGCTTGCCTCACGGCCGATAAGATGGCCGAGGAAGCCGAGTTCTTTTCGTTCGGCACGAACGACCTTACCCAGATGGGCTTCGGGTTCAGCCGCGACGACATCGGCGGATTCATGAACGATTACACCGAAAAGAAAATCCTGGCGGCCGATCCTTTCCAGACCATTGACCAGGAAGGCATCGGACAGCTGGTTCAGATGGCCGTGCAGAAAGGGCGCAAGACCCGCAAGGGCATGAAAATCGGCATCTGCGGCGAACAGGGCGGCGATCCGGCCTCGGTCGAGTTCTGCTTCAAGACCGGGCTGAGCTATGTGAGCTGCAGCCCCTTCCGCGTGCCGATCGCCCGGTTGGCGGCAGCCCAGGCAGCCATCAACGCCAAGCGCCGGAAATAAGTGCTCTATAACAACTGGCCGCGCCGGGCATGTTTCCCGGCGCGGCCCTCTTGCCGTCCGTTTGTTCGGCATTCCACACCCGGCGCAAAAACTCAAGTCCGGGCAGCCCCATCCTGCCCGTCACAGGCAAGCAGCGCCAGCAGGCATTCGGCACTGGCGCGGATTGCGCCGGCCTTGGCGTGAACCACATTCTCGGCCCGCCGGCCATAGGCCCGGGCCGCCTGGTCATCAGCCCACAGTTCCGCCACTGCCCGCCCCAGCCCGGCGGCATCCGGCACCTGGACCAGGGCATCCGCGGCGCGGAAATCCGCAATGACGGTGGTGAAGTTTTCCGCGTACGGACCGATCACAATCGGCTTGGCAAAGACGGCGGCCTCGATTACGTTCTGCCCCCCGTGGGCCGTCAGGCTTTTGCCTACAAAGATAACCGTTGCCAGGGCATAAAAATGCTTCAATTCCCCGGTGGTATCCACCAGCAACACATCCGACTTCGCTAAGGCTACGCCGGACAAGTCGGCGCGGCTACAGGAAGTAGTTGCTGTATGCGCGGTTTTCAACTCGCTCCAGGCCGTACCCGCCAGGCCGGCGTTGCGGATGGCGTCCATGACCGCCTGACGACGTTCGGCATGCCGTGGGACCAGCGCCAGCCTAACGCCGGAATCCCGGGCCCGCAATTTTTTGTAAATATCCAAAAGGATGGTTTCTTCGCCCGGCCAGGTGGACCCGCCCACCAGCCAGCGCGTGCCGGGCGCGAACCCGGCCCGAAGCAGAAGGGCGCGCACAGGGTCCGAATCAATGCGCTCCGGTTCGGTAACATCATACTTGGCTGATCCCATCACCCGGATTTTGCCCGGGTCCGCGCCCAGTTCCCTCAGCCGCCGGGCATCCTCCGGCCCCTGCATGCAGCAGAGATCAAAGCACTCCAGCACTTCTTTTACCAGGCGCCGCACCTTGCGGTAGTTCCGGCACGAATGCTCCGACATACGCCCGTTTAATAGCATGGCCGGCACGCCGCGGCGCCTGGCCAGCCGCAGGAGATTGGGCCAGAGTTCGCCTTCCACCAGCACGAGCGCCAGGGGACGCAGGCAATCCAGCACCCGCGCCATGATCCAGGGAAGATCCACGGGGAAATACAACAGGACATCATCCGCGTCGAGTTGCTGCGCGGCAATGGCATGCCCCGTTGACGTGGTGGTCGTCAAGACAAAGGCCAGGGCACTCCGATGCTCCCGCAGGGCGCGCATGAACCGCAGGGCGATCTGGACCTCGCCCACGCTGACGGCATGAATCCAGACCCGCGGCCGGGCCCGCAGGCGTTCCTGCGTGGCCGGGTCATAGCATCCGAACCGCTGCAGAAATCCCTTGCGATAGCCGCCGCGCTTCCACATCCGCAACAGGAATCGCGGCAAAAGCAGTAAAAATACGATTGGGAAGAAACAATTGTAAAAAAACCAGATCATGGCAAGAAATGCAAAACAAAACAGCCCGCGTAGTTCGTTTTAATCATAACATCATATCAAATGGTTAAACCGGAGTATGATGCACAACGAACGCCGGCCGATCAATCCTTGTTTTTTAATTCCGCATTTTCATTTTGCATTGTTTTTACGCCCGCGGGTGGGCCTCATTATAAACCTGTTTCAGCCGCTCAACCGTGACGTGCGTGTAAATCTGGGTCGTGGACAGGCTGGCGTGGCCGAGCAGTTCTTGGACGCTGCGCAAATCGGCGCCGGCATCCAGCAGGTGCGTGGCAAACGAATGCCGCAAGGCGTGCGGCGACATGCGGGGATCCAGGTTGGCCCTGATCAGGTAGCGTTTCATGAGCCGCTCGACCGAACGCGTGGTCAGCCGGCCGAGCGTATGGCCGACAAAAACGGGCGCGCCGCCGGCGCGCCGGCCCACCCCGGCCAGCGCGGCGCGCTTTTCCAGCGCGGCCTGCACGGCCATCACGGCCGGTTGGCCTAACAGGCACAGCCGCTCCTTCTTGCCTTTGCCCCGGACTTTAACCACGCTCGCGAGCATATCAATATCGCTTTCATTCATGCCCGCCAGCTCGCTGACCCGCATGCCGGTGCTGTAAAGGACTTCCAGAATCGCCGTGTCGCGGAGGACAACATAGTCGCGCCACAAGCGCCTGGCGGCATCCGGTTTCCCGCCCGGCGCCCCGGTCGCCCCCCGCGCAACGCGGGATAATTTTTGCGCTTGCCGCGCGTTGCGCGTGGCCGCCTGAGGCGGGCAAGCTTCCGCGGCCATCTGGCGCGGCGCCTCCAGCAGGCGGGTCACTTCCTGAAGCGTCAGCACTTTGGGCAGGGGTTTTCCGCGTTTGGGCGAGATGATGCCGGCAAACGGATTTTGCGTAACGTGTTCTTCCCGGTTCAGGAACTTGAAGAACGAACGCAGGCTGGAGAGCTTCCGATTGACCGTCGTGGCCACGGCCGCCTGTTTCTGGCAATGCACGATAAACTTGCGGGCGGAAAATTTGTCGACATCCGCCCAGGCATAAGGCGGCTTGGCTTCCGCGCCCCACTGGGTCCGGACAAACTGCTCCAGGTCAACCAGGTAACTGCTGATCGTATGCCCCGAGGCGTTCCGCTCGCTCTCCAGGTAACGCATGAAATCATGGAGGCAGGGATCCTGGAGCATCGGATGATCCTTCATGGCGCGCCTTCGGCAAGTTTCGGCTCTTCGGTTTTCCGGGTTTCTTCCGGGGTCAGCGCCTGACCAGCGCCACGCGCCTTCCCGGCAACATGTGCACCACACGCTTCATTTCAAGTCCCAGGACCAGCACGCTGAGGGCGGCGGCCGGCACGCCCGTCATCCGGGTCAGGGTATCCATATCCAGTTCCTCCTCGGCCAGGGCACGCACGATTTTTTCCTCATCCGGGCTGAGCGGCGGAAGGTTTCTTGAGGCGCCCTGGCAAGCCGTCGGGATCAGGAATTCGAATTCCTCGAGGATATCATCCACACTCTCCACCAGGCGCGCGCCTTGTTTGATTAACTGGTGACTGCCCCTGGAGGCCGGCGAGTCAACCCGGCCGGGGACGGCGAAAACGCAGCGTCCCTGGTCAAGCGCCTGGCCGGCGGTAATGAGCGCGCCGCTGGCATGGCCGGCTTCAACCACGACAACGCCCATGCAAAGACCGCTGACAATGCGGTTGCGCATGGGAAAGGTCGTTTTATCGGGTTGCCGGCCCAGCGGGAATTCGCTCAGCACCGCACCCTGGCAGGCCACGGCCTGGGCGAGTTCGGCGTTTTCCTCGGGATACAGGCAATCCAAAGCGCCGCCAAGCACGGCTAACGTCCGGCCGCCGCCTTGCAGGGCGCCGCGGTGCGCGGCGGTGTCAATGCCGCGCGCCAGCCCGCTCACCACAACAAAGCCGGCCTTGGCCAGGTGAAAGGCCAGTTTTTCGGCCGTCTCGCGTCCGTACAGGGTGGTGTGCCGGGAACCCACCACGGCTATGGCGCGCTTGTCTTCCGGCGCCAGCGTTCCCCGAACATAGAGCGCCAGCGGCGGGTCATGGATCGTCAGCAACTGCTGGGGATAGGCGGCATCCGCCGGCGTAATGATTTCATACCCCAGCTTGCGGGCGCGCGCCAGTTCCTCATCCGGTCGAAGGCGTCCGCGCTGGTTCACGATCTTTGCGACCAGGGCCGGGCCGATGCCTTCCGCCTTGAGCAAATCGCTCTTATCGGCCTGAAAGATGGCTTGGGGCGAACCGAGCGCGGTCACCAGGGCCCGGACACTGACCGGCCCGATGTCCGCCATCATATTGAGCGCAATATAGGCTGTGCGGGCATCCACGGGGCTCTTTTCCATTACGGTTTGGCCGGCGCGGCGGCTTTCCGGCGCACGCGGCGTTTGCGGAGGGCGAATAACTCCAGTTGCGGCGCCTTCAACAGGTCGTAGTTTTTCAGAATGCGCAGGATCTGCAGGAGGTCGGACTTCTCGTAATTTTTGTTGGTATCCACGCCCTCCAGCAGCTCCAACAGCATGGTGCGGAACGAAAGCACGCCATCAATGCCTTTCTGTTTCAGATGCTCAAGGGTGTCGAGCCTCAATTTTTCAGAGACCGGTAGATGGGGCAGGCAGAGAATTTTGGCAAAATCCGACTTGCCCAGCCGCCGCGCCGCCGAGCGCACCGCGTCCGCACCGGCAAAACGCACGATTTCGGGGATGTGCTCCAGCATGGCGGGATAGACGCGTTCGGTGTGCCAGCTATATACTCCGACGACCGCCCGGGAAACGGTTTTCAGGTCATCCGTGGTCCAGAGCATGGTGGGCGGCAGGCGCTGTTCGCAGACCAGCGGGTGATCCACGATCAGGTCGATTTCCTCATCCATCCGCTTGGGACGGCCGGTGACGAAATACTTGCAGGGCTGCATGACCATGTAACCCTGTTGTTCGAAATATTCCCTGACGATCCATTCGCTGACCGATGCCATGACACCATCTCCTCCCATTATCCGACAAGCAATGTTATTGTTGAACTTTGGAATTGATCCCGCCGGATACGCGCGGCCGGGTTCAGACCAGCGTCGAACCGCGCCAGTGCAGTTTCTGGCGCAGGACCGTAAAATAACTGTAATCCGGCAAATGCACAAAGTGGGCCGAGGTTTTACTGCGCCGGATTTCCACCCGGTCGCCCGGCTTGAGCTTTTCGCCCACCTGGCCGTCCACGCAGAGCAGCAGGTCGCCCACGCTTTTGGCCACCTGAACGGTAATCCGCTTGTCATCCGGGATAACCAGCGGGCGCGAGCTGAGCGTATGGGGACAAATCAGGCTGACCACAAACGCGGTGGCGCCGGGGTGCATGATTGGTCCGCCGGCCGCCAGCGAATGCCCCGTACTACCGGTGGGCGTGGAAACGATGAGTCCATCGCACACGAAGGACGCAACCGTTTCGCCTTCAATTTGCATATCCAGGGTCACGATCCGGTAACACGCCCCGCGGTCAATGACAACATCATTCAGCGCGCGATAGCGGTTGATGATCCGCCCGGCGCGTATAACCGCGCATTCCATCAAAGCGCGTTCCTCCACGGCGTACCGTCCCGTTGCCACGCATTCCAGGGCCCGCCCGGCATCCTGCTGGGCAACGCTGGTCAAAAACCCCAGGCTGCCCAGGTTGACGCCCAGCACCGGAATGGGCTTGCCGCTGAGCAGGCGCACGGCCCGCAGCATGGTGCCGTCACCGCCGAACACCATCAGGAGCGAAATGGACCGGATCAGTTTGTCCGGCGCCAGGCGGCGCACGCCCGGCAGAAAGCGGGCGGCTTCCGGCTCGGCCGCCAGCCGCAGGCCAAGGCGCCCGGCTGTTTCCGCAAACCGGCCCAGCACGTCCGCCGCCGAGGGCTTGGAGCCATTGGCAAATATTCCGATGGGTTTCATGGTTTTTCCCAGCAGGCCAGGAATTCAATATTGCCGGCCGGACCCCGGATGGGTGATTCACAGACTCCCCGCCACACCAAGCCCAGTTCCGCCTGGCCAAAGGCGCAAATTTCAGACACAACCCGCGCATGCACGGCGGCATCGCGCACAACGCCCCCGCGGCAAACTTCCCTGCGCCCGGCTTCAAATTGAGGCTTGATGAGCGTGACGAGCGTCGCACCATTGCACAGGGTAGTATTAACCGCCGGCAGGACGTTTGTCAACGAGATGAAGGAAACATCCACAGAGGCAAAAGCCGGCACGGCGGTAAAATCGCCCGGCTTAAGGTGGCGGGCATTCACCCGCTCCATTACAATCACCCGCGGGTCCTGCCGGAGCTTCCAATGCAGTTGTCCTTTGCCGACGTCTACCGCGAACACCTTGATAGCCCCGTGCTGGAGCAGGCAATCGGTGAATCCGCCCGTGGAGGCGCCCACGTCCAGGCAAACCTTGGCCTGGACGTCCAGGGCGAAAACTTCAAAAGCCCGTTCCAGTTTCTCGCCGCCGCGCCCGACGAAGCGCTCCGGCGCGGCGACGGCCAGAACAACCTGCGCCGGAAATTCCTGGCCGGGTTTGAACACCGGCCGGCCATCCGCGCGCACCGCGCCGGCCAGGACCAGGCGCTGGGCCCTGGAGCGGCTTTCCACCAGGCCGCGCTCCACCAGCAACTGGTCCAGCCGCCGGCGCGCGGTCTTTATGGAAGCAATGCGTTTAACATTTGCCGCCTTCAAAATTGCCATTTGCCCCTCCGCCCGGAACGCAGGTCCATCGAATGTGCGCTTAAAAAACAAATCGATTTTTTTCTTTTGCCGGTCTCGAGTCAAGCCGCAAAAGGCCGCCGCGCGGGCCGGCATGGCGGAAGTATCAGCGGGGGGGGGCGTTCCGGACGAAGCTTGCGTGGTCCCGGTGTTCGATCTGGCAACATTGCCGGGAATGTCTGGCAGCGATACAGGGACAAGTTCACGGCCAGGCAGCGGCCGGGCAAAAAGCATACGCTCTGCGCCCCCATCAGGCATCCACATGCACAACCCGGACTTGTTTCAAGTCCCCGCATCCGACGCCCATATCATGGGCCATTTTAATGTAAAGCACATCAAACGGCTGCTTGCCGAACAGCGTCGCTGCATAAGCGTCCACCGCCACCGGGTCCGTGCCGAAGACGAGTTGGTTGGGATAGGCCAGCTTGCCGGGCCCCTGGGGCCCGCCGGTGGTCATAATGCGCAAGGCATCCAGAACAATCAGCGAGGGCTTGATGAAGGTGCTGAAATCCGCGATGCACTGGTGCAGGTTGTGCGTATGCCAATAGCGGCGGTCGTCCACCGAGCCCATCCAGTTTTTCATGGAAAGCGTCAGGGTCGCACTGCCGTGGGTCTTGGCAACCGGCATGTTGATGAGGCAGGGCGCTTCCAGCACATCCCGGACCACGTCCGCCTCCTTGAGATTGACGCCCCGGGGAATGGTCACGTGCTGGAACTGATGGCGCTCCGGAGAATACATGCGCCCGCCGGCGCGTTTGACTGCCTCGCCGATGCCGCTGCGTTCAAACGCGGTTTTGGCGGGGGAACAGCTCTTCTCAGGCACCACGACTGCCGCGGCGCCGGCGCGCAAACACTCCCGGATACAATGCTCCGCCAGCACAGGAGTCGTATTCCCGCCCTGTTCGGGCAATGAGGACCAGGCGGCATTCAACTTGAGCACTACGTCAAGGCGCGGCTTCACAAAATTCGCCCAGCCGCCCAGGCGGTCAATACCCGCCGCAAGCATCCGGCCGGGATCGGAACCGTGTACCACATAAATCGCGGGCGCGCTGCCGGGGGCCGGCCACGCCATGCGCGGCAGGCATACGCTGCTGACCGCCGTGGCGGCCAGGCCGGTCATAAATTGGCGGCGACTGATAAGAGTTTTTTTCATGGCCGCTACTTGCTTTAAAGCAGGCTGCAGCCCGCAGCCTGAAAAATCGATTCCCTGTTCGACGGGCGGCACTCCCTGCCGACCGCCGTTATAAGCGAAGCTACCCATCCCGCATCCTCGCCGGCAGGGTAGTAAAGTCCATCGTTCCTGTTTTGAAGGTAGTCTACAACCAAACGATTAATTTGCCAATACCGCAGACAGAATATTTCTGGACAAGGATTTCAGGTCATGCTATTTTCATTTGCCGCTTGAGACGCCGTCTGAAAATCAGGCTTGCGATGAAAAAACACTTTCACGTATCTATCGGCCGGGAACGCTGCAAAGGCTGCGCGTTGTGCGTCAGCGTATGTCCCCGGCAGTTGCTGGCCATGACAACCACCCTGAACCGCAAGGGCTATCATGTTGCGGAAGCCGCGCGCGCCGGGGAATGCCTGGGCTGCCTTAAATGCGCCCGGATGTGCCCCGAAGCCGCCATTGAAATCCTGAACGTCCCATGAAAAAGCCTGACGCCGCCATTGTATCCCGCGTGCTCATGATGGGCAACGAAGCCGCTGCGGAGGCCGCCATCCGCGCCGGTTGCCAGTGCTATTTCGGTTATCCCATCACGCCGCAAAACGAGCTTACCGCCTACATGGCCAAGCACATGCCGGAGCGCGGCCGGGTGTTCATCCAGGCCGAAAGCGAACTGGCCGCCATCAATATGGTGTTCGGGGCTTCCGCAACCGGGGTGCGCGCCATGACCAGTTCGTCCTCACCGGGCATCAGCCTGAAGCAGGAGGGGATTTCATACCTGGCCGGCGCGCAATTGCCCGCCGTGATCATTAACGTCCAGCGCGGCGGGCCGGGCCTGGGCAGCATTGATCCCTCGCAAGGCGATTACTTCCAGGCCACCAAGGGCGGCGGCCACGGTGATTATCATATCATCGTGCTGGCGCCGGCTTCCGTCCAGGAAATGCACGACATGACCCTGCGGGCGTTCAGCCTGGCCGATCGTTACCGCATCCCGGTCATGATTCTGGCCGACGGGCGCGTGGGCCAGATGATGGAGCCCATCCGGTTGCATGAAGATCCGCCGCCGCCCGTCCCACCCAAGCCGTGGGCTCTAACCGGC
>Ga0265297_10008905_pt1 | contig 13209 bp, 5 predicted proteins | sample Munlanlwell13791_FD_192502 | JGI IMG/M metagenome (GOLD analysis project Ga0265297, IMG submission 192502) | Leachate microbial communities from a municipal landfill in Southern Ontario, Canada - Leachate well 137-91 | ecosystem: Engineered > Solid waste > Landfill > Unclassified | place...
TAGGAAACCGTTTTTGTCGGTGCACGTTCGACGACATCCTCGGCGTTTTCGTCCGTGCTGTATGCGCTTAAGACGCTGCCGCTCGCCAGGTCGTCCATGCCGGTACCGCGCGCGTTCACGTTGCTGATCATCGTGCCGAGCGTCAGGACGACGATTGCCGCGTGGATCAGGTATCTTCCGGTGAGTACCGACAGGAGGGTCGGCCGATCATTCCCTTTGGTGGCAGTCGGGAGCGCACGGTGTTTCGCATTGAACAGCAGCCGGTATGCCGGCAGCGAGACACGAAGAAGCATCCGTCCGAAAAGGCAGGCCGGTTTCGCAATGACGAACGTGCCGACGACACGGAGTCCCTTGCCGAGCGTATGCAGGAATCGTGCCGTGCCGATGGCGCTTTTCAGGACGAGTTGTGTGACGCGGTTCGGGATAGGATGCCTGTTAGTGGTACTCCACGCGGCAAATTCCGAAATGAAACAACAGCGCAAAAATGCACCAGATAGGGTACCATGCGCGGGAAACACTGTCAATCATTGAGGTTTAGGTTGTTTTCAGATTTGGTCGTCGGGCGTTCTGATGGTATGATTTCTGCATCATGAAGTACGATCATAAGTCCATCGAGAGGAAGTGGCAGGAGCGCTGGGAGCGTGAAAAGCTTGGCGCTGCGAAGGACGCTCCCACCCCCTCTGTCCCGATCGCTGATGCGTCGGGACATCTCCCCCTCGGGCAGGGGGAGAAATCCTATGTGTTGGTCGAGTTCCCGTACCCGTCCGGCGATGGTCTGCATGTCGGTCACGTCCGGTCGTACACAGCGCTCGACGCGGTCGCACGCAAACGGCGCATGGAGGGGAAGAACGTCCTGTTCCCGATCGGGTGGGACGCGTTCGGGCTGCCGACGGAGAACTACGCGCTGAAGACCGGCGTGCATCCGCGCGAGGCGACGGACAGGAATATCTCGAACTTCCGCCGCCAGATGAAATCACTCGGCCTGTCGTTCGATTGGTCGCGCGAGGTCGACACGACCGATCCGAAGTACTACCGGTGGACGCAGTGGATCTTCCTGAAACTGCTGAAGGCGGGACTTGCCTACCAGGCGACCATTCCGATCTCGTGGTGCCCGAAGGACAAGATCGGCCTTGCGAATGAGGAAGTGGTCAACGGGAAGTGCGAGCGGTGCGGTACGACCGTGGAACGCCGGATGCAGAAACAGTGGATGCTGAAGATCACGGCGTACGCGGACCGCTTGCTGAAAGACTTGGATACCGTCGACTATCCTGACCGGATAAAGACGCAGCAGCAGAACTGGATCGGGCGGAGCGAGGGGGCGGAGGTGGAGTTTGGAATATGGAATATGAATGATGGGGTTAGAGTGTTCACGACCCGTCCGGATACACTTTTCGGCGCGACGTACCTCGTGCTGTCGCCGGAGCATCCGTTGGTTGACGCGATCACGACATCAAAGCAGAAGAAATCAGTTGAGAAGTATCGGAAACAGGTCGCAAGCAAGTCCGACCTCGAGCGAACATCGTTGGAAAAAGAAAAGACTGGCGTGTTTACCGGAGCCTACGCCGTGAACCCGGCGAACAGCGAGAAGATCCCCGTATGGATCGCCGATTATGTCTTGATGAGTTATGGCACCGGCGCGATCATGGCGGTCCCTGCGCACGACGAGCGCGATTTCGCGTTTGCGACGAAGTACGAACTGCCGATCCGACAGGTCATTGCGTCGTATTTTAAGACAACGGAAGGGCCGGATGCGGTACGGAGCGATAAACCGACAGTGCGGCGCAATACGGCATACGTATTTCTCAAACATCATTCCGAAGAAAAGTACTTATGTCTTGATTGGGAAAAGTTCAACTGGCACTCGGGCATCATCGGCGGTATCGAAGATGGCGAAAGTCCAGTCGAAGCTGCAACGAGGGAAATCCATGAAGAGACCGGTTATCGGAACGTCCGATTCGTCCGTCAGCTCGGCGGTGAATCACACAATCATTATTATGCCGGGCATAAAAATGAGAACCGATATGCCATCGGGCATAGCCTCCTGTTCGAACTGATCGATGATGCGAGGGATCCCGTCCGGCCGGAAGATACGAAGCACCACAAGCCGGTATGGATCGACGGCGAGAAGATGGCTGGATGGCTCAATCTGCCGAACTACCTATATTTCTGGGATGTACTGACGACCGGCAATGATTGTTTTTCTGGCGAGGGAACACTAATCAATTCCGGTCAGTTCGATGGCATGAAGAGCGCGGAGGGCGGGAAGAAGATTGTGGAGTGGCTTGCCAACGGCAGCGAGCCGACATGTCTTGTTGTTCATGGCATTAGCGGCCATAAACGAGAAAATTGGTTTCCGTGGTTCAAGAAGGAACTTGATGCGAGGAAGTGGAACACCGTCGTACCGACCTTGCCCGGTGCGGGACACCCGACCGCGGAATCATGGGATGAGTATCTGTCGCAGTTTGATGCCCTACTTAATGAACATTCGGTTTTAGTTGGGCATAGTCTGGGATGCGCGTCGGTTCTTCGGCATCTGCAAACAATGAATAAAAAAGTTGGCACGATCATCCTGGTAGCACCAACAAATCCATTGCAGCATTGGGATGCATTGAAGCGCGATAGGCCTAACTCAGACTGGGATGCGGTCGAGCGAATGAACCGGGAAAAGGATTTCGATTGGAAAAAGATCAAAGGGCTCTCACAGCGTTTTGTAATCATTTATTCCGACAACGATCCATTTATTCCCGAGGAAAGCATTACCTATTTCCGAAAACACCTACCTGACGCAGAGTTTCATCGCATGGCAGGCAAGGCTCATTTTGGTGAGCAATGGGGAATCACCGAATTTCCTGAAATTCTTGAGTTCATTCCTCAAGCGCAAGGTTCGGATCCGAAGGCTACGTTCGCCGTGAATTACAAGCTCCGCGACTGGGTGTTCTCCAGGCAGCACTACTGGGGCGAACCGATCCCGGTCGTGCACTGCGAAAAGGACGGCATCGTTCCGGTGCCGGAGGACCATCTGCCTGTTGAATTGCCAGTCGTTGAGAAATACCAGCCGTCGGGGACCGGAGAATCACCTCTGGCTAATGTTGCTGAATGGGTGAATACGACGTGTCCGAAATGTGGAGGTCCGGCGAAACGTGAGACGGACACGATGCCGAACTGGGCAGGGTCGTCGTGGTACTTCCTGCGGTACTGCGATCCGAAGAATGACGTTGCGTTTGCTGATCCGAAGAAGCTGAAGTATTGGCTGCCGGTCGACCTGTACAACGGCGGCATGGAGCATACGACACTGCACCTCCTGTACTCGCGGTTCTGGCACAAGTTCCTGTACGACCAGAAGCTTGTCCCGACGCCGGAGCCGTACCAGAAGCGCGTGTCGCACGGCATGGTATTGGCATCGGATGGTAGGAAGATGTCGAAGAGCTTCGGCAACGTCGTTAATCCCGACGAGTTGGTGAAGGAATACGGCGCGGACAGCGTTCGGCTCTATGAAATGTTCATGGGGCCGTTTGAGGACGCGATACCGTGGGATACGAAGGGGATCGTGGGGATGAGGAGGTTCTTGGACAGAGTTCAGCGCGTCATTACCCAAATCCTCGAATCAGGGTTAAAGGAAGAGGAATCGTCGAAACAAATTCATATCACAGTAAAGAAAATTACTGACGGGTTGAACGCGATGCGTTTCAATACTGCAGTGAGCGAATTGATGATATTTTTTGATGGTGTTGATGCAAAACCAGATTGGCGACCGAAATTGAATAATGAAGACCAACTTGAAGGAACATCGTACGACAAAGTCGCGTTACAGAGTTTCTTGAAGTTGCTATCACCGTTTGCGCCACACCTTGCCGAGGAACTCTGGTCGCAGCTTGGTCACAAGACGCTGGTGAGCATGGAGCCATGGCCGACGTACGATGAGGCGATGCTGCATGCCGCTCAAGTGAAGATCGCCGTGCAGGTGAACGGTAAATTGCGCGGTACACTCTCGGTGCCGAGCGGTTCGGAGCAGGAAATCGTCGCTTCGAAAGCGATGGAATTGGAGAACGTGAAGAAATTCGTGCCCGGAACGCCCAACAAAGTGATTTTTGTGAAAGATAGATTGATAAACTTCGTCGTCAAATGAAAATGATTTTCGTGAACCCAGCACCACTTTTTCAAAAGTGGTGCTGGGTGAAGGATAGACTCATCAACTTCGTGGTGTGAGCGCCGACGGACGGTTGAAGACCACCCTGTCCCGACGTGCTTCGCAGTCGGGACACCCCTCCTTAGTAAGGAGGGGAAGGGAATGGGTCGGCGCAATGAAACCAAATGTCAAACATGAAGCAAGCAATTAGGATCATTAATGATGGCGGGGTTATTGCCTACCCAACCGAGTCGTTTTTCGCGCTCGGCGCGGATGCGACGAATGCGCGAGCGGTGAAGAAGGTGTTCAGGTTGAAAGGTCGGAATAAGAAACCCATCGCGCTCATCGCCGGTTCGCTCGCGCAGGTTGAAAAGTTCTTTTTTGTCAGTGCGGTCGAACGGCGACTGATGAAACGATACTGGCCGGGCGCAGTTACCATCCTATTACAACCGAAGAAGGACATTGCCGCCGATGCCCTTTTGGGGACCACCCCGTCCCGACCTTCGTCGGGACACCCCTCCTCGATGAGGAGGGGACAATATAGAATCGGCGTCCGCGTGCCAGCGCACGCGGGTGTGCGGCACCTCGCGCTGTCCTTCGGCCGGCCCATCACCGCGACCAGCGCGAACCTCTCGGGGAAGAGGCCGACCAAGTTGCGCACAGTGGTCGAGAGGACGTTTCGTGGTATCGTAACAGTGAACGGCGCGTGCGGAACCGCAAGAAAACCTTCAACGATACTTTCGATGGACAACGGGAAAATAAACATACTGCGCCGCGGCGCGGTCCGCGTGTAAAGCTATGCGACAGTACCATACTGCCTGGCACTTTCCGCACTACTTCAGGAAGCACCTTCCGAAACAGCTTGAGGAGCTGTACCTGACGTCGGCGATCACCGACTTTTCGTCGGCCGCGCTTGCGATCTTCGAGCCGATCTACCTCTGGTCTCTTGGCTACCGCATCCGCGAGATCATGGTCTACTACCTCATCCTGTACGTGGTGGACTTCTTCCTGCTGCCGCTTGGCGGGAAGTTCGTCGCGCGCTTCGGCCACGAGCGGTCGATCCTCATCTCGACCGGGTGGATGGTCGGGTACTACGTCGCGCTCATCAACATCCCGAACGCCGCAAGCCTGTTCTGCGTCGCACCGCTCCTGTTCGCGCTGCAGAAGGCGTTCTACTGGCCGGCATACCACGTCGACTTCATGCGGTTCTCGGCGAAGGAGGAGCGTGGCGCCGAGTATTCGGGCGTCGCCGCGCTCTCGACCATCATGTACACGATCGGACCGATCGCCGGCGGTGCCGTAGTCAAATTCTTCGGGTTCGATGCGTTGTTCGTCATCGGGATCGTATCGATCCTGCTGTCGAGCATACCGCTGTTTGTCACGAAATCACCGCTAAAACGCGAGGAATTCTCATACTGGAAGAGCCTCGTCCTGCCGTTTCGGCGGCGGTATCAGCGGACGACGGTCGCCTATTTGAGCCTCGGCCACGAGCTCATCCTCATGACCGTGTGGCCCATCTTTATCCTCCTGTCATTTGGCGACCTGTTCGACGTCGGTCTCCTCGTCGGCCTGTCCGCGCTCGTCACGGCGCTCGCGACCCTCGCGATCGGCAAGTGGACCGACCGGAAGCCGAAGGGCGATGTGCTCCGGTTCGGCGGCATCGGTAACCTCGCCGTGTGGCTTCTCCGTATGGTGAGCAGGATCCCGCCGATGGTGCTTGTGATGGAGTGGATCGGCCGCATCTTCTACAATTCGTCGGTCGTGAGCATGACCGCGATCACGTACGACCGTGCGCATGAGGACGACTACTCGTGGCACGGCGTGCTCTACGAGCAGGGATTCGCGATCGCGAAATCGCTCATGGCGCTCGCGGTGTTCATCCTCGCGGCGCACACCGATCCCTTTGTCATAGCATTCGCGCTCGCGGCGCTCGTAAGCCCCCTCGCCCTTGTCCTCTAGCGAACTCCAACTCAACCGGGACGCGCTCAAGACGCTGCTCCTGAAGGCGAACGTCAAACCGAACCGTGAGAACGGCCAGAATTTTTTGATAGACGCGGATACCGTCGACGCATTGGTGGACGCTGCGCAGGTGGCGCCGAACGATACGGTGCTTGAGATCGGCCCAGGGCTCGGCGCGGTGACTGGCACGCTTCTCGAGAAAGGCGCGCACGTGATCGCAGTCGAACTTGACCGCATGCTCTCTGCGTCGCTTACAAAGAGGTTCCATAGCGAGCCGCTGCTGAAACTCGTGAACGCGAACGTGCTCCACGTCCCGCTCGAGGACTATGTAAAGGACGGCAGCTACAAACTGGTGTCGAGCCTTCCGTTCAACATCACCTCGATCGTGCTCCGGCGGTTCCTCGAACAGGCGCCCCGTCCTTCCGTCATCTCGCTGGTCATCCAGCGCGAGGTCGCGGAGCGTGTGACCGCGCCGCCGGGCACAATGAGCATGTTGAGCGTCGCCGTGCAGTACCTCGGCGAGCCGTCGATCGTGCATGAGGTACCGCGGACAAGCTTCTGGCCGGTTCCCGAGGTCGATGCTGCGGTCATCCGTATCGGTGTCCGCCCGATCCCGCCGAAGGACGAGATGGCACAGGTGTTCAAGACCGCCAAGATCGGTTTTTCAGCGCGGAGGAAGATGCTTCACCATAACCTGTCCGCCGGTTTCCACGTCCCGACCCAAGAAGTGAAGGAACGATTGATCGGAATCGGCCTGAATCCATTGTGCAGGGCGCAGGAACTGACCGTGGAACAGTGGCGAAGATTAGCACAATATTGGTTTTGACATATATTACCTGCTGTGCTATAATTCAGGCACGTTAAAAGAAACAAATGGAGCCTCGAACTGAACAAGATGATGGTCGGGGAACAGATGATACAACACCTGGAAACTCTTTGGAACGCACGGCGCGACAACGGCGCCTCTTTGGCGTAGTTTTTTTCGTCGGGATCTCCGCGCTCCTGATCGGCGGATTTTCCCTCTATAACAGGCTCTACACCCCGTTTCCGAAGTCGAACGCGAACACCGACGCCACGAATGATGTCGCAAGTATCATCAATGAGCTCCGGACCAGGGACACGGATGACGACGGACTCACCGATTACGACGAACTGTACGTCTACAGTACGAGCCCGTTCATAAAGGACAGCGACGCCGACGGTTCGAACGACGGTACCGAGATCGAAGCAAATACGGATCCGAACTGTCCGACCGGAAAAACGTGCGGTGCGGTCGTCGCGAACACGAACGGCACCGCGAACACGAACGCCGGATCGATGACGGAGGTATCGACGCTGCGGGAGGCGCTCATCAAGTCCGGCGCCTCGGCGAGCGTCATCAACAGCCTCGACGATGCGACCATCATCAGCCAGTACCAGGCAGCAGTATCAGGATCGGACACGACTATCTCGAACAGCAGCCTCGTGAACGCCGATCTCGAGAACTTGAGCGCGTCGCAGCTGCGGACGCTCCTCGAAGTGAACGGCATCGATGCGACAACGTTGAGCTCGGTCGATGACAGTACGCTGCTGACCCTGTACAGCGAAGCATTGAGCAACACCAATTCATAGTGAACCACGTGACCCCGCGCAACCACGACAGCAAGCTCGAACGCATCCGAAAACCGGCGAAGACGGCCGGACTGCTTGTGGTATCGTTGATCGCTGCGGTCGGCGTCATCGGCTTCCTGCGTTCTGCGTATCCGCGTCCGGCCGCTGCGCAGATCGATGACGGGACATCACCGATCGTACTTCCCGGTGGAGACGCAAGTTTCCAAGCCTCACAGAATTTAGAGTATGCAGCCGCGATTGATGCGGTTCCGAATACGCCGTTGGTCGTCGCCATCACCGCAAATACCCCGGCGACGAAAGCGCGTTTGTTGGATAAGATCATAGCCCGCCTGAAGGATACGCTCAAGGTCGCGAAGGATGTCGCCTATAAGCAGAGCGTCCGCATCTTCTATCAGCAGCTTGCGAACGTCACGACGGAGTTTATCCGGACCGCGGGGACCGGGCAGAAGCCGATTTTCATCACCGACCCGAACTACTGGCAGAACGTGTATAACGGTGCGCAGAACAATTTCCTCGATTCGATATCGACGGACGTGTTCGGCGTGAGCCTTGCCGCGACCGACGCCGAGCAGGAAAAGCAGATCGGCCTCTTTGTCCGCAGCATCCTGAATCCCGGTACGGTCTGCGAGGACAACTGCATGAAGACCTACGACACGCAGCAGGCTCGTATCGCAAAGATCCAGACGCTCCTCGCCAAGGCTAACCAGGCGAAGAGCGAACTGGTGAAGGGGGGATCGACCCTGATCGCCTGTCCGCTGATCGGAACGATCACCGGGGGTGTGATAAACAATCCGAAAGTCAGCATCACCGGGACCGTGACACAGCAGCTCGACGCAAAGTACTGCGTCAATACGATCGAGGATCTGCTCGCGGCCGAACGCGCGTCGTCGACGAAGAGCTATACCTCGTGTACGAAGTCGTGCCGCAACACTCGCGCGGCTGTCAGGACCGATCCCATCCTGAAGGAGACCGTCGGCGACGAAGCGGTCGCCGCGGCGATCACGGACATGTACGATCCGAAGAACAGCTCCATGGGCCAGGTCCTGACGCTCCTCAACCAGGCTGCGGACAAGTCCGCGAGCGCAGTCGCGCAGGAGCAGACCGCCTACAACACGAAGGTCGGTCCGACCCGGACGGTCGCGGGCATCATCACCGCGCCGGCGACGCTCGTCGAACAGTACACGAAGGACGCGCTCACCAAGTCGACCAACGACGTCGAGATCGTCACCGGGACGAGCCTTGCCGATACGATCAGCAAGGCGATCGGTACCGCGCTCATCCAACGGATCGTCAAGGAGTGGTTCAAGAGCAAGTGCGGACTCAACCCTGGTGCCTGCAAGAACCCGACCGGAACGTCGACGCAGGCGCGGCTCCTCTTCGGTGGTTCCACGTCGGCACAGGTAAGCACGGTGCAGCTCGGCGCGACGCAGATCGTGAGCGGCGAACCGTCGCGCAATGCGACGCCGACGATCGAGCAGCTCGAGGCAGACGGCCTGGTCGACCAGAAGTTCCGCGAGGCCGTCGAGCAGAGCCTGACGGTCGGGGAGGCGCTCGATAAGGGATACCTCGACAGCTCGAGGACGTTCGGGTTCGACCAGAGCAACAACGAGGCGGTCGAGGGCTACTCGTACCAGAGCATCCTGCACCTCGTGACGGCGCGGATCGTGCCGGTCGGATGGCAGCTCGCCGCGGAGTACAAGTACGGCGTCGGCGCGTCGCCGCTGGGTTTAGGCGAGCTCGTCGGAAAGTTCAACACGTGCGGTCAGGATGCCGACCATGATGATGATCCTGTCGTCACGAGGTATTGCACCGGGGGCGCGAGGGCCACCGCGCATACGCCCTGTACGATCGATGACGACTGTACCGAGAACGGCGTTCAGTACTCCTGCGTCGAGCAGTACTCCGCAAGCCCGTATTGCGGCCTTGTCGATCCCGATTGGGTGCTGAAATCGCCGCTCTCGTACTGCCGCCGGCAGGGCGCAGGAGAGGAACTCCTTTCGAAGACATTTTATTGCGCATCCGATACCAACAACAACGGTTATGTCGATTGCAGCTCGGGCACGACCGGCGGCGACGTCGGCAGCTACGACATCCAGCGCAAGGAGGACGTCTGTGTCGATCAGCCGACGTGCGTCGCGGAGAACGAAGACGGTTCATGCCTTTCCTACGGGTACTGCTTCGAGGACGAACGGACGTTCAGGTTCGACGGCACTATGTGTCCCTCGTATTACTCGTCGTGCCAGGCGTATACGAACGTCAACGGCGAGAGTCTCGCCTACCTGACGAAGACGATCGATACGAACGGTTGTTCATCGAACAACGCCGGTTGTGTACCGTACTGCGCCGACCGGAATGACGGTGATAAATCATGGATGTGCGTTACCGATCCGACCGCCGATCCCTCGACCTATTTAAGCACCGCCTGTCCCGTAGGGCAGACCTGCACATGCCATACCGCGAACGGAGAGACCTGTCAGGTGACGGACGGAACCGCCGGCTGCACCCTGCCGTCAGGAGCGAACTGCACGCTCGGCACGAATTACGTTCACTTTACGGCCAATGCGGAGACATGCACCTCGGACGCCGAAGGCTGTCGGCAGTTCATCAATACCACGAACGCTGCGCAGACGAACCTCATCGCGAACGCATCGTTCGAGCAGTATGCGGGTACCGCCGACGATACCGCGGAGGATACCATTAGTGGCTGGAACGAGATCGGCGTGACCAGCCGACAGATTGTATCGACGTCGGACCTGAACGTGACCGAGGGCAACAGTGTCGGCGTGCGGCTGCCGCTGCATACCATTGGTACTGGCGGAATCATATCGCAACCAATCGACACGGGCCGCCCATTGAGCTTCCAGACGTTCACCTTCTCATACTACGGCAAGGCCGAGAGCGGTTCGTGCAGTGGGGGTTACGGCATCCGTTCGGCTACCGACAATTTGTATATGCCTCCCGAGAACAACGCCGTATATACACCCACCTGGGCGAGGTACGTACAGACCGTGACCGTACCGGACATCGGTTATACGAATGATCCGGTGGGGAATCACGCGCTGGAGGTGTACGTCCGGGATAGCGCTAATTGCGTCATCAATATCGACGCTGCACAGCTTGAGATCGGAACGGCTCCCACCGACTATGTCGATTACGGTTCGACGAACCTCACCTACCTCAATGGTAAGCGTCGGTCGTGCAGCCGCATCGACGTCGGATGCGAGACGTATACGCCGGTGGTCAGCGGGGAGGCCATCAACGGCATCGTGAACGCACAGGACACCTGCGCGAAGGAGGACGTCGGATGCCGCCAGTACCGCAAGGAGGCGATCACGCACGTACCGACCCGTGCCGCCGAGGATCCCATCAACCTCGTGCCGTCGTCCGGAACCGCATGCTCGGCGAACGATGTCGGGTGCGAGGAGTACACGAACCTCGATACGCTCGCAGCCGGCGGGGAAGCGAAGGAGTACTATACGTCGATCAAGCAGTGCGTGAAGCCGATAAGCGGCGCGGCTGACCAGGCAACGTTCTTCTCGTGGACCGGCGACGACCGTTCCGGCTTCCAATTGAAGTCGTACCGGCTCAAGGTTTCAGACGCAGGCAACGGGGCGCCGTGTACGAACCTGACGCTCGGTACCTCGTCTTCAGACAATAATCCGGCCTGCCAGGACGCGGTACTGGGCGCGAAAACCTGTTCGGCGTCGGAGGTCATGACGAACCCCGATTGTGTCCAGTACTTCAACAGTGCCGGCATCGTCTTCTACCGCCTCCAGAGCGCCACCATTCCGGTGAGCGACGAATGCCATCCGTACCGCAACACGATTGACGAGAGCGCCGGCTCGAGCGTCGTCTACCATATCCTCGCCGACGAAAGCGCTGCCTGCAGCTCGTCCGCGGCGATGTGCCGAGCGTTCACCGGCAATACCGGTACCAACGTTACCGCCGTCGCCGCCATGAACTTCGAGACGGCGGGCGCAGCCGGTGATTGGCTGCAGCTCGCTCCTGATCCCGCGCCGGAGTTGAGCTCGGAAAGTGTCAACCCCAACGGACATTCGCTCAAAATCATCGGAACGGCAGGGACGCAGGCATCCGTCCTCAAGGACAAGCTGAAGGCGGGAACGAGCTATGTGGTCTCGCTGTGGGCAAAACCGGAAACGTACACCCAATACGTACAGATCCAGGCGGTGCAACTCGTCCTGAACATCGAGAGCGGTGCGCCGACAACCATCACAGTCCCCGGGGTACAACTGACGTCGCAATGGCAGAGCTACGAGATCGGACCGTTGACCATCCCCGCAGGAGTGACCATCACCAGCGCCCGGCTGGACATCCGGATCGGCGACAACCGGAACGGTGCCCCCCTATCGGGCTTCATCGACAACGTCCAGGTGAAGGAGGTCAATGACAGCGTCTACCTGATCGACGGCTCCTTCCACCGGTGCGAGGATTCGAGCCTCGGGTGCCAGGCGTACACGGACCGTTCGAACCAGCCGCACTACCTGAAGAGCTTCACGCGGCTCTGCGCTTCCGAAGCGGTCGGTTGCAGCGCCCTGATCGACACCCAGAACTCCTCATCGCCCTTCATGTCGCAGGCGATCCACGGCGTGAGCGTACCGGCAGATACGATGACGACCGCGGTCATCGAGAAGAACGTGCTCTGTACGGCGGACAACATGGGATGCACCGCGTACGGCCAGCCGACGCTCGACGCCAGCAAACACATCCGGTCATACGAGACCGTCTACCTGAAAGACCAGCCTGATACGCACCTGACGACCATGTGCGGCCAGGGCGATCTCTGGTGTTCCGAGTATACGACCGACGAGGGAACCAAGGCGTATTTCAAGGATCCCGGCGCACAGACCTGTTCCTACAAGCGTTTGAGCGGACAGAACGCCTTCCATTGGTACATCACCGGTACGTCGCTCCTCTGCCCGACGGTGACACCGCCGCAGACCGGGGTGCCGGTCGGCCGTGCCTGCGTACGGACGTGCTCGAGCACAAGCAGCCGCGCAGGGTTGGCCTGCGTCGCCGACCTTGACTGTCCGGCAGGTGTCTGCGAGGGCAGCACCGATATAGTCGGCAAGTCATGTACGACGAACGTCGATTGCGGCACCGTCCAAGGGAACGCCTGCGATACCTGGACCGGCCTCTGCACCGAGGAGCAGAGCGGGTGCACGGAGTACCGCGACCCGACCGATCCGAGTCCCTGCCGATCGAATTGCGGTCAGGAGACGCAGAACGGCAAGGAGGTGTACGTCGATTCCTCGTGTAACCCGACGACCTGCGTCGGCGGTCCGAGAGACGGTTACTTCTGCAAGGTCGACAGTGACTGTCCGGGGAGATGTACGAACAACAGTTCATTGGCCTGTACGTATTCGAGCCAGTGCGTTGGAGGAACCTGTACCAAGGCCTACTGTTCCGGCGAGGGTATCCCGGGATGCAGATCGTACTACTACATCAAGTCGACCGTCGAGAAGAACGCCGCCGACTGCAACGGCAGGATCGAC
>Ga0265297_10008906_pt1 | contig 13208 bp, 7 predicted proteins | sample Munlanlwell13791_FD_192502 | JGI IMG/M metagenome (GOLD analysis project Ga0265297, IMG submission 192502) | Leachate microbial communities from a municipal landfill in Southern Ontario, Canada - Leachate well 137-91 | ecosystem: Engineered > Solid waste > Landfill > Unclassified | place...
ATAACTTCTGAATCAGCCCTCCAACATGAACTGAGTCCATCGGCCTTCTCGGCATGGTTCGCCTCCTTTTTCATCCAAACCCGCCGGGGATTATACACGAAAAAGGGACTAAGTCAATGGTATTAGGCCCTACCCCCGAGAGCGCCACGCACTCGTCTGGCGCTTGTCCTCCGGAGGCGCGGCGAAGGAGGATGGCAATTGGCCTGAAGGGCCGTTCTTCGTAGGGGCGGGGTTCCCCCGCCCTCTTATTCATCAATCATCAATCCGCAATCATCAATGATCGCCGCGTCCGTCCCGGCGCGTTCTTGCTCCGGCTGCTGTTTTACCTCCGGCCACCAGCCTCCGGCCTACAGTCTCCGGCCTCTGCACGCAATCGTTGCGTGCAACGTCTCCTTGCTTCCGTCCGTCGCCTGTATATGATATCCGTGTGCTGCGGCCAAACGGTCGCGGCTTGCTGGGAGGAACTGATATGGCAGCGCCCAATGAAAAGGTCCTCAAGACAAAACACGGCACCTTGACTTTGACCGCAGCCAAAGTGTGCTTCGCACAAGATGCAGGCGAAGACCTCATGTATTTTTCCATGCCGCTGGAATCGGTCGATTCGTGCAAGATTGCCCGGCTTCCCAATGTGCGCGTGATGGTTTATGCAGGAGTGCTCATTACGCTGTTGCTGGCATGGGCCTGGTGTAAGTATCCGATCTACCATTGCCTGTGGGCCGTGCTGCTGGGGGCGTCCCTATCCTTCGTGACCTCATGGGCGAAATCCACGGCCCTGGTAATAACATCCTTCGGCAGGGAGAGAATCGTCGCGAGGATCAAGGGCTCGGATGTCGAGGTCGTGATTGACTTCATCGAAGCCGTCGAGGCCGCAAAGCTCGCCTGCAAGAAGGCTCCGCCAGCGGAAACCCCGCCGCTCGCATAACATCGATTATCGCTGTAGTGCACGCGGAAAGGAAGTAGTATGGCACCAATTGTCGAAAAAGTCCTCAAGACCAAACACGGCACCTTGACCTTGTCTGCATCCGGTCTAAGGCTGGAGCATGGCAGTCAGGGGAAACCGCAGTACATCTCGATGCCAATCGAATCAGTTGACTCGTGCAAGATCGCGATGAAGCCATATGAGCCATTGCTGATATTCGGGATCTTCCTGATAGTCCCCGCCATAATTTTGATCCTGTTGGATCAGATAACGCTAGCCTTTGCCGTGATCTTCGTCCAGTTGCTGATGCTCCTCATCCAGTTCAGGACCATGCGTCCGGTTCTGTACATTAAGGCACACGGCAGGCAGCAGATTGTCGCGGACATTCCCGGATCTGATTTCGAGACGCTGAAGGACTTTGCCAATGCCGTTGACGCCGCAAAATTGGCCTTCCTCACCAAGGCTCAGCCCCCGGAGAATCCGCCGCTCGCATAGTCGCGCTCAACGCGATCCGTCCGTTTCGGGTGAGGATGGCGATTGTCGCTGTAGTGCACAGGGAAGGATAGAAGTATGGCACCAATTGTCGAGAAAGTCCTCAAGACAAGACACGGCACCTTGACTTTGACCGCAGCCAAGGTGTGCTTCGCACAAGATGCAGGCCAAGACCTTATGTATTTTTCCATGCCGCTCGAGTCGGTCGTTTCGTGCAAGATTGCCCGGCTTAAGAATGTGCGCGTGATTGTTGAGGCAGGAGCCCTTCTGTTTCTGGCATTGGTGTTCATGTACCCGTATTGGATCCCCTTCCCTCGGCCCATTCTGCTGGGGGCAATCGTGGGCTTCTTGTTTTTTATGGTAACCGACTTGACGAAGACCACGGCCCTGGTAATAACATCCTACGGCAGGGAGAGAATCGTCGCGAAGATCAAGGGCTCGGATGTCGAGGTCATGATTGGCTTTATTGAAGCCGTCGAGGCCGCAAAGCTCGCCTGCAAGAAGGCTCAGCCAGCGGAGAATCCGCCGCTCGCATAGTCGCGCTCAACGCGATCCGTCCGTTTCGGATGAGGACCACGTTCATCGGGATCCGCCCGTCCGTCGGGTGAGGACGGCGATACCGGCCCAGCCTGCCCCTGAAGGTACACGGGTGTTCGCCCTGGCTGTTGGCCGCTCTTCTATTCATCATTGTTCATCTTGCCCTCAGTAGGCGCGGCGAAGGAGGGTCATCATTGCTCATTCCCCCTCCCCCCAAAAACAAACGGCCCCGGCTTTCGCCGAGGCCGTTCCATATCAGTCGGTGAACCCGATTACGGGCGGCAGCGCCAGTACTCGTACTGTCCGTAGCCGTATGCCGCTACATCCAGAACGTCCTTGGCAAGGAACGCCCAGCCAACTATCGGGACCGCGCGTCCGCCAAGAGCAAGCGCCTTCGGCGCAATGCTCGGAGCGTATTGGATCGCCTTCTCCACTGCCGTCTGGCCCCACTTTGTTATGGCCCATTGCCCGGCAGACTCGATTCCCTTGTCCAGCCCGTACTTGGCTCCTGCGCCTACCGCGTCATCGGTGAGATCCTGCATGTCCTCAAGGAAGATCTGCGTGCGCGTCGAATCCACGAGATTCGGCGAGCCAAGGTCCATCGAGCCGCTGGCGTTCCCGATGCTTGCGTTCGGATCGGCAAAGAAGTCATCTTCGTAGGTGTCTTCATCGCCCATACCGGTCGGGTCAATGTATCGGAGCGGGTTGCCCGAAGCGTAAGCGTACATGTTCAGCGAGTTGCGGTACATCGAGGGGTCCGGAGTCAGGAAACGGCCGGTCTTCGGGTCGTACCAGCGGTGCTTCATGTAGTACAGCCCGGTGTCGGCGTCGAATTCGGCTCCGGCGAAACGGAAGGGATTCCATATCCCGCCGTCGGTGTTTTCAACCATGTTACCGTAGGCGTCGTAGGCGTACTGCGCTGCAACTCCCGCCGGAGTGTACAGCCCGATTACGTTGTGGAACGGGTCCATCACGAAATGGTAGATGCCCGCCGATGTGTACATGAACATCGGCCAGCTTGCGTCACCGCTCCACGCAACGGACATCGAGACCGTTCCGTTGTTGGCGTACACGAGCCTCTCCCACTTGTCGTACATGTACAGTTCCGTGCCGCCGTCGGCGACGTACTTGCGGGTGCGAAGGCCGAATGCGTTGTAGTTGTAGTAAACGGTCTTCGCTACTCCGGACTCCACGTCAACGCCGTTGTAGATCGTGACGCTGACGAGGTTGCTTTCGGAATCATAGCCGTAAAGGCGCAATACGTTGCTTCCATCCACCGGAGAGCAGGATGTAAGCCTGTTGCGAGGATCGTAGCCGTAGCTATACTTCGCGTCCGCCATCAGCTTGTCGCCGTTGTACGCGGCCGAGCCATTCAGATGCGAGTACGTGCGGTTGTTGTTGCCGTCGTAGGCATAGGATTCACTGGGCCCGGGGTAGGTAACGGGATGGCTTATGGAGGTCACCCGGCCTGCGGAGTCGTTGCCCACGGCATGCCCGCCGAAACGGTCGCTGAAACTCGTGCAGGTATAGCGGTTGTAGGAAAGCACTCCGCCTGACACCGGCGACGAGAAGGCAGTGATCTGGCCCCTCTGGTTACGGTTGTAGATCGATGCAGTCATAATGTAGTTGAGCTGGGTGATATAGCCCTTGCTGTCGCGGCTGATGTCGGTGCCGGTGATGCCGTCTATGGACACGTTGTCAACCCGCATCTCGAAGCCGGCCTGTGAAAAGTGATAAGTCATGTTGTCGGGCGTGGTCATCGCGGTCAAGCGATCGTTTGAAGTGTTGTAGTGGATGACTCCCATTGGCGCTTGGCCTCCGGTCGGGCGACTTTCCGACGACGTGATGTTGCCGGACGAATCATACCCGAATATGACATCGTTGCCTGCTCCGTCGCCTGCGAAGGTCATATTCCCGTTTGTATCAAATGTGAACGTGTTGCTTCTGGCAATCGAGCCGTCGTTGATGCTGCGGGAGATGCACTTGCCGTTATCGTCGTAATCGAACTCGAACGCGCCGGAACCGGGCATATTGAACACAGTGGGAAGCCCGTTTGGCAGGTATTCCGCGGTGAAGGTGCCGTCCGAGGACGAAATGCCGACGCAATGGTAAAACGCGTCGTATGCAAACGTCGCCGAGCCCGTGGATTTGGTTATCCCGGTGATGACGAACGCGGGGATATACCCGCCCACCAGCACACTTCTATGCAGGGGTTGAACGGTGAGAGAATGTGACGAGGCCGTCGTGCTCATACCCGTCAGATAGCCTGCCGAGTTGTAGGAGTAACTCGTCGAGTCCTGTCCGTCCGACTTGGTCTCCACGAGCCCGAATACGTTATAGGTGTAGTCGATCTTCGCGCCGTCCCGGGTGATGCTGGTCATTCTTCCGAGTCCGTCGTATGTGGCGACGATCTCATCCGTGTAGTTACGCTGCTGCTTCAGTGGGGCGCCGGTGTCGGGGTCGTATGTGATGCTTATGGTGTCCGAGCCGGTTGTGATTCCGGTCAGCCGTCCATTGTCATCGTAGCCAAAATAGCGGCGCACGCCAATCGGATTGTCCACGTTCTCCATCTGGCCCTTGGTGTTGTAGGTGATGGTCCAGATTTCGCCCTTCAGATTGTTGGTGATGGACGTCAGACGACCATCAACGGAGTTGTACGAATAGGTGACAACCTTGCCATCGGGATAGGTCGCCTTCTCAAGGGCTCCATTTTCGTTGAACTCCTTGGTGACTTTCTTGCCGTTCTTCTCGACCTCAAGCGTAAGGCCCTTGCGCGTGAACGTTGTGGCGGGCTCGTTGTCTCCGCTGAAGGAAGCCGTGCTGGTGCTGATGGAGGGCGCCAGGTTCGGCCATGTCCCGCTGCCTGAGAACTCGTTGATCAGCCCGTCCAAGCCGTCTTCGGTGATTGTCTGCGTGTACTCGTTGTTGTACTGGACTGTGCGGACGAATCCCCGCTCATCATACGTGTAGTCGACATGGTTTCCGAGCTGTCCGGTCTTCCGGGTGAGAAGGCCGTCCGCATTGTATTCGAACGTGGATGTAACCGCGGGCGGAGTCTCGATAGTGCCCAGTCTGCCGTTGTTGATGGTGAAGTACGATGTGCGGCCGACGGAGTCGGATATGGAGACCCCGCTCGACGTGTATGTGAATGTCCAATAGATGCCGCCCTTGATGTTCCAGCTCGAGATGCGCTGGCCCAGGCTGTCCGGGCGACTCTCGTAAGTGACCGTTACTTCCTGGCCGTTGGCGTAGATGATTTTCGTCAGGTAACCATCGAGATCGTACTCGTAGGTGTCCGTTTGCGAGCCCGTTCGGACGTACTTTGTTTCCTCACGGGTTATCTTGAGGTCGTTCGAGTCCTGTGCGCGCCAGAAATTGCCAACCTTGTTCCATATGCGCACCATCGAGAATCGGCCGATTCCGCTGATGTAAATGACATCGTTGGCTCCGATCGACATGCTCGACGTTTCCATCATTGCTGCGTCTTCGAGGGGTACCCGCTGGGTGCTGCTCAAGTAGTACGAGCCGTTGCGGGACATCTTGAAAATAGTGCCCTCGACATCCACCTTCAGCAGGTAGGAGAACGCGAGCAGGTACATCTCGTTAGCGGTATTGAACGTGATATCGCGGATCGTGTCCAATGCAGCGTCGGCAAGTTTCACGCCCTTGACCGCGCTTGGGGATTCGGTCCCGCCACCGCCGATTTTCTCGACGGTCGGGGTGCCTTCCTGGTCCAGGGATCCCCTGTACAACTCGCCTGTCCAGGTCGCGTAGTAGAAGTATCCAAGGTTGTCCACTCCAATGCCGGCTGCCGAGGTCTCCGAGGCGACCTGGGTCATCGTGGTCTCGCCGCTCTTCATGTAGTAGATGCCGGTCTGGGAAGTGGCGTACATATCGCCATTCGGGGCGAACTTGAAGTTCGGAGAGTAATTGACATCCGAACCGTAGGAAGTCATGTTGACGACTGTGACCCAGCCGGTTCCTGTCAGCTTCTGGATTTGAGGGCCATACGCGTAGTACAACTCGTGAGTGGCGGGATTAACGCGCATGTAGTCGCCGTGCGGTGCGAACAGCGAAATGGTGCCGACTTCCGTAACATCCGTGCCTGCAACCGGTTCCGCGGGGTAATCGGTCTCGCCCTCGGGTATCGGCTGTGCCATCGGGTCCTTGCACTTGTAGATGTGCACGGTCGCGGCGGAGTCCCAGGTGTCTCTTTCGCTTTCGGCGATGTAAACCCATTCCCCGTCCGTTGCGACGGCAAAAGTGTGGTTCCACTCAGCCGCAAAATTGGTGATCGGGCCCGCATCCGGATGGATCAGGTAGAAGTAGTTCTCGGCGAACTTCGCGGTTTCGCCCTTGAAAATAAGCGGCGGACCTGACTTGCGCCCGACCAGGGCGATGGCCGTCCCCTCGTTGTTGAGATGCAGCCGCTCGAGGCCTGCCAACTCCCAGCCCTTGCCGAATTCGCTGTTCTCGCGGTTGACCAGCGCGACGTACCTTTGCGAACTCTTGTTGAACGCCACTGGCTGCGAGTCGATATCGGTCGCGGTGCCTGCACTCGGGTTTGTGAAACTGCCGTTCGTGCTGGAGGCAATCTTGCCCGGGAAATACTGTGCGTATGCGATCGAGTAAGGATACGGCCCCGTCTCGAGCAACTTCTTGTTGCCATCTTCATCCTCGGCCATAACATCGATGAGGGACCTCGATATCGTCGCCTCCGACGAGTCGCTCACCACCGCTTCGACGACCTGGTTGAATGCGCCGAACCTGATTCTGCCGAACATCGCGTCGGAGTCCGTTTCGGGACGTGCCTTCGCGGTGCATTCGAGCATTCTCTTCTGGCGGACGGAGTCGGTCTCGTAAAGGAAGGACAGCGTCTGGTCCATTCCGTAGCAGAAGATTGGCGGGAGATCCACGCCGACCATAAGGTTTCCATCGTTGACATCAACATGTGGCTCGCCGGTGAGGAAATTTCCCCCGGACAGGTTGACGTCGTACAGATCCCGTTCCGAGCCCACCGAAGAAATGGCGGGCAGACCCGCAAGGAACGTGGAGAAGTGACTAACCGTGAACACGATGTATTCGCCGTCGCCGGACACAATGCCGACGCCCGCATCTTCCCACAAGCCGGTACTTTCGTTGAAGTAGCCGATGGGGACTGAGAACCCAGCAGGGAGGCCCTTCGAATTGGCGATGCGAATGGTCGCGCTTCCGGTCAGCGCAGCGTCGGACTCGATCACTGCGCCGCCGAGGACCGCAGTTACCGGCGGGATATCGCCGGGGACCGCGAAGTCAAGTGTGTCAGCCGGAATGTGCGAAATCAACACAACGGTGCCGGTCGGGATCGAGCCAGCGGGGATTTCGAGCTGGACGCCTTCATCGACCGTCAGTGTCAACCCCGAGGCGGAGGCCGTACCGGTCGCCGAGCCGCCGAACGGGAGGTAAATCGTACCGGTAGCTGCTTCCTCGCCGCGAGCGACAGTCTTAACGATCATCGCTGGCACATAGCCGGGCGCTGCAATGCGCAGGGAGTACGTGCCCGGATTCGTGGCAAACCGGAATGTGCCGTCCGACTGCACAAGGGCTATGGGTGTGCCGGATTCGTCATAAACGGCTGCCAGTGATGCGGGGTTTCCGCTCGGATACAGGGCTACTTTTCCGCTGATGTATGAGGCCACGCCCGGAGGAGGTGTGGTTGGAGGCGGAGTCGTGGTAGGAGGTGGGGTTGTGGTCGGCGGCGGGGTTGTCGAACCCGTCAGCGTTCCGGATGTTGGGGGAGTCGTTGTGCCGGGAGATGAGGAATCTCCGCCACCGCACGCGAGGGCGGTCACTACAACGCAGATGATGGACACGATGAGGAATATCTTTTTCAAGATCTCTCCTTGATGGGTTGCTTGGTGCGTTGGGGGATTATACTGGGAGTCCTCCGGAAGCAAGGCTGTTGACCGAAAGGCCCGGAGGAACGGAGGTTATCCGCTAATGCACGCCAATTAACGCGAAAAGAATGGACTTTGCGAGGCCAAAGACAGAAGACGAAGCCTTTCTCACGCGGAGGCGCGGAGACGCGGAGGGCGGACAAGGCGAAGCCGGTGTCACGCGAAGGCGCGAAGCCGCGAAGTAAGAACTAAGTCCTGCTTTCGAGGCCAGAAGGAATAGCGGCGAAGAAGGTCAAGGCGCGAAGGGTTACGAGAAATGCACAATGAGCAATGCACAATGATGAATTATCGAGCGTCGAGCAGCCTCGAAGGCCGTTCCGGAAAAGCAAGAGAAGAACCAACCACCAGGGCATCAAGTGCGCGAAGGGAACATGGACGAAAAGTGCTCCATGTACGCGAATTGGGGCCTCATATGTAGTCGCGTTCACCGTGATCCGCCCGTCTATCGGGTGAGGAGGGCGGGGTTCCCCCGCCCTCTTATTCATCAATCATCAATCCGCATTCATCAATGATCGCCGCGACCGTCCCGGCGCGCTCTTGCTCCGACTGCTGGCCTGCCCCTGGGAACGCCAAGCTCCGACTTGGCAGAGGCTGCTGGTTATTGGCCGCCAAAGTAGACGCGACCGTCCCGGCGCGTTCTTTGCTCCGGCTGCTAAATCAGCGACAGTCGACAGACGACAGCCGACAGACTCGTAGGCGTAGCGCCTACGACTTCCTTGCATCTTCCCCCGCCCAACTGTACAATACCCCCATCCGAGCCCGTTCATTCTGTTGCGACATGCGTGTCGCGACCAGCAAGAACATCGCTTGGCAACCCAAACGCTTCCGAAAGGAGCTTACGATGGGAAAAGGTAACGGCGGCAAGGGCGGTGGCGGCGGCGGGAAGGGAGTTCCTAATGCGCCAAGCACGACCGGAAAACCTTCTGGTCCCGGAAGAGGGAACAATCCGCCCGGAAAGTAAGCGCTCGCTTCTTTTTCGCCAGTCCGGCAAAACCCCTAAGTAGCTCACCGAGTCCTCGAGACTCGAAGAGCTACAAGGAATGTGGTTCTCGGTTGGCCCGGGTACTAACGCGGTAGAGGCTTAAGGGAAGCATCCTATGAAGCTTGGGAGATAGCGCATGGCAACGCTCTCGGTGAAACATGTCCAGACCCTGCAGGGGTTTGTAAGCGAGATTGAGTCTCTCGTCGCAGACCCAAAGGAACCTTACTGGTTCAGAGGGGTGGGAGATGCTTCATATCCACTCTTACCGAGCCTGTATCGGCATCCGGATCTGCACCTCCCTGATGAACTCCGGAAGCTCGAACAAGACCTATTGAACCGATTCATTGAGCGCTCGGTGCCGTATCAGACATTTCGGCCTTCTTCGACATGGGAGTCCATGTTCCTCATGCAGCATTACGGCATACCGACACGACTTCTGGACTGGACAGAGAACCCAATGGTGGCCTTGTTTTTTGCCCTCACGGCAGCTTACAGGGATTCGAAGACGAAAAATGTGACCGCTTCGCCCGCTGTGTGGGCACTGTCACCCCGACTCTGGAATGAGAGAGCGTTTGCTCATGTCACATACAAGGGGGGACCTCTTTCCGTTTCCGACCAACTCCTGAAGCCATATACGCCGTCAGGTGATGATGAGCCTCCCGCGCTAGCTGCCGCAATTTTCGGGATCCACAACAGTCCGCGGATCGTCGCCCAACGCGGGGTGTTCACTATTTTCGGGTCAAAGGTAGAGGCCATGCAACTCACTTTTGCCAGCGAAACCTTCTCAGACCGGGCGATAATCAAGTATGTTGTCCCGAAGGCTGCGGTTGATTCGATCCTCCAGAAACTGTACGCAACCGGATTCACCGAAGCCGTGATGTTCCCTGGTCTTGATGGGCTCGCGAAAGAGACCAAACGGCTTTTCGGTTTTAAGGAGTAACAAGCATGTTCAGAGTAAAGGCACATGAGGCTCGCTCTATTGGATGGTGGTACACCCAGAAGGATGATATCGACCTTGCCCCTCCATATCAGCGTGGAGGCGGCTTGTGGGGGCCTGCACAGCAAGCGTATCTCATTGACTCGATTCTCAACGAATACGACATCCCGAAGATCTACTTGGCGGATTTTACGATCTTCAACTCCCCGTTGAACGCATCCCGAACCGCCTATGCCGTCATAGATGGACGGCAACGGCTGGAGGCGATCTTTGCTTTCCGAGATGACAAGTTTCCCCTGAATGACGATTTTGTGCTTTTCTCTGATCCTGCCATGCGGCTTGGCGGGCTTTCCTACTCAGATCTCAGTTCGAAGCAACCGAAGATTGCCGATAGGTTCCGGGAGTTTAACCTCCATGTCATGAGTGTCATCACGGATGACGAAGCAAAGATCAATGACTTGTTTGTGCGTTTGAATTCCAGCAAGCCGCTTACAGGAGCGGAGGTGCGGAACGCGATGACAGGACTAGTGCCCGCGATTGTCCGGACCCTCTCCGAGCACCCGTTCTTCACAGAGTGCGCGAGGTTTTCCGCTAAGCGCGGTGAAGACAAGAACGCCACAGCAAAAATTCTGTTGCTTGAATACAGAGGGAAGCTGGTGGACACAAAGAAGGTCCAATTGGATCGATTTGTAGAGGAGGGCGTGCGCGCGGAGAATCCGGATCTCGAACGCGCCGGGGCCAGAGTCGGCATCGGCCTCAACCAAATGAGGCGGGTGTTCGGAGACAAGGATGTTCTGTTGTCATCCCAAGGTTCTGTACCCCTCTACTACTGGTTCATCCGCACATTTGGTTCCGGGCCTGAGGTCCGCGAGTTTCTGGAAGCTTTTGACTTGGAGCGCAGACGGAATCGCCGATTCGCGGAGGCCAATCCAAATAGTGCCGATCAGCAACTCCTGACTTTTGAGTTGCTCAGTCGAAGTGTCAACGATCAGGCCAGCTACGTCAAGCGTTTCGAGATTCTTGTCCAAAAGTTCATTGCCTTTCGGAAGAAGTCCGGCAAGGAGCCACAGCAGACAGCTCCTCCAAAGTCGTAGCGGGCATCAAAAGGGTCCGCAGGAAGAAAACAAGGGCGGAAGGCATGTTCCAAGCGAAAAGGGAGGCAAGATGGGCAATTCTTGGTTTCCGGCGACAATCCTGTTTGTGTTGTTAATGGTCTTCGGCTCTATCTACATTTGGACTGAGGCTTCGTTTGGTGCTGAAGTGGGGAGATCTTCAGAATTGCCTGCTGACATCTCCGATTTGTATCTCCGCTGGTTGATGGTTTTCTGTGCGCTTGCCTTAGTGGGCGCAATTCTGGTTCTGGCCTTCTGGAAACCGCTTGCAGGTTACTCATGGTTCTAGTTGTGAGCCTCCGCCACATGAGTAAAAGAGGAGAATGATGGGCAGCAGAACCAACACCATGCCTGCAGCATCGAAGACAATTCCCTTCGACCAACCCTATACATTGGCCTCGGGGGGACCGGAAAAGAGGTCCTGCTTCGGCTGCGCAAGATACTCTGGAGCAAGCTGGGGGGGCAACTTGACAACTGGCCGACGCTGGGATTTCTTTGGCTTGACTCCGATACCGAGCGGAATTACATAAGCGGTTACGCTCAGGAAGACTTCTTCGTGAAGTCGGTCAAGTTCCGCCCTGACGAGATTGTTGACCTGAAGATGAGCAGCGAACAGTTGGCTCAATATTTCAGCGCGCCCAAGAACTACCCGAATGTCTCTTCTTGGCTTCCCGTGGATGAACTTCAGGGAATACACAACGAAGCACTCATGACTGGTGCGCGGCATGTCCGCCCTTTGGGCAGGCTACAATTTTTCCATCACTTTGGGAGGATCAGGAGCGAGATTGAGAAGAAGCTGGGCAGCATCAGGGAGTCCGAGAGCGTTAAGAAGGCGCGCGAGAATGGTTTTGACTGCCTTTCGGCAGGAGAGGCCGATATCGTAATTGTATGCTCGTTGGCTGGCGGAACTGGTTCAGGGATGTTTCTCGATGTGGCTTTCCTTGCCAAGTGCTTGCGCGAATCACAACTGTTCAATATCCAAGAAATCGTCCTCTACCTGATGATGCCGGATGTCATTACCGAGTGTAAGCAGGCCGCAGTCGGGGATACCGTGGCGAAAACAAGTCTTCTGGCTAACGGCTATGGCTCTCTGTCTGAACTGGAATTCTACTCCCAGCCGCCGAAAGATGGAGATGCAAAGAGGACGACCAAGGGACCCACGGCGGGGTATTTCCACCCAGTGTGGGACCAGGCAACCGGCTATCCTAACAAGCCCATCAAGGGCCCGCCGTTTTCTGTCTGCTATTTGATTGGCAATGGTGGCAAGCAGCCAGTAAATAGCTCCTTCGAAGTGTCGCAAATGGTTGCTGATTGTCTGTATCTTGAATGCGCGGGCAGTACGTTGGCAGCGGCCAAACGCGCTATTCGGGCGAACCAGGCGATAGGCTTGATGGGAATGTGGCATCCCAGTGGAAGCGCAAGAGCATCCGTACAGGAGTTTTCCCGAAGGTATTCTTCATGTGGTCTTGCGAAAGTCGCTACATGCCGAGATGAACTCTGCCGAATCGCTTCGTATTTGCTTTCCGCAAGGCTTCTTGAAAGCGAATTAGGGACATCACGATCCGGAGAGTCCAGAGTCGAAGAAGCCTTATCGGCTCTGAAACTTGGCGGAAACAACATACCTCGTTTTGTCAGCAAGGAGGAGTCTAGAGTAAGGGATTTCTCCTCAACCTTTAGTTCGGAGGACTTGGCTGCTGAACTCGTGGTCAAGCAAGGAGATATTCGGCGTTTTCTGACCAAGATGGCCGCTGATGATAGAGTAATCGGCAGGGCCGTTCCAGAAGACCAAATTGACAAATCCACCTCGGCAATTGCTACTATGGCGGAAGGAGTGCGAAATGACCTCGGCGTAGCTTCTGCTGTTGCATGGCGCATGGCGCTCAAAGGGCGACTGCTTGGCAAGGCTCGGGAATTGACCACTGTCGGGCAATCCCTGTTAGTACCGTCTTGGGAGGACCTCGATTTCAAAGATATTGTGGACAAGCTGGATGATCTGGCGCAGTCGTTTCGTAAGGTCTACGGTGCTCTCCAGCACGAGAAGGACCGCTTGCGTAGCGCGCAGAGCATCGGATTCTTCCGATTCCGGAGTGTGGCCACGTCGATAGTTAGCGTAAACATTAAGGCAAAGCAGCGTGAGGTGAACGAAGCTGGCGTTCTGCTTATGGAACAGTGGACCAAAGCAAGTCAGGCCTACATGGACAGGTTTTTCTCACAGTTTAACGGTCTAGTGACCGCAAAACTATGCAGTCTCCTCGCGGATGGCATAGAGGACGAAACCCGCCGAGAAAAGGAC
>Ga0265297_10008910_pt1 | contig 13202 bp, 12 predicted proteins | sample Munlanlwell13791_FD_192502 | JGI IMG/M metagenome (GOLD analysis project Ga0265297, IMG submission 192502) | Leachate microbial communities from a municipal landfill in Southern Ontario, Canada - Leachate well 137-91 | ecosystem: Engineered > Solid waste > Landfill > Unclassified | place...
ATTATGTGAGCTGACAACTGGAAATTTACCGTATCATAATTATTTACAGTGAAATAATTTGAGATATTCCTGTTCCGTTTGTCCGGGAGTGGGAATAAATTCAGCTTTGTGAAGGCAGTTCAATACGTACAAATCCATAATAGTTGAATACCCCGAACGGGAAATAATATGCTTTGCTCCTAAAAAAACGGAGGCTAATTCGGCACTTGAAAGATGTGAAACGAGTGTTACGTTCCCGATATGTATTTCTTTTTTCTTTTCCATCGGTTGACCCGAAACGATCAAGGTATGTTGCCTCACATTTCTGTATTTTTCTATCAGATCCTTTTCAAAAAGTGAACGTTGCGGTTCAATACCGGAAATTACTGCCACTAATTCATAGTTTGTATCAGGAATTATATTTTCGATTGTTTGAAACCGGGATAATGTTCCAATAAATTTTGCATTTTTGGGTAGCTTGTATTTATGGGCTAAATCACCCGAAAGTCCACCATTTTCTTCAGTGTCGGGAATCCAGCATTCATCATAACGCTTGATAAATGCTTTGTGAATCAGATGAACCAACGTTTCCAAAAACATCAGTTTCTCGGGCATTTTTACCATCAATTGATGGGTGATATAAATGGAATGCGTATTTTTATTCCACAACCCGAATCGGTTATCGGAAATTACCCGATCGAAAGGTTCTGTTTTCAGTAAATTCTGTAACCAACGGTGTTCTCTGATTATTCCTCCAACAAGGAATGGAAAACTGCGAATCATGGCAGCTACCTGTGAATTACTTTTGCTGTATCGAATGGAGTAGGAGGGGAATGAAATAAAGCGAAGGGTTGGAAATTCCTGTTTTAAAAATTGAAGTGGAAATCCATCGGTAGCCAGAATCAACTCATGACCTTCTGCCATAAGTCCCCGGATAATCGTTACACATCGGGTGGCATGACCCAATCCCCAGTTTAACGGACAAATCAATATCTTCATAGACATTAAATCCTTTAATTGAAATAAAAAATAACCCCCAACCCCTAAAGGGGAGTAAGAAATATTACACCTGATTATAAAATTTTTGATTATGAGAAATATAGAAAATACAGGAGACGAAAGTAACTCTAATCCCCCTCGCGATAGCTATCGGGAAGGGGCTAGGGGTTTGTGTGATTTTTATATCGCCACAGAAGCCTCAAAACCAAGTGCTTCTACTTTCTTAGCAATAATATCCAGTTCTTCCGTTGATATTTTTTCGAGGTTTTTGGTTGGCGCTTCCCGATCCAATGAATAGATCATTACCTGTTGTGGTTTTATTTTTTCTAACGCTTTCAACCATGAGTTTACTTCTGTTTCCGTAGTATTATCCACGATTTCACCTTTAACTTCTCCACGCAGGAACATGGTCTGGATTATCAACCGTCCATCAAATCTTTGCAACTGCTCAACCAGCCATTTAACGGTGAAATGTCTGCCAACAGGACAGTCCATCAGTTTCATTGTCCGGTCGATAGCCGAATCGAACTTCAAAATATTATTGTCGACTTTATTTAACGCCCTGAAAATTGATGGTTTGTGAATTTTGGTAGAATTGGATAATACACTGACTTTTGCTGAAGGACAATAATCATTTCGTAAATAAATCGTATCGTCAATAATGCCTTCAAATTCGGCATGAAGCGTTGGCTCTCCATTTCCTGCAAAAGTTATTACATCGGGAATTTGACCTTCGGCAGCCATTTGCTTTAGTTTGGTTTCCAATGCTTCCCGCACCTGATACCGGGTCGGAATAGGAGATTCCTGCATGGTGGTATTGAATCCACACTCACAATAAATGCAGTTGAATGAACATATTTTGGCATCAATTGGCAGCAGGTTTACACCGAGTGAAAGTCCCAGCCTGCGACTGTGAATGGGTCCGAAAATAAGTTGGTCAAATAAAATCATCTGGTTATAATGTTTTAATAATCTTTGGAAAAATTGTTTTTGAGCTGGCTATAATTTAATGATTATTCTTTCACCCAGTTGTTTCGAAAGTTCTTTTTTTACAATTTCATAGCGACTCATTTCCTCCATTATTTCGTCAACCAGTTTGTTATTCTTATTTTCATTCGCAATTTTCATCTCCAACAGTTTCTGCCGGATCAGATCCAGAATGATACTGTTTTTCAATTCAAAAACAACACGGGGGATAAGCTCATTCAGTCTGTCAGCCTCCTCTTCAATCTTTTTCAGTTTGGAGTGAATTTTGGACAGTGTATATTTTTCGGAGATCAAATCGGCTGTCAATGAACTGATTTCGCTATTGGAATGATACAGAAAAAAACGTTCGGCCACAAAATTTTCCTGTTGAAAATGGCTTTTGTATTCTTCCAGCATCAATGCGTGTAAAGGATTGCCTAACTGCAGATGATCATTTTCCAGTTCTTCCAGAATATATTGTCCGACAGTGACCGGATGTTCCTTTTCGTGATCGGCATAAAAGAAAAATTTATCACCGTATTTAATCAGCACTTGCAGAATATTTCGTTCTTCGGTTTCAAATTTTGTTCCGGTGTTTGCCAGCGTGTTTGCAGCGGCTGTTTCATCAATCTTTACCTGAGCAGCAGACTCCGTTTGCCTTCGGGTAGCCGATTTTTCCTGTTCGGTATTTTTTAGCTTGTTTATTTGGTGATAAAGCATTTGCTCATCAACGTTGAGCAAGGTGCTGCATTCCTTTACATATTCGCTCCGGATAATATTATTCGGAATAATGGCAATGCTGCTTACAATATCCAGAACCAGACCTGCGCGTTTTACCGGATCGTTTCCGGCATCGGCCAACAAAAGGTTGGTTTTAAAGCGGATAAAATCGGAAGATTCTTTTTGAACGTATTCAATAAAATCCGAGGCGTTGTGTTTACGGGCAAATGAATCGGGATCATCGCCATCGGGGAGGAGCAGGACTTTAATATTAAGTCCTTCTTCCAATAATAGATCAATTCCGCGGATGGATGCTTTGATGCCGGCCGCATCACCATCATAAATCACGGTTACATTTTCGGTAAACCTGTGAATCAATCGTATCTGACCGGGAGTAAGCGAAGTACCCGACGAAGAAACCACATTTTCGATACCACTCTGATGCATGGAAATAACATCGGTGTAGCCTTCCACCAGAAAACAGCGGTCTTGTTTTACAATGGCTTGCTTGGCAAAATAAATGCCGTAGAGTTCGTTACTTTTATGGTAAATTTCCGATTCGGGCGAATTGACATATTTCGCCATTTTATCATCCTTCTTGAGGATACGTCCCCCGAATGCCACCACTTTTCCCGAAAGGGAAAGAACAGGAAACATGACCCGTCCACGGAAACGATCGGCCAGGTAATTATTTTCACCTTCGAAAGTCAGACCCGTTTTTACCAGATACTCTTTGTTATAACCTGCTTTGATGGCGGCTTGTGTAAAGGCATCGCGTTCATCGAGACTGTAACCGAGCTGGAATTTCTGTATGATGTCGTCGCGAAAACCACGTTCACGGAAATAACTGAGACCGATAGACTTTCCGTCGATATGATGATGAAGTGTGTGACTGAAGTGTTTTTGTGCAAATTCATTGACCAGCAACATCGATTCCCGATCGTTACGCACAGCCATCTCTTCATTCGACAGCTCCCGTTCCTGCACCTCGATATTATACTTTTTGGCGAGGTATTTCAGGGCTTCGTAATACGATATTTGTTCGTGCTCCATGATGAAGTGCACGGAATTACCGCCTTTACCACAACCAAAACATTTAAAAATACCTTTAGCCGGCGAGACGGTAAACGAAGGCGTTTTTTCGTTGTGAAACGGACACAGACCCAGCAAGTTCACCCCGCGCTTTTTCAGCGTGACATAATCCGAAACCACATCCTGAATTTGTGCGGCATCGGTAATACGGTCTATGGTAGGTTGGTCAATCATATAATTTGCATTTCATGTAGAGACGCATTGCCATGCGTCTCTACATGAAATTTTGGATTACAAAGCTACGGAATTTATTTGGAAATCGGGGCGGGGGGAAAATTAAAAAAAAGGCTGAATTCCTTTTGGGGAATTCAGCCGAAAATTGAAAAAAGAATAATCAATACTATATCAAAGCAAAGAAGCCAGATGTTTTTCCAGTTTTACCAGATCTTTGGTAAAATTACGAATTCCTTCGGCCAATTTCTCTGTAGCCATAGCATCTTCGTTCATCATCCAACGGAAGGTTTTTTCGTCCATTGCTACCTTGCTGATCTCCATCCCTTTTGCCTTTTTTGCATCCAGTTTCAGATCCAGTTTGCCTTCGGTATTTTCCAGTTCTTTCAGGAGCGAAGGTGAAATGGTAAGGGCATCGCAACCCACCAATTCAATAATTTCTCCGATATTCCGGAAGCTGGCTCCCATCACGATGGTGTTGTAGCCGTATTTTTTATAATAGTTGAAAATGTCTGTCACCGACAATACACCCGGATCTTCGGGAGCTGCTATTTCGGTTACGCCACGATCTTTTTTGTACCAGTCCAGAATCCGACCGACGAAAGGTGAAATCAATGTAACATTTGCCTGAGCACATCGTACTGCCTGTGCAAAAGAGAAAAGCAAGGTTAAGTTACAATGGATACCTTCTTTCTCGAGCATTTCTGCAGCCAGAATACCTTCCCAGGTGGAAGCCGTTTTAATCAGAATCCGCTCACGCGAAATGCCGTTTGCTTCGTAAAGGGCAATTAATTCATGCGCTTTGGCAATGGTTCCTTCCGTGTCAAATGACAAGCGTGCATCTACTTCGGTAGAAACGCGGCCGGGAACAATTTCCAGAATTTTTAATCCGAAATTTACCACCAATTTATCCATTGCCAACTTCAGTTGAACCTTTTTATCACTCGATTTTCCTTTGGCATAGAGCAAAGCATCATCGATCAGCGAACTGTATTTGACATCCATTGCTGCGGCGTAAATCAACGATGGATTTGTTGTGGCATCAGCGGGTTTATAAGCTGCAATAGACGCAAAATCACCCGTATCGGCTACAACTTTGGTGTACGTTTTTAATTGATCCAGTAAATTCATATGGTTGTTTTTTAAGTTTGTCAGATCTTTGTCATACTAACAGATTGAGAGATTAATTTGTTTGAATTCTGAAATATTATTCATTCTCAAATTTATCCCATCGGCTTTTATTTTGTCAACATTTATGTATCTTAACATCGGGAGCATTATTTTACTATATTTTTGCTTCTAATTAATCACATAATTTTATCATTAAATAAAAACAAAATGAAAACGAAACTATCAAAATGCTTTACGTTAGTTGCAATTTTAGTTATTGCAATTTCGGCGAATTCCCAGAGCTTAACTATCGGTAATTTCACTTCAATGAAGGTCGATAAAGGTATTATTTACGTTGCCGGTCAAAATGGAATTGCAGCTCTAAAACCTGACATGACAGTGCTTTGGGAAAAACAGCTTCCCGAAACTACTGTACGATTAATTGAGATAAAAGATGGGTTAATTGCTTACAGTAATTATATCTATCAGGGTCGGGAAGGGAAACTTTTCAGCAGTTTCAGTTCTTTGTGGGACAAAATATTTATCACCGATGACGTGTTAGGAATACTTGATTTAAATGGTAATGAAAAATGGTCGACTAAAATTAATGGTAATACTAAAATATCATACCCGGCAGTGGATAAAGATATTGTTTCAATTATGAGTAACGATTCCTTGTACATTTTCAATTTAGCAAACGGGGCCCTTAAATCAAAAACTTTCGTGGGTGAAAAGATAAAAATCGGGAAAAATATTTTTGATCACTTTACGCCAAACCAACCTTTGATAGCCAACAATGCAATTTACGCTGCCACATCAGCAAGACTCTATTTGATAAATTTGGATGGAAAAATCTTAAATCAAAAAGTAATGTATGGTGTATTCTCTGCTTTACAAGTAATGAATATCGCACCGATATTTTTTCAAAATCAAATATTTCTGGCAAATTGTCCTACAGGTCCAAAAGGCCAAAAGGATGGTGTTGCCCGATTGTTTTGTATAAAAGAAAATCTTGATAAAGATTGGGATGAATTTGTTGATGCCAATGGAAACGCGGGCAGCGGTGCCAGTTCGTTGATACATAATAGCAGTACATTATTTGTTGCCACCAACTTTGATGTAATGGCTTTTACACCTAAAGGGAAAAAAGTATGGGAAAACAAAAAGGATATTGGACTTCCATTACTTCGTGGTGTACGATATAGCGGATTTATAAGCGTCAAAAAATCAAACGGGAATTTTCTATGCGCCGATGAAAATGCAGTTTATATTGCCGGAGGAAAAAGAGTAAAAAAAGATTTCGTTCAGAACATAACTGTTTTGGATGTCGCAAAAGGAAAACTTATAAAAATGATAGATGTGGATGCAGTTATTGTTGATATGGCAATGCTGGATAATGCTTTGGTATTAATAAACGAAGCAAATAAAGTAGTAGTAATAAATAAATAGATCGTTGGCAAATACAACCGTGTTTAAAGAAATCCGAAAGCAGACATTATAAAATGAACTGTTTAATAGTATTTGCTTTCGGGTTTAATACTTTCATAAAAACAATTGCTGATATTTTTTAAGCTATTCTGAGAATTATAAACCGGATATTCAGGCTTTTATCAGGTTTGACGACTGAAAAACAAGTATTATGAAAAAAACAATCTTACTATTACTGTGTCTGAGTTACATTCTTCAGGGGAAAGCTGAATTATCCAAAACAGTGAATGTCACCACTCCCGGATCTATATTAACTGCTGTGGGTAATGATTATGTAAATGTTAGCAACCTGACATTGACAGGAACTATTGATGCCAGGGATTTTAAACAGATCAGTTACTACATGTCAAACTTATTGGTGTTGGATTTAAGTGCGGTTAATATTGTTGCTTATACAGGCACAGCAGGGCCAATGCCAGGCAGTAACGTTTATCCAATCAATACTATTCCCAAAATTGCATTATCGCCTGTTGCACCAAATAATTACACTGCTAAATTGACATCAATAACACTTCCAACAAATATTACCTGTATTGACAATCAGGCATTTTATGGTTGTTCGGGTTTAGCAACAGTTGTTATACCCTCAACAACCATAACAACTATGGTGAGTGGAGCTTTTTATGGTTGTTCAAATTTAACTTCGATAAATATTCCATCTTCGGTTACTTCTTTAGGAGCTTCTTTATTTTTCGGTTGCTCAAAATTGACAACAATAAATATTCCCTCTTCGGTTACTTCGATCGGAAATGCTGTTTTAAGTGGATGTACAGGTTTAACAACCATTTATGCTAATAGTTCCACCCCGGTTGATTTAAGTTCTTCAACTTATGCCTTTAGTAATGTAAATAAAACAACCTGTACGCTTCATGTTCCTGTAGGCACGAAAGTGGCATACCAGGCGGCTGTAGTATGGCAAGATTTTTTTAATATAGTAGAAGGGATAACTGAGATTCTCACTCTAAAATCCGAATCGATAGAATTTTATCCAAATCCGGTTTTAAACGGATTTAGAATTAAAGGATTTGAGGGTAAGGCCCGTATAGATATTACAGATTTGAACGGAAAGGTATTGTTGACAAAACAAGTTGCAAACAATGATTTTATTTCTGTCAACTCACTTCCCGGTAATTTGTATTTTGTAAAAATAATCACCGGTAACGAAACGATTGTAAAAAAATTGATAAAGGAATAATGGAAAAGAAATAATCATCAGACAACGTCTTTCCTTTCCTTTTCTTTTTGAAGATATTCTTTGGGTAATTTTCCGGTTTGTTTTTTGAATGCTTTATAAAAGCTGGTACGATTATTAAATCCTGATTCGTAAGCAATGGCTTCTATGGTCAGATTGTTTTTACCGGCTTTATTGAGTAATCCGATGGCAGTCTGTATACGTAAAGTATTAATATATTCGTTGAAGCAGCAATTCAATCTACTGTTTATTACCATAGAAAGTAAGTTGGGTAAAATCTTCAATTCTTTGGACATCTCGGAAAGGGTGTAATCCATATTTAAATATGATTTTTTCTTTTCCATTAATTCAATAATTTGCAAGCGGATATCTTCAACTTTCTGATCGTCTAATTTTAATGCAGCATATTTAACCGCATTTTCAACAGGAACTTGTGAAATAGCCTGAACTTCGAATAATTTCATTGAATACGTCATTCTGAAGAAAACATAAATAAAGAAAATCTGACCAAAAATAGGCATATATAAAATTACATATTGAATGTCCATATTTAGTAAGAAAGGAAAAAATGCCATGGATTGAAGAATCATCATAGTCCACAAAAACTCATTAATAAGGATCATTTGTTTGTTTTTGGATTCGGGTCTTAATCTAATTTGACTGTGTTTGCTAAGTAAGTATATATTTGAACCTAAAGAATAACAGACTATTATAAGATTATATATTATACCGAAAATAGTCATTCTCCCGGTTTCAGCAAACTGAATTGTTCTGGTTGCCCAAAGTGGTTCTATGATACATAAAATAATAAAGGGAAGAAAAGTATAGGTTGGAATAAATAATTTCCAGTTGAATTTGATTGTTTTTCTTTCAGGATGAAGAAAGCTCTCGACAACACTAATTATTAAACCTCCAAATGATAGGTTTGAAGCTAATCCTAAATAATAGAGCAAAATGTTTCCGCTTTTGGCAAAAATAAAAGTATTATCTAATATGGCTGCAGTAGAAGCAAAAAACATACAACCAAGCCAGAAATTCGCCGGTTTGTCTTTTGATTTTACCCAACTTAAAATGGTAATAATAGATAAATTTAAAATTGCAGAGGATGAAATAATAAGGACTAATTTTTCATTCATAAAAAATGATTTCAAAATTAACTAATTAATATATTCTACTGTTCAAAACGAAAGGCATGCAAAAATAGTAAAATAATTACTAATTACACATTACTTCAATAAAAAAAATACACGGTAGTTTTTTTTTGAAAATTACCAGATCAAAAAGTGTGAATTTTAAATCAGATTTAAACAAGAGAATAAAATGAGTGTTCGATATAACGGAAAAACAATTTAAATATTAATTCAAAAAAAAATACCATGAAAAAAATTATTCATTTTGCAGCAATTGCATTGATACTATGCAGTTCTGCCTCAACTTTACAAGCTCAGGAGGATATTTCGAGTATCTTCAAAGCAGGTGTTGCCGACTTAAATACGGTTGCCAATGGTTATCTGACTCCTGCGGGAAATAGTTTTGCTACCGGCCTGGGTACAAACTGGTACAATACTGCTGCCGTACACAAACCATTTGGTTTTGATTTAACTATCGGGGGCGGACTTGTAGAAGTTCCTGTTGCGGAGCAAATGTTTAGTCTGACGGGTTTAACTAATCTGGTCCCTACAAATACAAGTATTACTCAGGCGCCAACATTTGGAGGGACAGGACCCGGAGTGGAACTTAACCTGATGCAACCTCAGACATTGGGAGACGGAACAGCAAATCCTCTTTATCCCGGTAAAATCACTTCTTTTATTACACCTGCGGGTATCTCTAAGTATATGCCGACTGCCAGTGTTCAGTTTACAATCGGTTTACCATTTATAAATGATGTATCGGTTCGATTTATTCCGACAGTTAATGCCTCCGGTTTCAATGTTTCTATGTGGGGAGTTGGAATTAAACATAACTTCAAACAATGGATTCCGGTTGTTAAGGATCTTCCTTTTGATGCTTCCATCCTGTTGGCATACACAAAATTTGATTTGAAATATGGTTTTCCTGCTTCTGCACGAATTACCCCCGATATGTTAGTAGGTTCCGATCTAGCCTATATACCAACGAATACCGATTATAGTACACAGGGAATGAGTATTTCTGCAAATGCGATGACCGCCAATATTATTGTATCCAAAAAATTATTATTTGTTACTCCTTATGTTGGTTTTGGTATTACTAAAACATCTTTTAATCTGACAATGGCTGGCAATTATCCGATTCTTGGAAATCCCAAAACTCATGAAGAAGTTATTGGTGGAACAACTTATACAGTTCCCGACCGGGAAGCGGGAACTAATAAACCGATTATGAATATTGATAATATCGCGAACCCAATTCAAATTGCTCCTACAAGTGAAGTGATGCCCAATGTAACATTTGGTCTGCGACTAAAAGTGTTATGGGTACTCTCAGTCCATGCTCAATACACGATGCAAAAATATCCTACTGCATCTGCAGGCTTTGGTATTTCGATAAGATAAAGAACTGAAAGAACTTAGATGAAGTATATATTCAAATAATGACAGGAAACAAAAAAGTATATTTCAATTAATAAACAAGTAATATGAAAAAAATAATTCTTCTTTTTTTAAGTCTGAGTATCTTTTTAATTGGTCAGGCACAATTTTTAAAAAAAATCAATAACAATGCAAATGTTGAGGCCACTTTGTCATGGACTAAATTCACTACTGTAGATGGCTTACCTTCAAACGCGATCAAAGATGTAATTTTTGATAAAGATGGCAATCTTTGGATTGCAACTTCTTCAGGTGTTTCAAAATATAATGGAACAACATTTCAGAATTATACAGTTTCCGATGGTTTACATTCCAATGCTATCGGGCGATTGTATTGTGATCATTTAAACCGGATTTGGGCCATTGGTGATTATTCAAGTCCTGGATTAAGTGTTTATAATAACGGTTGGCAAACTTTCAACCTGAATAATTCCGTATCGAATCCGGGATATTTATTTCAGGATGCTGCAAATAACATTTATATTGTTGCCGGGCAGGGGAATATTTATAAATATAATAGTACTCAAATCGATTCATTATTTCAAGCACCTGATAAGAGAATATCCAGTGCAATTTTCGATTTAAATGGGATTATGTGGGTGATTTCGTATGAAAAACTACTTAAATATAGTGGAAATACTCTTGTTGAAACGAAAACACTAACTTCTAATGGGGTCGGTAGTACTTATATAATTGAAAAAGACAAATTGGGTAAATTATGGATTTTAATGGGAAATTCTCTTTATAAATCCGACGATTTATCAACTTTCAATTTGCTGGGTACAACAACATCAAATTACTATATGGATGTGGCATTTGACAGTCAAAACAATATTTATTTAGGTCGTTACAGTAAGGCCAACGGCGGAATAAAAACCTATGTTGGAACAACATGGGGTGCATACGCTGCTTCAGAAGGATTAACAGGCCAAACAGTTCAGGCGGTTGCAATAGGTGTAGATGATAAAGTATGGGTGGGTGCGGACGATGGACTCTATCGTTCAAGTGCATCTATTACAAGTGTCGTGAATATTAATAAAAATAATTATATTATATATCCGAATCCGGTTTTGGGTGCATTCAGTATTAAGGGTTTTAATGGAGTTGCCAAACTTACTCTTATGGATCTGAATGGTAAGACTTTGATAAAAACACAAGTTGCTGAAAATGAAAATATTTTACTGAATTTTCTTCCGGGAGGTTTGTATTTTTTGAGATTAGAAACAACAAGTGGAGTAATTGTCGATAAATTAGTGAAACAGTAATTGAATACTGATTTTTTTTGTAAAAGTGACCCGATGACTTTTACCAGAGTAGATCATATTTGAATAAGAATACGATTATTGATTTATCATTTGGTTTACACTTCTTTTAATTGTAAAAAAGGTTGCCGGGAGGCAACCTTTTTTACATAAAACGAAAAAACAATAAATTCAGGTTTTATTTTTTAGGATAGCCAACCGAATGAGCTAACAGAATTTTTTGTTCTGGTCGTAAATTGAGTTTAGGAATTAAAATATCCCGGTTGAAACTGCCTCTCGCACCGGTTACGAGTCCTTCTGAAGTACAAAATAAGTAGGTATTTTGTGATATATAGCCACAGTCTATGTTTGCCGTTCTTAAACTGGCTTCAGAATCTCCTCCTCTTTTAGCCAGGTCGGCAACAAAGACTAACTGAACAGGTGCTTCAGCAAATCGTTGACTAGCAGCCTGACTGCGTAAATCATCTGTTGTAATCAGGTTGAGTTTATTGTTCAGCGCATCATAAAGATAAGAACCGCTTTTTAAGAGGACATAAATCTCCATTTCCTGTTTGTTATTAGCGGAAGGAGCTGTTCTTTTGCCATCAGCCCTGTTTACACCGAATGATGCCCATAGCAAATTTGACAATTGTTGGACGGACAGTTCTGTCGAATCGAAAGCTCTGACAGTAGCTCTGTTTGCCAATGCTTCCATCAAAGGCATTCCTCCTGTTTTTTGTGCTGCAGGAAGTTCAATATTTTGTCCCGATAAGATATTAGAGGCAATTATTGCCAATAATAAAATGCATGTTTTTTTCATAATTTATTCATTAATAGTGGATAATTTTATTTCAAGTCTATCTTATTATTAATACTTTTCCTGTTTGATTTCCAGCTTTAATAAAGTAAACACCTGCTTCCAAATCCGAAACAATAATAGTCGTAGTTCCACTTTGATCGGACCGGATTTGTTTCTGTAACTGACCTAATGCCGAATAAATTTCAAATATTGTATTCCCATGGTTCTTCATGACTATCATCAACTTATCCGTTGCCGGATTTGGATAAATTTGTATACCTGTTGTGTTTTTATCTTTTGGATTTGTAAGCCCATCGCTGACATAGTTCATTGCTTTCCAGTTTTCAGGAAAATGATTGTCAAGTGTAGGTCCGTTCAATGCTAAAAATGACTCTGAGTTGAAGGCCTGAACAGGCCAACCGACTGGAGAATAACTGATATGATCGGCTACCATTCCATATTGATTCAGTAATTCAATGGCTTCACCTTCGTTCGATAATTTTCCATCGATCCATTGTACTACTTTTCGATTTGGATTCCAATTCGTTGCATTGGAAGTAACGAATAATGTGTCACCAGGAGCCAGTTCTGTTCCCGGAGGAATTATGCAATTCACACCTTTTACCATGCTATAATTCGACAAGTCGATCGTTTTTGTCGATGGATTGTACAAAGCAAGATATTCAGGATTGCCCGAATTTAACGGATCAATATAAATCCGGCAAATCATCACATCCGGCTCTATGTCAATTTTTGGGAATTTTGCTCCCAGATTCGTTGATTGTCCGTTTTCAATTCCACCGCCAATAGCCGGTGAGCCTGATATTAATGAGAAATCATAATGTGTGGGATCAGTAAATTTCGGATTGCCA
>Ga0265297_10008911_pt1 | contig 13202 bp, 10 predicted proteins | sample Munlanlwell13791_FD_192502 | JGI IMG/M metagenome (GOLD analysis project Ga0265297, IMG submission 192502) | Leachate microbial communities from a municipal landfill in Southern Ontario, Canada - Leachate well 137-91 | ecosystem: Engineered > Solid waste > Landfill > Unclassified | place...
ACTCCTACTGGGTCGGAAAAGACGGCATGTACCACTACTATGAGGTCATCTTGGTTGACCCCGCGCATCCCGCTATTGTGAACGACCCGAAGATTAACTGGATCTCCGCGTTCCCGAACCGACGACGGGTCTTACGAGGAAAAACCAGCGCTGGACAGAAAGGACGAGGATTGATGTACAAGGGAAAGGGTGCAGAAAAGATACGACCCAGCATCCGAGCACATCAAACAAAAGGGAAATAAACAAAAATTTTTTTATCGGACGACCATCACTGGTTTTGCCGCATATTGCACTACTTTATTGGCGACGCTACCAATCGGGTATCTCCCTAACGCGCTGGAACCTTTGCTCCCAAGAACAATCAGGTCACAGGAAAGCTCATTTGCGACATCGATGATGACCGCAGCGATATCCTCTCCTTCCTTCACCATGCCGTTGATGGTGAAGCTGTGGGCTCCGATGTCGCGAATCACGTTGTTTATCATCATATGCGCTTGCAGCTTCAGCGTCTCATAGGTTTTTTGATCCAGAAGATTCCGATCTGAAGGCAACGGGATGATCGCCAGTAGAATCAGCTCCCCATCCTCCGCGATGATCATCATCGCCTTGTTCAACGCGTTTTCTGCTCCTTCGGAGCCATCAAAACCGACGAGCACCCGTTTCATGGGTTACTTCTTCCTCCACACCGGGCCGTTGGCGGTATCCTGGATCTCAAAGCCGAGTTGTTCCAGTTTTTTCCGGATCTGATCCGCGGTACCGTAGTCCTTGCATTTCCGAGCATCCTCCCGAGCAATGAGCAAGTTTTGTAAGAGAGTGTCCATCAGTGGGTTGTCACAGGTTTTTCCGCATGAGGATAACAGGTCTTGCAGTGCATGGATGACCTCTGATTCGACTTTCCTTGGGGGACAGGTCGTTGGTTGGAACAACGTCAGCACCGAACCGATGGAGAGAAAGACATCCAACGCCTGTTTACAGAGAGCGGGGTGTGGGTGTGGCTGTTGTTCGAAGAACCGGTTGGTTTTATTGACGAACTCGTATAACGAGGCGAACGCCTTGGGGGTGTTGAAATCATCATCCATTGCTTCTTCAAATTCCTCTTTGAGTTGTGTGATGGTTGTCAGATACTGCTTCTCCGGTCCCTGTGGTTGCTGCAGGGATTCCTCCTTTGAAGACGCCCCCTTCGCGAACTCCTCCAACCGCTCTTTAACTCGGTAGAGTCGTTCCCGTCCTTTTTCAATATCCGTCAGTGCCTTTTCACTAAAATCAGGGGGGCTCCGATAGTGCGCCTGAGCAAAAAACATCCGCAGGACTTCCGCATCCCAGCGATGTAGCAGGTCCTTGATATTGATGATGTTGCCCAGGGACTTGGACATCTTCTCCCCGTTGATGGTCAGCAAGCCGATATGCATCCAGTACCTGGCGAACTGCTGCCCGGTCGCAGCCTGAGCCTGCGCCACCTCGTTCTCATGGTGCGGGAACTGAAGATCCATCCCCCCGCCATGGATATCGAACGTCGGCCCCAGGATGCTGCAGCTCATCGCGGAGCATTCGATATGCCACCCTGGTCTGCCAGGTCCCCACGGGGAGGACCAGACCGGCTCCCCGGGCTTTGCTTTCTTCCAGAGTGCAAAATCCAAAGGGTTGCGTTTCCGCTCCCCTGGTTCGATCCGGGCACCTTTCTTCATCTCCGCGATATTCTGACCAGACAGCTTCCCATACTCCGGAAAGTCCTCCACAGAGAAGTACACGTCCCCGTCAGCTACATAGCCATACCCCCGCTGAATGATCTGTTCGATCATCTGAATCATCTCTGGGATGGCCTCTGATGCTTTCGGATACAAATCAGCTCGTCGGACACCTAGTGCATCAAGATCGGTAAGGCATCGATCAGTGAACCGCTGTGAATACTCCAGAGGAGCGACCCCTTCCTTGTTTGCGGCTGCGATGATCTTATCGTCGACATCCGTGATGTTCTGCACATATAGAACCGCGTTCCCCTTGTACTCAAAGTACCGGCGGATCACATCAAAAGCGACATAGGTGCGCGCATGACCGATATGGGCATCACTATAGACGGTCATCCCGCAGACATACATCTTCACCTTCCCAGGCTCCACTGGGACAAAAGTATCTTTTTTTCTCGTGAGCGTATTGTAGATGTGTACGGTCATCTCCTGCACGCAGCGTCTCTGGCTAATGGATGGAAAAATATATACTTTATGGGTGTTTTGGAGGGGTATTGGTAGGATTGATGTTTCGATTCCCGTCACAGCAACCTTTACGTTTATATATGGGTAGTTTATTAGGGAGTTCCCTTAAGAATCGTTAGCGGAGTAAGAAGAATGGCACGAATCCACGCTCGAACAAAAGGTAAATCAGGTTCCACCCATCCCCTGCGGAAAAAACACCCGGACTGGAGCTCCCTGAACCCTCGAGAAATCGAAGGACGCATCATGGAGCTGGCAAAAGCAGAGAAGACCAGCAGTGAAATCGGCATGATCCTACGTGACCAGTACGCGGTCCCTGATGTGAAAGTCGCAACGGGAAAAACAATCACGCAAATCCTAGCACAGAACAAGATGACCCCGGAGCTCCCTGAGGATTTACAGAACCTCATCAAGACGGCACTCAAACTCAAGAAACACATCGACCAGAACCGGAAGGATTTCAAAACGAAACGAAGCCTGTCCTTGACCGAGTCAAAGATCCGCCGATTAATGAAATACTATCATCGAGAACAGCGACTCCCAGCGGATTGGAAATATAGCTTAGAGCAAGCAAAGCTGATGTTCGAATAATATATATTCCCAGTATCTTTTTCACCTCGAACATGTTTTTCGTTCTGTAGCGTACATCCTATGAGAGAAAAACTATCCCAAGCCTGTCAGAATGCCGCGTCCCTGCTGCGGTCGCTTCCCCTGGAAAGTCGTATCCGGGTGGTCTCGCATTACGATGCCGATGGTATCGCTGCTGCCGGGGTGCTCTGCACCGCGGTGTATCGCGCGGGATACGAGTTCCATGCATCCCTGATGCGGAACCCCTATACGAAAGGCTTTGACCGGTTGAAAAAGGAGCAGAATTCACTGATTGTTTTTTCTGACATGGGCAGTGGTCAGATTGAGACGATCGAATCGCTGGGCTGCAAGGCCATCATCCTTGATCATCATCAATATCTCACGACCCAGACGCCAGAGAACATCATCCAGATCAACGCGAACCTGTTCGGCGCAGATGGGAACTACGACGTCTCAGGTGCGACCCTCAGTTATCTGTTTGCGACAGCACTCGACCCGGCAAATGCAGACCTCGCCCCGCTTGCGTTAGCGGGAGCGACCGGGGATAAACAGTTCATCGGTGGCGTCCGCGGGTTGAACAAAACCATCCTTGACACAGCACTTGAAAACGGATGTCTCACGGAACAGACGAGCATGAAACTGTATGGGGACACCATCGCGGAGGCGTTGTATTACTCGGTGGATCCCTACTACCTGGGTTTGTCAGGGAACAAAGAAAAAATCGATTCGACCCTGACACAATTCAAAGTCGAGAGCACCACACGCATCCCGGACATCCCCCCGGAGAAAATGACGCGGATCCATTCCTATTTGTTGTTCTTGTTGCTCAAAGCAGGGTGCCAACAGAACATCCTGGAGATGACGATCAGAAAACGCTATTGCTCATCACATGGGTGGGAACTCGAGCGGTTCGCTGACCTGTTGGACGCCTGTGGGAAGAACGGGCATCGCAGCCTTGGCTTGTCCCTGTGCCTTGGTGATGGTGCCACCTGGAACGAGGCCGTACAGGTCGAAAAGGACTATAAACAAAAACTCCTCGACGGTCTGCAGCGGTTAGAACAGGGTGGCATCCATGAGACTGCGGGGATGCGGTATTTCTATTCAGACCATTCATCACTTGGGGGCGTCATCGCGGGGATCGCGATGAACTACGTGCTAGATGAGAAGAAACCGCTTTTCTCGTTGACCCGGAAAGAAACCGATGATGAAGTCCATATCTCTTGCCGGGGGAACCAACAGCTGGTCGCACAGGGCCTTGATCTTGGTGCTGCGATGAAGAGCATTGCTGGTGAACTGGGCGGGTACGGCGGGGGTCATAAGATTGCTGCTGGTGCCACGATCGCCTTTGAAAAAGAACAAAACTTCCTGGAAAAAGTAAACACACTGCTCGTGCAGCAGATGCAGAGGGGACCATGAAAGCGCTGTGTACGATCACCTTGGAGTTTGAGAACGCGCAGAAAGCACAGAAGGTCCTGCAATCCATCCAGGCAGATGATCAGGGGTTTGTGCACTCCTCGGTGAAAGGGAAGACCCTGGAGGCGACCATGGAAAGTCGGTCTGTTGCTTCGTTGCTTCACACGCTTGACGATTATCTTGCGTGTGTCTCGGTGGCTGCGGACATTGTAAAAAAATAAATATTGGTGACAATATTTAAATACAGGCGTATCGTTCTTAATTGAAGGGAAAAATTTTTGAGGAAGGAAGAATGAAAAAGAACCTTGTTGGAATACTTCTTGTTCTGCTGCTGCTTGGGACGACGGTGCCGTTGATATCATCTGCGTATGAGGACCATCATCCGAATCCTGCTGAGGAACGAATCATAGAGGAAGACTGTGGGTGTGACTCAGATCGGATGTCCACCACTCAGCTGTCCTTTGATGAGACTGCTCCTCTTTCACCAAAACCACGTATCGCACAAAATCTCCCTCCTGCGTTCAGCTGGACCGATGTCGATGGCGTGGATTGGACCACATCGGTAAAAGACCAGGGGAGCTGTGGGAGCTGCTGGGACTTCGCGGCCATGGGTGCTTTGGAAAGCATCATTCAGATACAGGAAGGATGCGCTGGTCTGGACCTTGATCTGTCTGAGCAGTACGTCCTGTCGTGCTTGCGATCCGCAGGGAGCTGTAACGGCGGCTGGGCGTACAATGCGTACAAATACATCAAAAGCAACACCTCCACGGGGAATTACTGCAACGGGATCATCCCGGAATGTTGTTTTCCCTATGAAGTCAATGACGACGTCCCCTGCGCGAATATCAGCCCGGATTGGATGAACTTCCTCATGCCCTTAGAATCCTATGGACGGTGGGTGCCGGATGGAAGCGTGGAGGATCGTGACGCGATGAAAACACAGATCATGGAGTCAGGACCGATCGTGACCAGTATGCTGTTTACGATCTGGAACCATGGTCCTGAGAACCTGGAGGAATGGGGCTACAGTCATCATGACCCCACGGACTATTACCCCTATCCAGGTCCGATGCAAGGGACCAACCATCAGGTCGTCTTGGTCGGCTGGAAGGATGATGCGTCCATCACCAACGGTGGGTACTGGATCGTGAAGAACAGTTTAAGTGAAGAATGGGGCTACAACGGATTCTTTAACCTCGAATACGGGAGTCTGAACATCGACAAGGCAGATATCAACTGGGTGGAGTATAACCCGGAGAATTACAGCAATTGGGCACCGGTCGCACACATCAACATCTCTGGTCAGACCATGTTCGATGGAAGTGGAAGCTTCGATCATGAGGGAACCATCGTGTCGTATCTCTGGGACTTCGGTGACGGAGCCACGGCAACTGAGATGACTGCTACGCATACCTATGCTGCTGCAGGGATATACCTGGTGAGCCTGACCGTCACGGACAACGCCAGTAACACCGATACGGAGACGACCTGGGCATTCATCGACGAAGAAAACCACGCTCCAAAGAAACCCTGGTTGCTGGGACGCAGAATCGGGGAGAATGACACCGCGTATCAGTACACGTTCTGGGCAACGGACCCGGATGGGGACGATGTGTACTATTACCTGAACTGGGGTGACGATTACTGGTTTGGCGGGGCGGTCGGATGGATCGGGCCGTATAACTCCGGTGAGAAGGTCACCTTGGAGAAAACCTGGGAGAAAAAAGGGAATTACACAGTTCGTGTCAAGGCAATGGATCGGTACGAGGCGAAAAGCGACTGGGCGACCCTGAAAGTCTCCATGCCGGTCTTCTACGAGTCTTCCTATCATGGGTTCTTGGACCGAGTACTGGAACGATTCCCCAGGGCCTTTCCGATCATCCGGATGCTGCTTGGGGTATAAACTAAAAAAATTCTCATAGCTCTTCAGGGCACTACTTCATAGAAGAGTATGTGCCTCAGATGATGAACTCCATCTGGTCTGACCTTGGAACTTGAAGGGAGGAAAGGTGGTCGTAAATTGGGAAAGGTATTTGAGAAAAGAGGCAACGGTGAAAAAGTATGAAAAACCACTTTTCCTCATATTTACGACCCCTATGTATTAACAATTGTTAATTCCTATTTATATGAGTTTCGCTTTTATTTGGGAAAAACCGAATAGTTCCTCATTTTTACCACGAGCAAGGCGGTATCAGTAGGATTTAATAGTTTGACTTTATGAAAGTCCAAAAGCTGGCCAAAAGAATGTTGTAGTTTTTCAACTCATCCTACCAACTCTCCGCTCCGTTTAATTAAAAATCATAGAATTATCGACAAATGCACATATAAAAATCGGTAATTTTATATAATGCATCGTGACATAATAGTAATACATGGGGAAAAATAGGAAGTGGAACTCCTTTATTTTTATTCCTCCCTTTTTCAATTCGCCTCCATATCTCCTATATTTTCCCCTTCCTCCTATTACACAGATTAAAACCCAACAGAAAACATAACAAAATCAACAGGTCAAGAAGACTAAGTTTTAGAAAAGATCAGACAGTCCAAATAACGATAATGCAGGAAAGCAAGGCGAACCCATCGAAAGCGAACACCTTTAAAGGATACACATAATCACCGTAAAACACACATGAACCGCACACCAGCTGCGGATAAGAATTAAGTATCCATGGAAGGATAACCTGCCGATGACCAGATTCGAGTTACACGCGAGATTCACCCTCAGTAGCGATGTCTCCGCACTGACCAAAGAATTTGAGGACTTCATCGCGACAGCAAACACCTCAATCCTGAAAAAAGGAGCAGAGAAACTCGCAGTCATCGAACGATATTCCCTAGAAAAAACAAGACTAGCCCTGTTCATCACCTCCGAAGGAACACTCCGACCGCACAACGCGCTGTTACAGATAAAAAACGCGCTGAGCAAAGAACTCGGCAAGACCTACCATATCGGTGTACGAGACATCACCATCGAGAAGTACACGATTTCTTTTGACCTCCCCCGCGAACCACTCAAAGACGTCAGCATCCCCTACGCCGAGGTCACGATACAAGGCAAACAGGCGACGATGCTGCTTTCCGATGTATCCGAGGAGTTTCTCCGCGGGAACTACATCGACCGGATGATGAACCGGGTGAAGGAGAAAGTGGAGAACCAATACTACGAAGGGAAAGCAGAGTTCTGGAAACCCATCTGGAAATCAGAGGAGAAACCACCGGTCTGGACCAAGGACCCGACCGAGGAGATGGAACGCCGCGGGTGGCTGAAACAGGGTCCGACGAAAGGCAAATGGTTCTACCGGCCGCAGGCCGCAGCGATCCTCAAAACCATGGAGCACATCGCCATCCACGAGGTCCTCCACCCCCTAGGGTTCCAAGAGGTGATCGAGTCCCATATCACACCCTTCGACATCTGGCTGAAAACCGGACACATGGAGGGCATGCCGTACGAGCTCTACTACGTCGCTGAGCCAAAAACCCGGGATGCGAAGGACTGGGAGCGGTTCATTGATCTGACCAAGATCACCAAGGAAGTCCCGACAGAGGAACTCCAGAAAAACCTGTCCGCACCCACCGCGGGGATCTGCTACGCGCAATGTCCCATGATCTACTGGTCGTTCAAAGGCAAGACAATCGCGGAAAAATCCTTACCGGTACTTGTATATGATAAAACCGCAATCTCCGCCAGGTACGAGTCCGGCGGTCGACATGGGATCGAACGGGTTGACGAGTTCCACCGTATCGAACCAGTGTACATCGGCACACGCGAACAACTGCTTTCCTTACGAGAGAAGTTCTTAGAACGATACAAGCATGTATTTAATGACATCTTCGAACTCGAATGGCAGATGGCCTGGGTCACCCCCTGGTACATGCAGCAGGCAGGAAAAATCGGTGACGAGAGCACCCAGGACACCGGGACGATCGACTTTGAGGCGTACATGCCGTACCGAGGGACCCGGCAGGACTCGGAATGGCTGGAGTTCCAGAACCTCAGCATCTTAGGAGACAAATATATCACCGCGTTCAACATCAAGGCACAGAAAAGTGAGCTGTGGAGCGGATGCTCTGGAATCGGTTTGGAACGGTGGACGACCGCATTCCTAGCACAGAAAGGAATAGACCCCCGCCACTGGCCAGAAGGATTCCAAAAATATTTAGAGACACTTCCCCAAGAAATTGAATTCCTCTAAATCCTGGAACGTTTTCTTTGGAAAAAACCTTTTAAAGAAGTATCTCTTCCCTGCCCTCTATGGCAAAGAGAAGAAAGGAAGGAGCAGAGGCAGAAGAGCCACTCGATTTCCAGATACCCAAGTTCGATGAAGAAGCATTCATGAAACGAGAACGGCGGAATATCAAGACTCTGTTTATCTCGTTCCTCTTCGGATTGCTCATCGCAGTCATCTGTTTCGGCTTCTGGGTGCTGCTGGAGGGAAGTTTCCTGCGCTGGGAACTCGTCCTGCTTGTCGGGGTGGTCAACTCCATTTGGATCAAATACCTGTTCCTGAAACTGAAAATCGACCTGACTGATTTTGGTAGAAAAGGCTGGCTGAGCGCGTTTGTCACCTATTTCTTCACCTGGTTATTAGTTCTTATTGTCTTGGTCAACCCCCCGTTCTACGACGGGGAAGCACCCCACGTGGACCTGGTGGCCCTCCCTGGGATGCAAGAACCAGGGGGAACCATCCTGTTTGCAGCGCACATCGTGGACAACGTCGGAGTCAACACCGCAGGCATCACCTTCACAATCACCAATCCCAATGGGACCGTGCATACCCCCGAGTTCACCCATGAAAACAACATCCTGCGTTATACTTATCAAAACCCGAGTAACCTGCTGGGCACCTTCAATTACACCTTGATCGTCTCAGACGTGAACAACCGGAAAACAACCACGACCGGAACGTTTACCTACGCGACGGATGCCCTGGAGATTATCTCCTCACGGTTCACGGATATCATGAGTGGCGATGCCATCACCATCAAGGCAGACCAAGATATCAGCACCGAGAATTTCAGGGTGTACTACAAGATAGAGAATGGGTCTGATATCAACGTCAATCGGAAGATAACCACCGAGAAAGAAAAATATGAGACTACCGCGGAGTTCGAAGGATGGACTGCGAATGCCACCGTTAGCGTCTCGGTCTTTGCTGAAGCACGCCATTACTTCGTCAACCTCCCAGAAATGTTCTCCAATACCGTCAGAGACAGCCGCACTTATCTGTTCACCACCGCAAACGACCCAAACATCGGAACCGAAGAGCCCCTGGTGGAATGGAACGCGACGCGTGCGTTACTGAACCAACCTCAATTACCAAACACGCTCAACTACATCACCCCCTATCCAATCGGTACTGGTGCGACCCCTGGTTTTGAGGTCCTGGTCGTTCTCGTGGCGATCGCGGCGGTCGTCCTGCTGTTCAAACGCAAAAAGAAAGATAAGACGTCATGAGCGAAATAGCCACCTTTTGCGCCTCATTCAAAAAAGGTTTCATCCCTCGCGTGCAGAATCCTCGACAACCAGTCCGCTTTTGGTCAGAGAAGGATGTCCTGCATGGCTCCGTGGTGGATGCGTACGTTATCATTCTTCGGACACGGGGATGCTCCTGGGCGCTTTCCTCAGGTTGTACGATGTGCGGGTACTTCAATGACAGTATGCTGTCTGCTGTTTCAGCGGAGGAGCTTCTGGCCCAGTTTGAAACCGCCATGCAACATTACAAGGGAGAAAAAATCGTAAAACTCTTCACCTCGGGAAGCTTTCTCGATGCTTCAGAGATACCAGTCACCATACAACAGAACATACTTTCTACCCTTCAGCAGAACGCTGAGAAAATCAGTGTCGAATCACGACCAGAATACATCACTGAAAAAAGCATTGGTTTGATTCAAAGCACGATACCGTTATCGAGCTTTGAGATCGGGATCGGACTGGAAACCTCCAATGATTTTATACGAGACCATGCCATCAACAAGGGTTTTACGTTCCAGGACTACAAAAAAGCAGCAGGACTTCTGAAACAACACAAGGTTCATGTCAAAACCTATGTGCTCATGAAACCACCATTCCTTACAGAAAAACAAGCACTCAACGATTGTCTCCGAACAACCAAAGACATCGCCTCCTGCACAGACCTGCTGTCATTCAACCCGACGAACATACAACGTCACACCGTCGTCGACTACCTCTGGAACAGAAATCAGTACCGACCCCCCTGGCTCTGGACCATCGTGGAGTGTTTACAACAGAGCAAACGTCTCACCGATGCGTTTGTGAAATGTGATGTGGTCGCTGGAGGGAGCAGTCGTGGCGCCCATAACTGTGGCCTCTGTGATAAAAAAGTCCTGCATGCGATAGAAGAATTCTCCCTCACCCAACAACCAGAGGTGTTTAAAGACCTCTCCTGCCGATGTCAAGACCAGTGGCGTGACCAACTTGACTTAGAAAACCTCAGTTTCGGCTCCCTTGTCGATTTTTCACGGTGGAACCCATGAAATCCCAGGTGGAACAACACGACATCGTCGTCCTCATCGATGAAAACCTACGGAAAATCCTCGTCGATACGAACGGAAAAACCGATAAAATCAGAGGAATCGGAGTCATTGACCCGAAAACCTTGGTTGGAAAGGAATATGGAACGAAACTGCACATCGGCAGCAAACGGTTCTGGCTGCTTGTTCCCTCCTTACAAGATAAACTGCAGGGGTTGCATCGTCAGGCGCAGATCATCCTTCCCCGGGATGCAGCACACATCCTGATGAATTGTTCGATTGAACCCGGACAGCGAGTGCTGGAGGCAGGCATCGGGTCCGGGTCGCTTACCATCACGCTTGCCTCAGCGGTCGCTCCGAACGGCAGGGTGATATCCTATGATATCCGTCAAGAGTTCATCGACCATGCGATGAAGAATCTTAAACAAGCGAACCTCGCAGCCTCCGTTTCCACCAAACTTAAGGATGTCACGGAGGGGATCGAGGAAACGGACCTCGACGCGGTCATCCTGGACATCCCAAACCCCTGGGCTGCGGTTTCTCATGCCTGGAACGCGTTGAAAACAGGGGGGTACCTCTGCACCTATTCCCCGTTAATCTCCCAGGTGGAGCAAACCGTCAACACCATCGAACAACACCCCTTCATTGAGTGTAAAACATACGAAAACATTCAGCGGGAGATGATCGTCTCAAAGCACGGGACCCGCCCGAGTTTTGAGATGCTGGGTCACACCGGGTATCTGACCTTCGCACGAAAGGTACCCACCCTGTAAACACACACAAAATCATGTGTACGACTCAGAGAATTGCGTGTTTTTGAAAAACCCATAGTCCAGATGACCATAGTCGTCAAAATCACCGACTCCATGCGTCCCATCGGAGTACGAGAACGTCCGGTATTTGTACCAATAGTTCATGCAGCTTTTATAATTCCGATACAGGAACCAGTGCATGCTGAACGGACGGAGGGTGCCGATGTTGTCGATCCCACCATGCAGATCAGCCAGCAGACCGAGCGTATGGCCAAGATGATGAATGGATGCTTTCAGAATAATCTGCCGTCGACTGACCCACGGGAACTGCTCTGAGATCTGCTGTGCAGAAATCAGGAAAGAGTCCAGGTGATCCCATCCCATGAAGGGAAAATTCACATCCGGGCCTTCGTCACAGATGATCCCATATCGAAAGATCCCTTTCCGGGGATTGTCCAAATCATGGTGGAGAAAATATCTCCAATACAGATCCACAAGATCAGAGAAGGAGAGGTTTGCCTGATATGGTATCTCTTCCCCACCGTCATACTCCCCGATATCAATGTGAAGACTGATGTTCTGCTGCTGAAAGGCCTGGACTGCTACTGTGACGAGCTGCGCGTCAGGTTTGTTGTTACGAGTTGGGTCTTCTGATTGCATCCAATCGAGTTCCAAAAAAAGATCCTTCTGGAACGGATCTGACCCATAGACATCGGTGTAGCATTCTTCGATATTGTTCAATGCATCCCCATCAGGGTCAAGAGACGAATGGTCCTCCCAGACATAGGGATCATACCCCCATTTTGTTTCCCACCAGTCAGGAACACCATCCAAATCAGTATCATTGGAGGAGAAATGGATCGGACGTGTGATCGGATGCAGAATGGTCCGATTCAGATAGCCGGGATGAGACCTCCAGTCCGCCCCTGCATCACGAATCGGTCGGGGTAGCCAGGGGTAGCCTTGCAGTCTTCCAAGGGGGACAGACACCCAGTCCCCAACTCCGTATGCGGTCAATGAAGGACCACACCATGACCCCCAATAGTTCTGTTTGATAGCAGGATCCGAATCCCTGGAGTACACTCCATAGAGGGTGTTCGAGTAAATATTGTTCTGAGAAAGTCTGCATACGCTTTGTTTCGCAAGGTAGATCCCGTAGCGAAAACCATGATGGATATCACAGGAGGTGATGTTAATCTGGGTACAGGCGAAATCGAACACCATGGCAAAATGGGTGTTATACGTAAAATCACACTGATGCACCTCTACGGCGTTCGACCGGGTCGCATGCACGGCAATGCCATTGTGCCGAAAGATGGTATTGTCTATAAGAACTGCTGAGCAGCCTTCGAAATACATCCCCCCATGGTTCACACTGTTATCACTGATGTTACACCGGGAGAGGGTGAGGTGCGTGGATTGGGAGAAAAACCCTGCGCGTCCATTCGTATGAAAATAACAGGAGAAAAGGAGAATCTCATCGGTTCTGTCCCCATGGATTCCTATTGAATTCTGGCCAAACGTGCAATCTTTGACCGTGACGGTGGATGTCGATGACAGGCTGATGCCAATACCGTTATTCGAAAATGTACAATTCTCAAAGATATGACATGAGGTGTTCTGTGCTAAGATGCCGATGCGCGTTCGATAGAAGGTACAATTCAGCAGCAGCGCATGAGGAGACCTGAGGAGCAGTCCAGCGTTCCCAGGGCATCCACCTGAGTTTTGCACTAGAAGATTCTGAAGCACC
>Ga0265297_10008914_pt1 | contig 13196 bp, 13 predicted proteins | sample Munlanlwell13791_FD_192502 | JGI IMG/M metagenome (GOLD analysis project Ga0265297, IMG submission 192502) | Leachate microbial communities from a municipal landfill in Southern Ontario, Canada - Leachate well 137-91 | ecosystem: Engineered > Solid waste > Landfill > Unclassified | place...
AAATCAATCGTAGTTCAGCCTCAAAACCGCAATTCCAGAGTTGTCACTATTTCTAGTCCTCTAAACACTAATTATCGTCTAATCCTCTAAATCAATGAATAATTAATGATACTTTAGCAGCATAGCATAGGGAATGATTTTTGGCAAGCCCCGCACCTGATATTTTGGGTCAACTCGGCGGTTTTCAAAATGCATCAATTCTTCAGGTGTGAGGATGAATTTTAGCTAAAATCAATAAGAATGGGTTTATCCCGTTAGAAATTTAATAGACCTTAGGCCCCGGCCTAAAGGGAGGATCACATTCCAACTCAGCGGATACCCGCCTTTAGGCGGGATTTTAAAAGTCCGTCTTTAATTTTTAACGTGATAAAAAAGAGGGGAGAAAAGTCTCCCCGATAAAAGATCAAACACCGGCTAGAATTTTGACCGGTAAGCGTACCGGATCAGCCGGGAAAAACATGAGTGGGCTTGTCACCGCCGGCAATAGTGATTGCCGCAATTTCCTTTTTTGGCGGATCAGTCAACTGCGAAGTGGTTAGAGTGGCTCGGCACTTTGGACACCGGCCAACTGCCTTCACAACGACCCGGTAAACCTCCTCCTCCTCGCAATATGGGCATATCCCTGTTTTGCCGGTCCGGCCCATAAATAGAGCTCTGTTCCCTTGCAAACTCCCAACTAGCAGACTTAGACCTTGCGTCATGATTCAACCTCCTCGCCATATGGCATATTGAGCTGTACGACAATGAGCATAGACTAAAGTCCCAAAAAACCGACCTTACAAGAAGACCGGCTTTTTAAGACCCAACAAAAAAACTCTAAAAGGCAAGAGTTTCTCTGATGATTTTTTTATCTTCCCTCGTTTGACCAGTCTTTAATGAAAGACCGGGGGCTGGATTTAGCACCTTGTTTACATCGCGGCAAACAGGTTGCTGACTGCCCTTGGGCCAGATCCCTTTTATCACGCCGAGGCTCGAAGAGCGGAGGCGGATAGCAAGCAATACTCTTAATAATACTCATGTTCAGTTTTCAAAGTTATTGACAATTTAGCATTAGGTGAAAGAACCGTCAAGGGATCATAATCAGGGACCAAGAATACTGGATTAGGGCCAGTCCTGACCCCTTAATTCTTTATTCTTAATTCTTGATTCTTTCTACATAATAATCTTATCAACCACGCCATACTTTTTAGCTTCTTCTGGGCTCATGAAATAATCTCGATCGGTATCTTTTTCAATTTTGGCTAGCGGTTGACCGGTGTGCTTGGATAAGATCTTATTCAAACGGTCTCTGACTTTTAAAATATGTTCGGCCCGAATTTTGATGTCAGTTGCCTGACCTTCGGCGCCACCCATAACCTGGTGCAGCATGATTTCCGAATTGGGTAATGCAATCCGTTTGCCTTTGGCGCCAGCGGCTAAAAGTACCGCGCCCATCGAAGCAGCGGTACCGACACAAATCGTCACAATGTCTGACTTAGTATACTGCATCGTATCGTAAATTGCCAAACCCGCGGTCACCGAACCGCCCGGAGTGTTGATGTAAAGTTTGATATCTTTTTTACTGTCTTCGCTATCCAAAAATAATAACTGGGCAATGACGGTGTTAGCCACGGCGTCGTCAATCGGTGCGCCCAGAAAAATGATGCGCTCTTTCAGCAGGCGGGAATAAATGTCATAAGCCCGCTCGCCGAAATTAGATTTTTCCACTACGGTTGGGATGAGGTACATAATTTTAGAATTAAGAAGTAAGAATCAAGAATTATGGAATAGAGAAACGTTGGCCTTAGGTCAGTCCCGCTCCCTTGATTCTTAATTCTTAATTCCTGATTCTAATTAGACTATCTGCCAATTGCCGTCAATGGCCTGAACCAACTTGCCTTTGAGTTTGAACCCGGCCGCTTTGCGATGACCGCCACCACCTAATATTGTAGCTAATCTAGACACATCAATCAAATCGCTGTTGGTACGAAAACTGCCCTTGATAGTTTGTTCATCTTCTTGGCGCAACATCAATGTCGCCGCCACGCCGGTCAAATTATTTAAAAAATTAGAAATCCCTTCAGTCACTTCCACTCCCCGCGGATGATCGGCCAAATCTTCCAGGGTAATAACGGTGGTAGCGATGCCAAGTTCCGGATTAGTCCGCAGGCGCAATAAGGCCCGGCCCCAGAGCTGCAAGTCAACCAAAGCTTTATTCTTGGCGATTAAATCGCTGACGGTTGAAATTTTTGCGCCTTGCAATAAAAGTTTTGAGGCAATTGCCAAAGAATCGTGACTGGTATTCGGATTGGTAAAATTATAAGTGTCGTCGACAATACCGGCGAGCAAGGCGGTGGACATCTCGCTGCTTATCGGTACACCAATGGCTTTAAAAAGACGAAATAAAATTTCTGTCGTCGAAGCCGCATGCTCCATCACCAGGTTAATCGTGCCAAAATACTGATTAGTGGCATGGTGATCAATATTGATAATTTTAAAACCGGAATCCCGATCTATCAATTCACTAAGCCCGGCGCGTTTTAAATCCCCGGCATCCAAGACTACCAACAGATCATACTGGCTTGCCGTTAGAATTTCCGGATTGGTAGTAATTTTATCGAGGTCAAAAAGAAACGATAAATTGCTGGCCGGTAAACTGCTGCAAAACGCATCGTATTTTTTATTTAGCTGATCCAGCCATTGGGAAAAAGCCGCCAGACTGCCCAAGGCGTCTGCGTCCGGATTTTGGTGGGTCACAAGCAAAATGTTTTTTGCTGCCCTAACCAAGGTATTAATCTTTTGACTGGCAATAAAAAAATCCATAGCCATTCATAATATATCCCGCTGATTAAACTGTCAATGCCACCATTGACAAATCCCCAGAAAATGGCTAAGGTTGAGTCAAAGTCTGAACAAACAAATCCAGCAAAGAGGAGGGTTGTAAGATGAGCCAACCGACAATCACCAGCCGCAAGGATCTTCTCGCCGTTATCCGGCGAGCATCCAGTCAGTGTACGTTCGCCTGGGTGCTTGATGTTCTCAACTCCATCCAGGACGTCGTCTATCTGCTCCGGCTGATCCAGGAAAACGTCGGCGGCGAACACCAGGATGTCCGGGAGTTGCCATTGGCACAAGCCTTGGATACTGCCGAGGCCATCGCCGCTGATGACAACTTCTGGCTTAGCCTGCCAGAAACCTTGGCAGTCAACGATCCACTGACGCAACTTCTCGGTCTGACCTCAAAGCTTACGACCATGATCGGCCCCGGATGTTGTGTGACGCCTACGGATCTGACCACCTGTGTCACCAAGTCAACAGAAACCTTCCTGGCCAATGACACCAAGATGGCCAAAGAATATTGCCGTAGTGTGCTCCGACTGGTTGTGTCATTCTTGGCCGTCTGATCCCGCCGCCATTCGCTCTTCGCGCTTTGCGCAGATCACCGTATCCTTTAAAATCCAAGGATGCGGCTTTTTTATATCAAATGCGATTACACCTACAATAGCCATGATAAGAAGGTCTGCCAAAGTATCCCCCCTCTTAGGATAAGAGGGGTTAGGGGAGTTACGACCAAAGAACTGTCTTGGCCATAACCCCCTTATTCCCCCTTGGTTTAAGGTGGCCCTCCTAAACTTCCCCTTGGCAAGGGGAGGAATACTAAGAATCACTTTGCTGATAAGGCCACATTTCTATTTAGAATATAACGGCAAGTACCCTCTCTCCGATTACGGAGAGGGTTGGCCCCGCCTTTCGCGAAAGGCGGGGTTGAGGTGAGATAACGGACTGGGATTCTTTTTTTACATCAAAAAATCGCCTTTAAGGCGACTTTGAATTAGCTAAAACAAAACTTACTCTTGCTGAATTTTATTTAGGATATTCTCAATGCCCTGAGCTTCTGCTTCGGTAGTGTCTACCGCAAAATGAAGGCTGGGAATTGGTTTGAGATTTAATTTCTTTTTAAGTAAAAATTGAAGATGGCCGGCATTCCGGTTAAGTTTATCCAGAACTTTTTTGGTGTAACCGACCGGCATAACGCTGAGCCAAACTTTGGCGTGGCGCAAATCTTTGGCCGTCTGAACATCAACAATAGTCGCCAAACAATTCACCGGAAAGTCAACCTCGGCCAAAAACAAACTGTTTAACTCTTGACGAATTAACTCGTTAACTTGAAAAAGTCGATGGGAGGGCATTGGCGCCAGATTGAAAATTAAAGTTTTTTCTTCTTCACTTCTTCGGAATAGAATTCCAGGGTATCCGCTTCTTCAATGATCGGTTTACCCTTATATTTCAGTCCACATTCTGATCCTTCTTCCACCTGTTCCACGCTGATTTTATTCAACTGCAATTGGGTGATTTCTCCCGTAGCAATCTTGGCTTTGTTGCGCAGAACATCAACCTTAGTATTTAGTTTGGCGACACCCTTAGTTACCTTGCCGCCGATTACCATAATATCTTTCTCTTTACGGAAAATCGCTAAAACTTTAAGTCGGCCAAAGTCGGTCCGAATCACTTCCGGCGAAAGCATCGCTTCCAGACGCGCTTTAACTTCATCCAGCAGCTGATAAATAATTTCATAATATTTCACTTCAATTTTCTTTTCCCGGGCTAAACTTTCCGCTTGAGCCGTCGGCTTGACGTGAAAACCCATTACTATGGCATGACCGGAGTCGGCCCGCGCCACGTCGGATTCGGTAACGTTGCCCAAACCCTTGGCAATGATGTTGACTGAGACTTCGGAATTGCCCATTTGGTTTAGAGAGGCGATAATCGCTTCCAACGAACCCAAGACATCGGCCCGCAGCACCAAATTTAATGACTTAACGCCGTTGCCGGCATCTTCTTTGGTAATCTCCATCGGCTTGGTATAAGCCGTAGCCTGTTCTTGCAGCTGATACTTTTTAATTTTTGTCTTCCGGTCAATTTCCAGTTTAACTTCAAAAACATCACCCACACTCGGCGCCGCCTTAAGACCCAAAATTTTGGCCGGAACTGACGGACCAGCTTCTTGCAGACTCTGACCTCTATAATCTTTCATCGCCCGAATCTTGCCATAAAAAGAGTCAGCCACGGTCAAAAAATCACCCACCCTTAAAGTTCCATTTTGAATCAATAAAGTAGCGACCGGTCCTTCGCCCCGATCAATATGCGATTCGACGACTGTGCCGATTGCCAGGCGGTCAGGATTAGACATCATTTCCGCTTTTTCGGTTTCGGCCACCAATAAAATCATTTCCAATAGGTCATCAATGCCAGTGCCGGCTTTGGCGGAAATTGGCACACAAATCGTCTTACCACCCCAGTCTTCCGGCAGCAAATTCATTGCGGCCAAGTCCTGTTTAACTTTATCCGGGTTGGCTTCCGGCTTATCAATTTTATTAATCGCGACAATCATCGGCAAGCCAGCGGAATGAATAATTCGGATTGATTCTTTAGTCTGAGGCTGGATACTGTCATCGGCGGCGATAACCAAAATCGCAATGTCGGCAACCCGTGCGCCCCGTGATCGCATCGTCGTAAAAGCCTCGTGGCCCGGCGTGTCGATAAAGGTAATTTTCTGGCCCTTCTTTTCCACCTGATAAGCACCGATGTGTTGAGTAATACCGCCGCTTTCGCCTTCCATTACATGAGTCTTACGAATAGCGTCCAAGAGCTTTGTTTTGCCATGGTCAACGTGGCCCATCACTACCACCACCGGCGGTCGGGCCGTAAGATTCTGGGCTTTATCTTTTTTTAACAAATCAGCTAACTTATCCGCTATAACTTTTTCGGCATCAATATCCACATTGGCATCAAGCGTGACTTCAAAACCCAAGTCTGTCCCGACAATTGCCGCGGTGTCAAAATCAATTTGTTCGTTCATTGAAGACAGCACGCCATTCTTCATTAGTTCCGCCATCACCTTTGACAATGGCAAGCCCAATTTATTGGCGAAATCTTTAACCCGGATTAACTGAGGCAGGGCGATTGCCTTCTTTTCTTTAGCCTGAGCCTCAATCGGTGCTTCTGTCTGCGGGCCGGCAGTCTGAGCACGATACTGCGCCAGAAGCTGCGGCCACTGCTCCACAATTCTCTGGGCTTGGCGGCTGTCAATTTTAATTGCTTTTTTGCCAATATCAAAACCGACCGCCGGTAAAATTTCCAGCAGTTCGCGAGAGGGGATTTTTAATTTTCGAGACAGCTCGGTAACATTCATAAAAAAGTCAAAATTATAACAACTATAAACTAACGACTAATTACTATTTCTGGAGGCCTGGGCGGGAATCGAACCCGCGATAAAGGTTTTGCAGACCTCTGCCTTACCACTTGGCTACCAGGCCAGACCCAAATAAAGTTAGAACTGTTTTAGCATACCAGAAAATTGCCTATAAATCAACCCAGCCCCGCGGTCGCAGGGCTGGATCATTGAGTTTAACTAATTTTGAAATATCATTTATTCCACGACCTCAATTTCCGCATAACGAAAACCAAAGTTTTTGGCCGACTGCCGCTCCTTAAACCAAACATCCGCCCGGTAATAATAGCGGGCATTCATCCGGTCTTGAACCGTGAAAACCTGATCGCCAAACAGTTCCGGAATCCGCACCTTAGTGCCAAACGGCAAAAAATTGGCGGCAATGACATTTTCTTCATTATTCTCACACAAATCAAAACCATTGGCGGTGATGCAAGGGGTACTGTCGGTTTGATCCGGCGTACTGGAATAGGCCGTGACCGGAACATTGTAGGTCTTGACCACCTCGTAAACCCTGGCTGGCTTAACCAGCTCAATTTTACCGGCCAAGTCCGTGGCCAAAGACTCGATTTCGGCCGTTTGAGGCAGGGTTTCAGCCTGGGCAATATTCTGGGCAGAAACGAAATTATAGGGAAAAACTAGCTGAAATAACACAATTATCAGCACCAGGATTTCGATTTGATTTTGCTTGAAATGTCTAATAGTCTTCATAAATTTAGGTAACAAAAAACCCTCTTTTAGAGGTAGTCAAACACCTTATCATAAGTCCGGTTTTTTGTCAATAGTATCACAAAGCGGTGGCAGGCTGGCCGATGCTGGGTGGACAAATAAAAAAGCGCCCCGTGAAGAGCGCTGTCCAGTTCAAAAAACAATCGGCTCAAGCAGCCACTTGCCATTGCAAGGTCTGACCGGCCAGAAAAGGAACCAGCACGTTGCCGTTGAGCCCGCGGTACTCAGCCGGGACCTGCCAGGGTTGGCGGACTAGCGTGATCATACCGCCGTTACGAGGCAGGCCGTAGAAATCCGCCCCGTGGTGTGAAACAAATAGTCCGAGTCTCTCAAGAGCCCCGTGACTGGCAAAAACCTGGGTGACCAGTTCTAGGGCAACCGGAGCACAGAATACTCCAGCCGCACCGGCTTGCTTCTGCACCAGCCAATGCGACGCGCTGTCCCCACCAAGGAAGAACCGGCGATCGCCGCTGACAGCCGCTAACACCACCGCCTCCCGATCTGCCGGCGTTTTGGCCACCGGCTTACAGTAATTGTGGATATTGGTAGTGGCATCATTATGCACCAAAACCAAATGGTGCGGCGTGATAGTGGCCGCTACAGTCGCCGGCGCTTGTTTCACGAATGCCACCATCACTTCGGTTGAGACGTGTTCAACCACGATCCGCAAACCCGGAATCGCTGCGATGATGTCTCTCAGCACCGGAATGAATGCCACTTCGGCGTTCTTTGGTCCGGTTGTCGGCGCGTCTGGCAGTTCGCAGTGGATTGAGAGCACAATGCCAAATTCCGCCATCAGCTGGAAAACCGGGTACAACGCTTTGAAATCCCGAACCCCACCAGCCGAGCCGGTAGTCACACTATCCGGGTAAAGCTTCCCGGCTATCACTCCGGCTTCCTGCGCCGCATACACCATCGCCCGAGTGGTCGTAGGCGTAATCTTGAAAGTGAATAGGGGTTTGAATCCCGAAATGCTTTGAGCGGCCAGTAAGCTTTCGATTTCGGTCCGATACCAGATCACATCAGTAGCGGTGACAATCGCTCGCGGGGCAGTGTTGGGCATAACCATCGCTCGGGCGAAAACCCTGGTTGTGAAAGGTAGAACCAACTGAAGCAGCTCACCCAAACGCAGATGGAGATGCCAGTCATCCGGTTGGGTGATGGTAATACTGTCTATGATACTCATGAGTGTCCACTCCTTTCTCCTGCTACAAAGATCCAGCTGGATAAATCCTAGCTGCAGCTTAGTTTAAAATAATTCTTTTGTCAAAGGGGATTTCTTAAACCCAAAACCGCCCAACCAGGCGATTCTTTGTTAATTGTGGGATGTTAATCGTTACCTGAGAGTAGATTAGTGAATGACTTTAGAACTTAGGTTTGGCATAAATTTACCGGATAACCAGGTCGTCAATCGATGCAAAAGCCAGCCTAAACCCAAAAACATAATCAGATACAATATGACTGCTAACCAAGCCGGCAGATAGGTGAAGAAAATATCATACCGATACATCAATGGCCAATGCAATAAATAAATCTCGTAAGAAAATGTCCCAAACCAAACTAGCAGATTCAATTTGAATTTCTTGATTAAAAATAGCAGCAGGACAGCGGACATCGTAATTAAGCTGGTCACCTGTTCTTTGACTAAACTGCCACCAACGCCGGAATAGTAAGCCGTATAACCGACAAGAATCAACAAGGCGACAAACAGAGCGTAATAGCCGATTCGGCCGACGATACTCTTACGGAGGTTAAGGCCGGCTGGCCAGGTTGACTTAGACAATAGCCAGGCCACGGTGATGCCCAAAGGGAAAGCGGCAAAATGGACTTGGTATAAACCCATTACATTCTGCAAAAAAGCCGGCTGCCACCAAACGATTGAATAAGAAATAAAATAAATGATTAAAGCACTAAGCCACGGCCGGCGCCGGCTGTAGACCAAAGGGAAGACTAGATAGTAAAACAAGATGGCGGTAAAATACCACAATGGTGAGTTGATATCGTGGTAAAGATCAGCACTGGGAAAATAGCCAAGAAACGATTGAGCGATGTATTGTCCGGCGTAAGAAAGGTGGAGGACAAAAAAATCCAGCGAAAAGAAGATAGCCAGAACAATCCAGACTGGGAGAAAAAGCTTAATTAACCGCCGGTGGTAAAAATTAGGTATCGTCTGCGGCTTATTCTGGCTGGAAACGGTTAAGCCATAGCCGGATAAAAATAAAAACAAGTTTACACCCACACCAGCCGCGATGGACAGCGGAAATAAAAATTGGTGATCACTGACCAAAAAATAACCGACATGAGAAAACACCACCATCAAAATTGCCAAACCTTTAAATTCCTGAGTGGTGGTGATGGAAAATACTTGGTTATCAGTTTTACGACGTGCAAAAATAAAAAGCGCCGGTAAAAAAATTACTAAAAATATCCAGGTTGATTGAACCGGATTACTGACTGAGAGAATCATAGATTATTCCGGCCCATAATTTATAACCCTCAGCGGAAGGATGGAAAGAGTCAACTGAATATTGCGGGCCTGATTTCATAAACAGATTTACTGTCGGCGTATAGATATCAATGTAGTGCGCTTGATAATCAGCCGCAAGTTTTTTAATAACCTGATTAAACTCCTTGGTCTGATGATTAAAATACAATCGATAAGGCGGTAAGAAAAGCGTATTAGAGCCGATGTAGGGGATACTAATGGCATAAATTTTAGCGCTGGTATTCTGGTTAAGCTGCTTTAAAATTTCACCGTAGTTTCTTTCAAAAGTGGCTTTGCTGACATTGCCATGGATATCATTAACGCCGATAAGCAAAGTTACGACGTTGGGCTTGCTCGCGATTGCATTGACTAACTGGTCGGAAATCAGTTCACTAGTCTTAGCGCCAGAAATCGCAAAGTCTTTCAAGGTAACAACTAAACCATTGGCCGCTAATTTTTCCGTCACCAAATAGGGATATGACTGCTGGAAATCGGCCGCACCCACACCAGCCGTCAAGCTGTCGCCCAAGGCCAGATATAAAATCGGCGCAGCCTTACTTTTATTGACGCCAGTAATCATATAAGTATGTTTAATGTCGGGCGAACGTAAGCCAGCGTTGCCAATTCCATTATAAATATAAGCATAGGAGCGGTTTAAATATATTCCGACGACAACCAGCAAAACAATTATAGCCAAATAAACAATTTTCATAGTTTCAGTATACTCCGCCGGAGGCAGACAGGCAAAAAACTGCCCCTTAAGGACAGTTTTTAAGATGTTTATTGTGGCGACCGGCCGGCTATTGGGCGAATTTAAAGGAGTCTGTAAACGCTTTAAAGTTAGCCTGGTCCATTCCGTAAGCGCTGATGATGTAGGTATTTTGATTTTTTACGGTAATCAGCAGATAACCGCTTTTGTTAACGGTCGAGCCGTCAGCCAATTTATCTGGCCCGATAATTTCGCCGGCTACGGCCGGATTTCCCAAAAATTGCGCTGGCTGTTGGCTGGCAATTTTAGCATCGGGGAATTCCAAGGTTACAACCGTGTAAAAAGTTTTGAAAATGGTGTTTAGGTAGTTGTCCGGAAATTCATAGTCTGCAGGATAGTGATAGACACCAATATTATAATACGCCTGTTCCTTGTCTTGGGTAAATACCTGCCGATACTCCGTAACCGGGATTGGCCCAAGGCTCGATGAGGGCAGGCTAGATTTTTTGACATTAGGGATCCCTGGAAAATTTGCGGTAAAGCCGTCCTTGGCAGAAACATAAGCCTTGGTCGGCATTGGCACGTCAATAGTTTTTACTGGTACCTTGACTTGCTGCTGGTCGGGCGCTCCATTTTGGCTGTTGTTGCCTTGAGTTGTTGCTGTCTTACCACATCCGGCGACCAGCAAGACGACAATAGGCAAAACAAACAATAGTTTTTTCATAAATTAAATTATGATTAATTAATACTATTATACTACTTTTTATTCCAATTTTCTAATAACGCCTTTATTAGCATCAACTTCAACTAAATCACCGTTTTTTAAAACCTTGATTGCAACTTGAGTTGCTAAAATACAAGGTTTTTTTAGTTCTCGGGCGACAATTGCCGCATGCGACAATAAACCACCAGCATCTGTCACAAAAGCCGAAGCCTTTTTCATTAGTGGTAAAAATTCTGGGCGAGTCATACCAGTTACTAAAACATCGCCTTGGTTAAATTTTTTTACCTTAAAGGGGTCAAATACAACTCTTACTATTCCCCGTGCAATCCCCGGATACGCTATTGAACCCCTTAACTCTTTTAAAAATCCGCCACTTAAAAACTCCATGAGCTGATTATAATCTTTACCGACCAGCAAACTGCAAGATTCTTTTTTATAAAAAATGCCGATACCATTTGATCGTATATGCAAATCAGCCTTACTTGGCAATATATTATTTCTAAAAAAGATTTCAATTTCTTCAATTGTTAAAAATTCGGTTAGAGAAGGGGCGTAGTTAACCTTGGCGGCAATCAATTTGGTATATAATCTCAAAGCAGCGTCGACGGCATTAAAAAGATTCTCCGTTTTAATACGGGCTTCAGCCAATTTAGGCATTAACTTTTTCTGCAATTTTTCAGGTAAATAATCCACCACTTTTTTCATCGAAAAATGGGGTGGGATATGTAAATAAAACTTCTCTTTTAATAGTAAAAGGTTGGTTAATGTAATATTCTTGCTGGATTTTATTATTCCTAAAATCTCAAATAATTGCTCTGCGGTAATTATTGTGTCTTTGGCCCATTTTTCTGAAATTTTATTTTCTTGTATAACCAAATTGGCAATATAAGTACAATAATCATTAAGATTACGTTCGGAAATATAATTCGAGCTGACATCCTTTTCACAAATCAACAAATTTGTTTCGAGGTTTTTACCAATCTGTTTTTTTAAACCAACCGTATAGACACGGTACAAAGTAGCAAAGGCAGTACGCCAATTACCAGACCAATTTTTAATCCAAGTATTCGCTTTGATTTCTTTGGATAAATTCATACGTTTTCAGTATACCAAAAAACCGCCCGCCAGGGACAGCCTTTTGATAAGCACCTTATTTGATGACGTTAAAGCTGAGACGATTAAATCACTTTATCTGATTACTCCCGATTAGTAACTAATTTTTCTAAAACCTTATTATAGAAAGGACTTGCTAAAAACTTGGCTTTTTTTAAAGAGATTCTATTATACATCCAGTCAATCTTTCGCTTAACTTTGTCAGCACCAAGACTACTAATCCACTTGGTATGTTTAGCAGCATTATTCTCCAGGTAACTTATACTGTCAGCATCTTTAATTAAATTTGATTCTTCATCACCGCCTTCTTCGTGATATCTGATCATATTATAAATTCTTTTGATTTCATTCTCCGGGTAATTTTGCTTCCTTAAAAAATCACTGATAATCTCTGCTCCTTTAGTCTGATGATTCGCCAGAAAATCCCTGTCATTAAATTCCTTATCTTTAAAAAAATCCTCTTGAGAATTCCCATCCCTAAAAGCTCGTTCAATATCATGAGCATAAGCAGCAATCAGCATTGGCTCGTCAGCATCTGATTTTAACTCTTTTAACCAATCAACTGTTCGTTCGAAATGTTTTGTGCTGCCACTACCATAGATACTGTTCGCAAATGATTTATCAACAAATTGTTTTACTTTATCTAGCATACCTAATCAGTATACCAAAAAACCGCCCGCCAGGGACAGCTTAGACATAGCGGGTAACCCACCCCGATCCGAATCCTGAAAGCGGGTGACCGGAATTGAACCGGCGTCACCAGTTTGGAAAACTGGCGCACTAACCGTTGTGCTACACCCGCTTTCAGGATTGGATATTTTTGTTAAATCTAAATTCTACAAACCAAAACTGATTACTAATAACTAAACTCGGGGTGACAGGATTTGAACCTGCGACCTTCTGGTCCCAAACCAGACGCGCTACCAACTGCGCTACACCCCGTGATTTGCTTCACGAATAGTCTTTAGTAGTTAGTTGTTAGTTTCTAAAGACTAAATGGCTACTCTTTAAAATTTATAGTGCGCCGGGAAACTGGGACGCAAGACCCCGCAGCCCCGACTCCGTCGGCGTGCGGGGTAAAATTTTCAGTCCGGAGTTTAGCCCAAAAAATTTTCTCTCAAGTACCCGGTGCCGAGTCCCAGGATTGAACTGGGGACGCAAGGATTTTCAGTCCTTCGCTCTACCACTGAGCTAACTCGGCACCGGAAATTTGAGTATATAACTT
>Ga0265297_10008915_pt1 | contig 13195 bp, 29 predicted proteins | sample Munlanlwell13791_FD_192502 | JGI IMG/M metagenome (GOLD analysis project Ga0265297, IMG submission 192502) | Leachate microbial communities from a municipal landfill in Southern Ontario, Canada - Leachate well 137-91 | ecosystem: Engineered > Solid waste > Landfill > Unclassified | place...
GAGTAATGGGATATCCCGTCCATGCTGTGCGCGGCGCACCGCCAGTTGTACAGGGCCCTGATCTCGGCCAGCTTCATAGAATTTAATGGTGCTTTCAAAATACCTCCAAAATTTGCGATACTAAATTTCCGTGGCCCTTGGCGTGTATTGCGGGCAGATGATTCTGATAAAAACTGATTGCTTGCATCCCCTAGCACAACCGGCGCATAAAGGGTGCTTATCGGTCCACCACCACCGTTCCCACGACCGCCCGTTTGTGACCCACTCAGGAAAAGTCGCGGACTTCCTAAATTGCACAAGTTTTGTGCAGTTTTCGTCTGGTAGTTCGTTTGTTTTCTGTACTTTAATTGCAACCTTTTTGGCACTTTCGGGCTTGCGCGTAGGGGTATAGCGGGGTTTTTGCGCCGCAACCTCATCAAGCATCATTAAAGCCTTTTGATTCAGCGGCTTGCGGCATTTTTCCATTTGGGAGAGATATTGGCGTGAACAGCCCATGATTTCGGCCATCATTTCCTGCGTGTAGCGGAGTTCTTTCCGCGCCCGCAGAAGGGCGAACCCGTCATGCCCGCCGTCTCCATGGGTAGACATCCTTTGTTTACTCCCGCCACTCAATGTGCCGTATCGACATCTTCGGGTTGAACCAGGGGGATAATCTTTCCCTCGGTCATGTCTATCCCGTTGCCCTCCGTGCTCGTATAGACCACGTGGAAGGCGTAGGAGATTGATTCAGAGGGAACGATTTTCAGGATAACCAAGCCCTCGGGTACTTTCCCAAAAAACACGGGCCTCAAAAGTTTCTCTAAGAGCTCGCCCGTAACCATAACCAAGCCTAGATTTCTCATTAATTTTTCTCCTTTAGTGCATCCCCGAAGTGCCAGGATGTCCGCGCCGGAACTTTCTCGTATCCTGTGTACCCGCACTTTGGGCAGGCCCACCTCAGCAGTTCGCGCTCAATCTCGCTATAACTATGCCGCCACACCTCGGATTCCTCCTGGCAGAACTTGCATTTAGTTATATACAAGGGAGACAAAGCACACCCTCTTCTGGCCGAGGATTTATCATGTTTTCGTGAATATGTCTATGGGCACTTCGGCTGACCAGTACAAGATTGTTCATGTCATTATTGTGTTTGTTCCCGTCCCTATGATGGAGGAGAATCCCCCGGGATATCCCAATCCCATAATGGTCTTCAAACTGCTTTCTGAAAAATGCCCTTGTCGCTCCTCCGACCCAATTCGGATTCCTTGGCCCGAGCTTGGCGATGGATATTTTTTTTCTAGTTTCTTCAGATGGATGGTAATTAGGGTGTTCGGACCACCATTTCTTTCTAGCCAAAGAAAGCAACTCCCTAGTTTCTTTAGAAAGCACTTTCTTCCCGCGCCATGGGCTATTCGGACCACCAAAGCGGGACCTGTTTTTATCCCACCATTCTTTCTTTAGACAAGATTGCCCAGCCGCCCGTGCGCCCCTGGTTTCCAGGACGGTTCTAAGATGTATCCCACTTTTTTTAAGCCACTTATTAATAACCGACTTATCCACCCCAACTAGACGCCCAATCTGTCGCGTAGACAGACCTTCCCCCAAATACTTCTGCCGTAGCCAACCGGCATCACGATAAATAGGGGACACAGGATTCGTCGTCATTTTTTGTCTTTCTTGGTAGACTTTTTCGGCGCATGGAAATACTGTTCGTGTTTATCCATACAGGCGTCAACGTACTTCAACTGGCCGTCCGCCCGCGCCGTAAGAATTTCAACCCCCCGCTCTGCATTGGTCAAGTCGCGCCGAACTCCGTCAACCCGGGCCATTAAAGAAGCCCGCCATTCTGTCCAATACCGCCTATTTCTTTCTTTCTCTTCCTCCTTCTTCTCCTTGTGGGCGTCTATGGACGCATCGATCAACGCAATCCCAAGGGCCAAAAGAAGCATCGCCAGCATCCCCGCATAAAACATCCCCATTTTTTCCTCCTACCTAAGCCTAAATTTAGTTTTGCCTAATGCCCGATCCATCGTCTCGCCCGCCTCCTCGCTATGCCAATGACCTTGCGGGACGAACTTCCAACCATGTACCAACTTGAATTCAACTATCTTCTTATTTGGATTCTCCGCTCCTTTCCAAGACTTTGCCTTAACTATCTTGGCCTTCCCGTGGTTCAACGCGACGTACAGCACGGGCTTTTCCAGGCTCATTGTCCCGCCGCGCCCCGTATCCCTAAACTCGTCCTTCTGCAACAGAACAATCGCTATCCCCTGGTCTAATTTCTTGTGAATGTCCTTCAGTTTCTTAGCCACCTCCCAATAGTTGTCCACGATTTCCAGGTAGTCAACAATATTAACGGCATTCGGCTGAATAACATCTGCAAAGTCGTCTGAGCGAGTGTACGGCTTGAACTTCCAGGCATCCAATGGCATGTCATCCACCTTAGACAGCCTATCCCTCAGCCTCGATGCGCTCATCTCACAGTTGAAGTAATGGATATCCCACTTGTCCTGGTTGCGCCGGATGAAGTCCACGGCTAACGCAGTGTTATGGGTTACGATAAAGCCCTGGGCCACATACAGCCCCGAAGGATGGTCAACAGAAAGGCAGGTGGTTTCTTGTATCCCGACGCTCTCAATAGAACGCAAGCATTTGTTTTGATTCTTTAGGAACGGGGCATATCTATCGGCCTTCCTTTTAATCCAAAACGGATTTTCAGGCATGGAAATATGGACCCGCCACGATTGGCGACCCAGTTTTTTCTCTCCGTTGTATCCATATTTTGTTCTCCTGGAATTTGCTATTGTTGCCCTTCCTCCAAGAGATCGGACGAGAAAGGCAACGTCATCTGATAATTGTTGAGACGTAGATGTATAAGAAAGAGATTTCCCTGATTTGGAAATGTCCCCGTCCGTATCCATCAGCCCCCGCAGGATGCCAAGCCGCACATCCTTGTCGTTAAGAAGATAGGCCGAAGGAACAAACTTCTCCCATGACCGATGTCCGTTAAGCCCCAATGTCTTCACCGTAGGCATGAGTCCCAAGAGGTTGTAATTTATTCCCCGATTAACAGCTCCAACACCAATCCCGCAATCCTCAATCTTTTTGACAATCTCTGTGTCTGTGGTTGTGATAACCGTGGCCCCCTTCTTAAAGCATCCATCCCCTAACAATGCCCCCAAGACATATGGGTCTAAAGGAACGCTTCTCTTCTTGAACATCACCGGAGATGGTGCGGGGATAATAAGATGCTGAGAAGATTTTAGGGCAGATGGTCCAATATATCTTCCGATAAGATTATATGTTGGAATAGTCTGCCATTCATTAAACGATCTGTTTTCTGTTCCCCGCCCCGTTTTAATATTTCTTTGATATCTCCCCTTAACAGCCCACAGATGTTCCCAATCACAGACGATTGACGTTCTGTCATTGAACGTAAACTTAAAACATTGTTGCGGGCCACGTCGGAACACTCCATTTAGTTTTGTTTCGGACCCGTCCTGGGCGATAACGGTGTCTCCAACCGATAGGGACTCGATGTTGGCCCATCCAGCCGGAGTCAATATCTGCGTCCCGTCAGGATGCCCTTTCCCGGCGTTCTGAGCGCCAGCAAAACACACGATATCCTTTGGGAAGATGGTGCATATCTCATGGAGATCGAGGGGCCAATCAAAGGTCAATCCCTCAGTAGGTGCGTTGAGAAAATCCATAACCTCAAGCTCCCGTTCTACCCTGCGATATACACCATCCCTCCCGCCGGACGGCTCGATTACCCCGTCTGATTTAAGGCGATGAAGAGCAACTCTGATGTTAGGGCGGTCCTTTTGTGTAACACCTTGTAACGAATTGAACACATCTGTAACGCTGAAGTTGCCGTTTGTAATGCCGACCCAACTCCTGATTTCCTCTGCAAGCGTATGTTCCCGCTTCCCTGTTATCTTCTTGCTCCCGAGGTCCGCGATCAGCCCGGCGATAGAGTCTGTGTCGCCGTCATGGGCCGCCTCTGCCAGCTTCATCGCCGCCTCGATAACCTTGCGCATCTTGCTTTTCTCTCGAACAATCCCGGCGTAGTACTTAGCATCGGAAGACTTAGGAACCCCGTCTATTACCTTAGACACCTCTTCCATCGTCATCTTCCCGGCAAGGTGTGCGTGCAGGGACGGGATAGACACCTCTTTATTGTCGCAAGCCAGGGTTATAACCCCTTCCCATAGGGCGCGGCACTTATCGGAGTAAAAGTTTTCCGGGTCAACAAGCGGAATAAGAGACGGAATTTGGGCGTTGTCAAGGACGGCAATCCCTATCAATGCCTTCTCAGCTTCCTTGTCGTGCGGGGGGACGCGCCGATCTGTCATGCCTTCTCCCAAATGCGAAAGATAAATGAGAAAAAGTAGTCTCCCCAGGAAGACTTATAATCGTTCAGGAACTTTAACGGGCTCTGGTGGTACTCTTGGTGACAGCCCCGGCAGAGGGGGACCGTCTTTTCCCGATTGTCGGTCCTTACGCGCCCCTGCGGGAAGTGGTGCGCGTCCGACGGCGGAGGCGCGGAGCAAACCATGCATGGTTGGTCGCGCACGTAATCCAAGTAGGTCGGATATTTAGAAAGGAGGTCCGCAATCCCCTGGCTTGTTTGTCCCGTTCGGCTTATTTGCCCGGCTGGGACTTTAAGGGAGGAAAGAGGAGGTTTGCCCTGGCAACTGCGGACCTCTTGTAGAAGGTCGGAAAGAGATAGGGATTTAGCCTTAGATAACCATCCGTCAACGTCGTCGGAAACGACTGGGGAAATATATCCAAGGCGTTTACTCCCAATATCAAGAAGGGTCGGCTCTGGAACCGACAGCCGCTCAACGTAGAGTTCCCAAGATGCGATGAGTTTGTATGCCGTAGACCTCCCGATGGCAATATCTGGGTCTCCAAGATATGATTCAAAGGTTTTTTGATCTAGGGAAAGATAAAGTTTTTCGTCCCGGACGCGCTTTAACAACTGGGCTAAATGGATGAAATTGGCCTCAATATTCATTTTGCACGCCACGATTTCGGAGTTAATCCCAAAGGCTAACTCAGATTTTACGGTCGTCATGCCTTCTCCAATAATTCCGGGTTCTCGTAGACGTTCCCGACGACTTCGATATCTTTATCGAAAGCCTCGTTAAATCCTTCGGCATACCCGTCTTTCTTTGCTGAATCTAAATAAAAACCGACGTATTTATAGTATCCCCCATCGTATTCTCCATCCCCAAACCTAACTATTAAATCTTGCTTATCTTCACCGACCTCATCAGTTCTCAGGATATCCCCCTCGTAAATCTCATTGCCGTTCTTGTCGTGGAGGCCCGTGAATTGCATGAGGATAACGCTTCCGTTAACATCCCTGTCTTCTAAACCATAGAACCACGAATAGGATCGCTCATAATCATCTAGTGGGTCAGAAAACAGCATCTCCAGCTCATCCGTGTCCCACGCCCGGAACTTAATCTCTCTCATATTGTCTCCCCGGAAAGACATTTCCGTACTGCGCCCATGGACTTTACGCCAAAAATATCCTTCAGTATATCCTCCCCGTCCTTGTGTGTCAACCCGGTTTCCGCCCATTTTCGCGCCGCACCATTAATCGTCTCCCCCTTATCGCACCTAACCTGTACGTCTTTTAAAGCCTGTGCCCAACAGGTCTTATCGCAATGAGGGGCGCGGCAGGAAAACATTTTGTCCATCGACGCGCAGAACTGGTCGAAGTGCTTTTTGTTACCGATAAGGTTTACGTGAATCACTTCTTTCCCCCGTTCTCCGTAAGCCAGAAATAGTTGAGAATCGCCAGGAACCGCTTGCCGCCCAACTCCACCTTTTCGCGGCTGTATTCTTTCGGGTCGGGAAGCCCGCTGGACTTGTCTAACCTAACTACCATGTACCTGTCCACCTTGTTCCCGGTTCTTTCTCTAAACGCCATGTCGTAAGCTCCGATTTGAATCACGTGGTCGTCCCAATGCCCAGTTGATGACTTGAAGTCGAGTAGGGTTAAATGACCCGAGACTTCCGCGTACAGATCAAGAGTCCCGGCGTATCGTTCGGCTGACCAGATGCGCTCCTCTACACAAATCGGCTTAACCTTGTTCTCCCTATCCCATTCTAGGAAGGCGTTAATTGGCTTGACTAAATCACCAGTCGGCGTGGGATACCCGCCCTCTTTCTCATCAATCATCCCGTCATAATACCGCTCAATCCACGCATGGGCGGCAGACCCGGTGTCCATGGCCTCGGTGCTAGCCTTTCTATGCGCGGACTTAGCCTCTTTCACAAGACGGTCAATCTCTTTCTCCGTAAGGTCGCTTGGAATTCTGGCCCCAGCCGATATGTCTTTGAGTACCCCGCGCATGTACTCCCCGGTCATCTTCGCGGCCCAGCCCATAAGGAACGGTTTATTAAGACATTTAAGCACGGTTGTCGCGCTCGGAAGTTTACCGATAGGCGTGTCGTACCACCTTTTGCTGTCCTCGTCCTCGTATCGTTTTAGTTCAGCCATTTTCTTCTTCCTTAATGGCCCACTTTTGTCTAACATAATCTGGGCTTAATATGTGGAAGTCATTATTAGCCTCTATAAACCGGGCCTCTTCCTGTCCGCACTTTATACACTTCCAAAGTTTAACAATACCACTTGCCGTCCATCCTTTATGAAATAAAACCGAATCAAAGTCAAAGCTGGCTGGCCCCTTCCAGACAAGCGCCCACTTATGCCTGTGGAAGATACTCATCTTTCTTCCTCCTTTGCGGCGTACCACAGATAGAGTAACGCCCATAAGAACCCAATTAACAGAACCAAGCCTATCAATATCTTCTCCCTCATTCTTTCCACGCCCTCTTGAATTGGTTGTCCATTTCCTCAAGAAGTTCATCCCTGCTCCGGCTGGCAAGTAGCGCGGCGCAAAAGAACCCGGCGCAGAACCCAATAAGCCCGATGATGATTCCTAGCCAAATAGACATGCTAATCCTCCTTCCCCTCGTATGCGGCGATGGCCTTGCGGAGAGACGCTCTCGCCGTCTCGTCGTTTGGCCTTTCTACTAGCACAATCTCGCTGGCCCAAAGCATCCCGGTTACCTTCCATCCTTGCGCCAGAAGCGTCTCTTCCTTAGTGGGCCAATCCTTAAACGCGACGGCCTTTTTGTCCTCTTCGTATGCCTTCGCCGCGCTCAACAGCGCATCGGCGGCCTCGCTTCTTGTCGGCACGTAGTAGTGCGTCGTCCCCTTCCCGCCGACCTTGACGGGACCGCCGCAGGTCGGACAATGGGCGCTCATGACTTCCTCGCTATGTCCAGGGCCCCACAATGGGCAGGAACAATGATTGTCTCTGGCATCAGCCCGAGGAACGTAATCGTCTTTTCCTCGATCCACCACGCACACTCCTTTTGGAGACACGCCTCCATCCTCGGACCGTGCGACTCGTTGATGTGAAAAGTCATCGGGCATAGCTTCGGTTCGCTCATGCTTTCCTCCTCTCGTCCTCGTCTCTATCCCTGTCATCCCGCGCCCGCTCATGGCCGCCTCGCTTTTCGCCTTCCCAGATTCCAAGTCCCACATTCCATCGAACGAGCCTTTCTTCTCGCTCATTTTCCCCTCCTCGATTCGCGGATTAGCTTTACGATGGCGCGACGGAGTTCCTCTTGACAACTCCAGCAATGATTTGCAGAATCCTTTGGATACCTACACCCACCACCAAGGCTGTCTCTCGAACACAAGGAAATCGATTTTGAAATCGCCACGAGCATCATTTGCTTAGTGATCGTCGGCATTTTAAATTCCTTCCGCTTCGCCATGTCAGGGCTCCTTATTTCATCAGTTTGACTTTCCATAAGAGAAATGCCACGATGATTAGAACATCAACCCTAAATGTTGTCCTTAACAGATGGGCCATTAGGAAAAACGGAATGGCTATCATCCACCTCGTTGCTAGTTCGTGCATCGTCAATCTCCTTCGCTTAACCCAGGTATTCCTATCGCCTCCGGCTGTTCGCCCTCGACAATGCTCCGTACCGTGCCGAACCAAACCATCGCATCCGCCCTAGCCGCGTCACGCTCGGCCCGTACAGCCGCTATCGCCCTATCATGGATCGGCTCCATGATTTTCACGCCGATTAATATTCCGCCAGCCAGGAAGATGATGAGCAGGGCGGAGACGAAGGGCCAGGAATAAACGAGCCTTTTCACGGCCCGCCGGATCTTCCACCACGCAATCTTGCGGAGAATCATTTTTCCCTGTTTCTTGCTGATTGAATAAACCTTCGTCTCACTCATGCTTTCCTCCTCTCCTCCTCTCCCGTATCGTCCCGGTCCTCGTCCCATTCGCTTTCCCCGATGTAATAGCCGCATATATCGCATTGATGCCCATGCGACGGGAACGGATCGCCTACGTAGAAATGGACCCTGGCCTCTTGGCCGCGCCCACAATCGGGGCAGATGATGTTTACAACGCGGGGATACCCTGGCTCCTCGTCCATCGGCCCCCCCAGTCCGTCGTCTTCCTCCGGCTCATGGTAGGGTCGGGGCTCTGATGGGCCGCGTGTAACGTATCGGTCATAGCCGCGCGGAAGATCGTAGAGGCTCATGGCTTCCTCGCATATTTCCGGCACATCTTCATGTGGCCCCGCTGGGCGTCGCCAGCCACGTTATATCCGGCAAAGTCAATTTCAGAGGCCGTCTTTAGGCTCGGCTGTCCGCATCGGCAATGCTCAACAACGCACCGCTTCCCAGCCAGAAAGACCATCGTTTCGTATAATCTGTTACAGCCGATTTCCCTAGGCTTGTCGTCTTCCTTGTCGAGAGACGAGCGATAGTCACCAACGGTCGAAATAAGATACTTCCCAACCTTTGTGCAAAGGTGGAATCGGCACATATGCCCGACAATAAGATGCCCGGCGTATCCGAACCATTCCCACTTGCTCTCCGGTATCATCACGCCCCTCCTCCTTCCCTCGATTCGCGGACTACCAAGTCTCTTTCATCCCGGCATAGATACGTTTTGCTCGCGCCAAAATATCCGCTTCTAAATCCGTGGGTGTTTGCCCCGTATTCCAAAGCGCAACCACAATGTCAGTCGCGCTCTTAATACAAGTCTGCTTGGGACTCCACTCTTGCTGTACTGGCCTAGCGTCTACCTGGGGAGACACCGGAGAAGAAGAGGCGACAGAAGGCTTCGCATCCTGGGGCCGCACAACCTCATCCCCGGTTCTCTGTATCTTCTCAAACCCCACAATATCCAAAGATGTTCCTGATTTACCAGTCGTCTTAGATGACCAGGGACGCCTTTCATACGTTAACTCAAGGCGTTCTCCGGCGGCTAGGCTAGTCAGGGTTTCCCACGCGCCGGGGAACTTGGCCCAGTCAGACTTCTTGGTGTTGTACCAAGTTCCTTCGCGGTCGCAAATCCCTAGGCTCGGCCCAACGCTTTTATTGTCCTTCGGGCTAACCGCCTTGACGATAATCTCTGTTTTGGATTGTTGAATGTCCATTAATCCTCCCATCCTCTCGATAAATTTACTTAGCTCCACTCAATTTACCTTCCCAAAGCACCTTCGCATCCTTTCCGCCGTGTAATCTCCACAATTTCCCATCGAACGATGGAACCAATCCCTCCATCCAAAGATCAACGATGGCCTGGAACGGATACGATTGGCCCTTCGGCAATTTAATCTTATCGGTATATTGCCATGCCGTTCTTGGGAGATTAAAGAACGATCCAGAATAGGCCCAGACGCTGTCCCTGACGCTGGCCCTGACGCTGGCCCCCACGCTGGCCCAGACGCTGGCCCCCACGCTGGCCCCCACGCTGTCCCAGACGCTGGCCCACACGCTGGCCCCCACGCTGGCCCACACGCTGGCCCCCACGCTGTCCCAGACGCTGTCCCCGACGCTGTCCCCGACGCTGGCCCTGACGCTGGACCAGATGCTGTCCCTGACGCTGGACCAGATGCTGTCCCATTGTCTGAGTAAATCCAAATGTATCTTTGTGATTTTATTCGGCGGAGAAATCTCTTTGAACGGATGAACGATTGGTTTATGTACAAGTATTTTGTTTAGCTTCTTTAACCATAAACCATGAGCTTTGTTTGCCTCGGCTTTATGGACATCGCTAAACCAGATCGGGGAAGGTTGTTCATCAAGGCGGAACGTCCAGTTGTCCGGTTCAAGATACGAACCATTGTCTGGGGCAATCTCAAACCTTGCCCAATCTCGCGGCGAACCATCATCCTTCAACTTGTGTTTCCCAACAAAGTATTCATGTGAGTCCTTTCCAAATTCCCATAGGATGTCCCCGTTTTCTTTCACGATGCCCGAGAATGCTTTACACATGTCTTTCCTCCCATGATTTCAAAAAATCGCTCAGTCTCCATCGGGCGCAGTAATCTCAAAGCCCATCTTATACAGTATCTTCACGACCATTTCCACCGCGACCATGCGCCACTTCCAGTTATCCTCGTCCATCGGCCCGGCCCCGTCGATCTGGCTAAGGACGGTCATTAAAGCATCTTGTTCTTTCATCTATTCCTCCCTTATGGTCTAATAATAGGTCTTCCCTAGTCGTTTGTCAAGAACTATTTTAATCTTTTTCTAAGAAATCTCCACAATAGAACCTATTAATTCCCCGCGCCCCGGCAACCTTGCACGATCTCTTACACCCGGCGCACAAAGGAATGGTCCCATACTTATCCCATCTCGCCCCAATGCTGTAGTCCACCTCAGCAACTAACGTCCCGAAGTGCCGCGCAGAACGCTTGAAGTAATGACCAGCCCGATTAGTTTCTTCCACCTTAGCGTCTCCTTCCTTTAACCCTTTACGGAGCGGGCGGCTTTGACATAGGCGCGAATGGCCCCGTGAATAACCCACAATTCCCCCCGCTGTTTTCTTCGCCGCGCCCAAATCTTGAAAGTAATGGTCCCATCTGGACATTTGAGACCATATGAATAAGCCTTGCTTTTCTTAACGCTTTTATAGACCGCGCCCATCGCCTTCAGCCCGGCCCGCTCTGCCGGAGTCCAGAACTTTTCATGTTTTACCAGTCCTGTCCCGTTACAGTTCTCACACAAATAGATGAACCCTGCTTGGCCCCACCTCCCTGCCCCACCACACTTAGGACACTTCACTTTTCCTCCTTCCTTTAGTCTTTGTAACGCATTGAAACGTCCCGACACGGTTTGTTGCTCCAATGATCTGCTTTGTAACGCTTTTTACCTACTCCGCCCCAGATGGACCAGTCGGGCATGTAATCCCCTTATAAGAATAATATAATATAAGATAAGAGAACATAATGTATTAATATTAAGTTTAAGTTAGTTATATGGTTACTATAAGTAAACATATAACTATTTACCACGGTTCGCGCTCCTTTTACCCGCGCTCACCGTTCCCCTAAGTGAATGACAGACTATCACCGGACCTCCTTCCTTTAGCGGCCCATGCTGTTTTACCCGCCGGGCGGAACTTTGCACGCGCCGCTGTCCCTACGCTGACGGGGCACCCCATTTCGTCCTTACATGTAGTTTCCCGTGATCTCTACGCGTGCAGAGCATTAGGTTTTCTATCCTATTGTCTTGTCGATTGTGATTTACATGATGAACAATTTCGTTATCAGCTAGTGGGCGTCCTAAATATTTCTCCATTATCCTACGATGTTCTCCGCGTAATGAACCTCGATCAATCAATAACCGATACTTATTGGTACTGTCTCCCCATTTAGGGCACCTTGGCGGGCGCACCTTGATACCGAATAAATGTAGTCGCCTGAGGATAGGGTCTGCACTAACTCCCAATCTTCGGCTTATCTCAGCCGCACTCAACCCCTCGGTAATATACATCTTTTCTAGTTCTATCTTACCAATCATTACTGACCCCTTTTGTCCCTATCTTTCTTCCCCAGGATACAGCTCGTCCATTATGCGGTTACGCTCCTTTACTGCCGCCCGGTACGCCTTACGGGTCCATGGCTTGCCATTCTTCCCGGTCTGCTCCATGGCCCGGTTCCCCGAGTCCTTACCAGCCGCGTAGGCTAGTTCAAGGGCAAGCCTCGGGCTTTGCTTGATATTCATCATGGATTGTCTACCTGGGTAGACTTTTCGGCGGCGCGTACCTTCGCCAGGGCTGAATCCACGGCCTCCATGATGGTATCGCCAAGACTATAGGCATATTGGTCATTTAAGCCGGGCTCTTGGCTTATTGCCATCCACGCATCCCCCCTTAACTGTTCTTTGACGTTAAAGTCAATTCCCCCCTTTCTTACAACAAAGCCCTTCCCGTCATCACGAATGAAGATATCGGGCACACACATTTTAAACCCCTTTCCGATAAAGGGTCTGAAACAAAATGTCCCTCCCGTGCCAGCCGTTCTTTGTATATTCACGTTTACAGGCGGACATATTGCTCGTGTAGCACAGAAGATAGAAAGTCTCCGGTCCGTCTCCAACCTGTACCCTCCCCAGAACCTTGTAATACTTTCCTTTTTCCTTTTTCATTGTCCTTCCTCCCTTAAAAGATTTCCGGCCCTTTATGGGCCTTCTCGACGACCCAAAGCGCGGCGTAAAGGATACAGCCGACCATCCCTATAATAATCCCGGCCCTACAGATAAAGGCGATAAGGTTAATCATTCTTTACCCTCGACCTTGGCGATAGCGGCCATTAGTTCTATCTCGGCCTTGGACGGTTCTCGCTCACCGTCGATTAGGCCGTCGCCGTGTTCAAGCCGTTGAATTTCTAAATAAAGCGATTGAATTTCATCAAGCGCCATCTTTATTAGTCCTATTGTAATCATCATCCAATCCTGTCCAACAATGATCTTGCCTCGTCGTGTTTCCTTCTCGCCGCCAGCCTCTCGTCGGTCCCCAGGGATAAGTCGTTTGCCATAAATCCCCAGGATGAACACGCGGACTCCAACAGCTCTTTCATCTTAGGAGCGGCGGCGATCAGGCGGGCGTTTTCCTCCGGCAATATTACATGCGCGGGGTTGATGTCAGACGACCCGTAAACATAACCGATTAAAACCCTCTCCCCGTTATCCCGAGCCCCCCATATTTGATATCTAGCATCTAGCGGACTCGGCTCGGCCCCCCACGGTCCCGGTGTGTGCTTAGTCGTCATCTTCATACCTCCCTGGCCGTCTCGGGTCCCGGCCCGTTGTCTTTCTCATGCTCACAACATAGTGCCGCCATCTCAGTTTGTCAAGCATTATTTTTAT
>Ga0265297_10008916_pt1 | contig 13194 bp, 6 predicted proteins | sample Munlanlwell13791_FD_192502 | JGI IMG/M metagenome (GOLD analysis project Ga0265297, IMG submission 192502) | Leachate microbial communities from a municipal landfill in Southern Ontario, Canada - Leachate well 137-91 | ecosystem: Engineered > Solid waste > Landfill > Unclassified | place...
AGCCCGGCGCCCGGTCGCGGTGGCTCTGGGGCTGCCGGAGCTGAACACCCTGTCGCTGGTGCTCCGCAACGGCCTGAATGTCCCCTATGCCGGCACGCTGAAGGTCGAGGTCGCCAAAACCGGCGGTGGTTCGGGCGCCAGGGTGGTCTCCGGAATGCCGGTCGCGCTGCCGGCCGGCGGCGCCCTGCCGCTGACGCTGGCCGTGAAGCCGCCAGTGACCCCGGCCGGCGGCGTCCTCCGCTTCACCCTGGCTTCGGCCGCGGGCGGGCCGCCGGTGGTCATCAACAAGACGCTGCCGCCGATGCTGGCCTGCCCGCGTGGCACGGCGGATCCGGCGGCCTTTCTGACCTCGGCCCTGCCGGCGGATGCCGCCCGGCTGCTGGTGCTGGACCAGCGCGACCAGGTGCTGCCGGCCGATCCCACCATCGGCTGGAAGGGCCCGGAGAATCTCAGCGCCAAGGGGGCCATTTCCTGGGATGAACAGTATCTCTATTTCGCCGCTGACGTGATTGACAACATTCACGTGCAGAAAGACGCCGGTTTCGAGATTTGGACCGGCGACGCCATCCAGCTGGCCGTTGACGGCGGCAATGATGCCCAGCCCAATCGCGGTTATGACAACAATGACAGCGAGTACGGCCTCGCCCTCGGCCCCGCCGGGCAACCGGTGGTCTGGCGCTGGCAGGCGCCTGCCGGCACCGCCACCGGCCCCATTGCCAACGCCCACGTGCGGGTGGAGCGGACCGGAACCCGCGTGGTCTATCGTTTCGTGTTGCCGTGGAAAGAATTGGGCATTCAGCCCCGGCCGGGGCGCGTCTTCGGTTTCAACTTCATTGTTGTTGATAGTGACAGTGTCGGCCGCGAGTTCTGGATCGGCCTGACCCCCGGCATCGCCGAGGCCAAGCTGCCGGTCTTCTACAAGAAATTTGTCCTCACCGAGGCCCCTCCGCCGAGGCCTTGATCGTGATTTCTTTGGCCACAACGAGCCACCTTACATGGGAGATGTTGTATGTTTTTGCACGGGAGTATATTGTATATTCTTGGACTGGCCGTTTTGGCCGGGGCCTGCCAGGCCGGCGCCCCAAAGCCGGGGCTGGTGGATGATTTCAACGGCGGCGGCGTCACGTGGGAGACCTGGGCGCCCACGGCCGTGGAATTGCCGGCCCTGGCCGTGGGAACGGATGCCGCCGAGGGGACGGGCGCGCTGGTCGCCACCTTTCCGAAGAGCGGCGACACCTCGCTGATCGCCCGCAAGGGCATCGTCATCCCGCCGGACTGCGATGCGGTGGCCTTGTGGGTCAAGCGGCTGGCCGGGGCGCCCGGCTGCCATCTGGTGCTCGAGCAGAGCGCAGACCGGTCCCCCAAGGACGCCGACGGGTTCCGGGCCGTGCTGCCGGTGCCGGAGAACGGCCAGTGGGCGCGGGTGGTGCTGCCGTTCCGGGAATTCGTCCACGTCTACGGCAATGGCAAGCCGGTGCTGGCGCCCGCACAGGTGTTCATGCTCCAGATCTGCGCCTATCATCAGGCGCCGTTCACGCTGGCGATCGACCAGGTGGAGTTTGTGAAGGCGGCCGGCGGTTCCGGGCGGCCGGCGGCGGGCGCCGCCAAGGCCAGGAACCTGCTGGCCGGCAACAGCAGCTTTGAGACGGGCACCGGCTCCTGGCGCGCCACCGGCGGGGTTGATGAAACCACCGGCGCGGTGGGGCGGCGCAGCCTGAAATGGACGGACGCGGGCGGCGCCAGCCGGATCCTGCCGACCGGAGTGCTGCGGGCGGACCGGCCGCATACGCTGTCGTTTTACGCCAAGGCGACGCCGGGCGCCGACCTGCACCTCAACAGCTGGATGGGATATTCCTGCATTCTCAACCAGACGGTGCGGGTGCCGGCCGCCTGGACGCGCTTCACCCTGCCGATCCCGGCTCAGGCGCATCCGATTGGGGCCACTCTGAGTTTTGGCTTTACCCAGCCCGGTGCCACGATGTGGCTGGATGGCATCCAGGTGGAGGAGGGCGCCGCGGCCACGCCCTATGAGGATGCCGATCCGGTTTGCCTGCAAGCGGATGCCGGCGGCGTGAGCGGGATCATCCGGGTTCAGGAAACGTTGCCGCTGAAGCTCGCCGTGGGCCTTTACAACGCCCGCTGCCCAGAGGCGGCCCAGCCGTTGTCGCTCTACTGCCAGGTCACGGAGCTGTCGACCGGACCGGTGTCCACGACCGCCCTGTCGCTGCGCGTGCCGCCCGGCCAGACCGTGGCCACCCAATTGGAACTGCTGCCCCGGATGCGCCCCGGCTATTATGTGGCCAAGCTGGTTCTGCGCGACCGCGCCGGCGCGCTACTCAAAAGCATGGACTATCCGATTGCCGTGGTCCGGGAACCGGCGGCCGTGCCGGTGGACCGGAGCTTTTTCGGCCTGCATATTGACGGGGTGGACGCTGTCGGCGCCGGGGCGCTGCACGCCATCGGCGTCAAGTGGCTGCGCCACGGCGGCGCCCTGTGGGACGCGACGGAACCGGAGCGGGGCAAGTTTTCCATGCCCGGGGTGCAGATTGTCAAGAAGGACGGTTTTGGCGCCCTGGTGACCATGCAGACCGTGCCGCCGCCCGCCTGGGCCCTGGGCAAGGACGGGTTTCCCGCCGCCCCGGAACTGATCACGGGCTACATCGACCGGGTGCTGGCCACTTATGGCCGGGAGATTCAGTACTACGATTTTCAGAACGAGCCCGACCTGACCCTGCCCAAGACGGCCACCGCCGCCGCTTCGTTTGCGGCCTTGCTCAAGACCGCCCATTCCCGTTTCCGCGGCACCGGCGACAAACTGGTTTTTGACATCTCGGGCGACGGCCTCGGGCTGGCGGCCGAGGTCATGAAGCTGGCGCCGGGTGCCTGTGATGTGTTCGCGCCCCACCCGTACTCGAACCCGCGCTACCTCGGGCCCGGCGGCATGGCCTCCGGCCCCGAGCTGGGCGGGATGCAGGAGCGGCTGGCGGAGGCCGGCGCCCTGTTCAAGACCGGCCGGCTCGGCAATGAGTTGTGGATCGGCGAGTTGGGCTGGGCGCTGGATGCGGCGGCCCCGGTTGACAGCCCGTGGGCGCTCCGGCACGCCGCCTACCTGGCGCGGGCCTTCCTGGTGGCGCGGGCGGTGCCCGAAATGCGGCGCGTGATCTGGTTCCGGGATATCGGTTGCGTCGAAGGCGGGCACTATGAGTATGGCCTCTGGCGGGATGACGAGGGGGTGCTGCCGCTGCCCGCCGCCGCCGCTTATGCCACCGTCGCCAAACTGCTCGACGGTTCCACGCCGCTGCCGCCTGTCTCGGATCGTGACATCAAGCTTTATGCCTTCAAGAACAACGGCAAGATCGTGCTGGCCGTCTGGGACGCCACCGAGGACGACGCCCTGGAGCCGCTGCAGATCGAACTCCCGGCCGCCGAAGCCGAGGTGTGGACGATGACCGGCGCGGCCGTCCCCCGGCTGCCCGGCGCCGGGGACCGGGTGCGGATGACCGTGGGCGCCGCACCCGTTTATGCCGTCATTGAGCAAGGCGCGCTGGAGGCGTTCGCCGCCCGCATCCGGGCCGCCATTCAGAGCCGGCGCCCGGTGGCGGTGACCGTGGGGCTGCCGGAACTCGGCACGCTGTCGCTGTCACTCCGCAACGGTCTTGACACGCCTTATGCCGGCACGCTCGATATTGCCGTCGCCCGGGCCGGCGGCGGGCCGGCGGCCAAGGTCGCCACCGGCCTGCCGGTAGCCCTGCCGGCCGGCGGCGCCCTGCCGCTGACCGTGCCCTTGAAACCGCCGCTGCCCACGACCGGCGGCACCCTGGAGTTCGCCCTGGTTCCGGCCGGTGGCGGGCCGGCGATCAATCTTCGCAAGATGCTGCCTGCCATGCTGTCATGCCCGCGCCAAACCGGTGGCGCGGCGTCTGTCCTGGCGGCGCCCCTGCCGGCGGCCGCCGCCCGGTTGCTGGTGCTGGAGCAGCGGAACCAGGTGCTGCCGGCGGATCCCACCATTGGCTGGAAGGGCCCGGAAAATCTCAGCGCCCGGGCCGCCGTTTCCTGGGACGCACAATACCTCTATTTCGCGGCTGACGTGACCGACAATGTCCACGTGCAAAAGGCGGTTGACGGCGAGATCTGGACCGGCGATGCCATTCAACTGGCCATTGATGGCGGCAATGACGCCCAGCCCAATCGCGGCTACGACAACAACGACAGCGAGTACGGCCTCGCCCTCGGCCCCGCCGGGCAGCCGGTGGTCTGGCGCTGGCAGGCGCCCGCCGGCATCGCCACCGGCCTGGTCGCCCAGCTTCCGGTCCGCGTGGAACGGCAGGGCACGCGCACCGTGTACCGGATTGCCGTGCCGTGGCGCGACCTGGGCATCCAGCCCCGGCCCGGGCGGGTGTTCGGCCTCAACTTCATCGTGCCCGACAATGACGGCCACGGCCGCGAGTTCTGGATCGGCCTGACCCCCGGCATCGCCGAAGCCAAGCTCCCGGCCTTCTACAAGAAATTCGTCCTCACCGAGTGAGTGAGGCTGGCGGTTTCATCGGGCGACGTTGGGGCCACCCTTTTGAAAAAGGGTGATCCCCAAGCCCCTTCCTAAAACTTTTGTCTCGTTTGCGGATTTCGCAGGCCGCTTCAGTGCAATCATCCACGATTGGGGCACGGGGGCGGCCTGCGGAATCCGCAAAAGGCACACAAAAGTTTAGCAGTAGGGTTTGGGAACCGCCTTTCCTCAAAAGGGGTTCTCAACCTTGTCGATGAAACTGTCGTGCCCCCCGACTGCAGTCGATTGCAATCGATAGCGGTCGGCCGCAGTCGATCTTGAAACGTCTTCCCCTGCGAACGTTGGGGACGGGTACATTCCAAGCCAAAGGTCCGCGGCATGCCACCAGCGAACAACTCAAAAATCAGTGCGGGTGCCGCGCCCGGAACCGGGGCGTTCTCGGCCGCGGCGCGCTGGATCTGGGCAGAGACGCCGGTCCGGGAGGCATGGTGGATGTTCCGCCGGCGTTTCAGCACGGCCGGCATGAACGTCTGCCAGGCCCGGCTGAAAATCACCTCCGACCTCTATCACCTGGCCTACGTCAACGGCCGGCTCGTACACCGGGGGCCCGGGCGTTCCTACCCGTTTGCCAAGGCGTACCACGTCATTGACCTTACTTCCTGGCTGAATCCCGGCGGCGACCAGGTCATCGCCGTGCTGTCCCTGGAACAGGCGCCCGTTCCCGGTGGCGAGTCGGTGACGGCGGGCCGCGGCCTGCTGGCGGAGCTTGACCTGGTCCTGGCCGACGGCAGCACCCGGACGGTGGCCGGCGACCGCCGCTGGCGCTGCCGCCGCCACCAGGCGTTCACGCCGGACACTCCGCACTCATGCATCATGCCGGGCCTTGACGAATGCTTTGACGCCCGGCTGGAGGAAACCGGCTGGACACTCCCCGCCCATGACGATGCCGGCTGGGAAACCGCCCGCGAACTGGGCCCCGTGGGAACGCCGCCCTGGACGGGCATGCTGCAAAACACCGCCGGCCTGCCGTCCGAGGACCCCGTCTTTCCCGTGCGCTTCGCCGCCATCGAAGTGGCCCGGCCGCGGGACGGCTATCATTTCCGGCTCGGCCCGGCCGCGGAGGGCCTCATGATTTATGCCACCGCGGTGACCGCCGCCGCTCCCGCCACGGTCCGTCTGTGGAACGTCCAAAAGGCGGCGCTGGACGGCCGCCCGGTGGTGGGCGACGACCTGGCCATTCCCGCCGGCACCCACCTGCTCGTCCTCTGCCGCCTGGCCTACGGCAGCAGCGAGCCGGAATTCTTTTTTGAAACCACGGCGGCACTCACCTTTTCGGCCGCCGGCCTGCCGGGCGGACACGCCGCCCAATGGGTCTGCCGCTGCCTGCCGGCCAAAACGGTCAAATACCCATGGCACGAAACGGCGGCGGATGTTTTGGCGTCCACCCCCGAAATCCCCCGGCTGCTGGCCGTGCCGGACCTGGCCGCCCTGGCCGCCCGCGACGGAGCCGGCTTCACCGCCGCCGTGCCCATGGCACCCAGCACGCTCCATCTGGCCATGACCCGGCGGTATGGCAAGGTTGCCGGCGGCTTCACCGAGCGGATGATTGAGCGCGGCCAGCCGCGGGAGGACGGCGGCGACGCCTGCCGGCGGCCCCTGATTGGAGAGCACAACCTCCTGCATGCCAACGCCGAGGCATGCACCGTTCTGCCGCAGCCCGGCAGGGATGTGCATGTCATCGTCGATTTTGACCGGATCGTGATCGGTTATGTCCGCCTGGAACTGGAGGCGCCGGCGGGCACGGTGGTTGAGGGCACCTGTTTTGAGATGATCGACGGCGGCGGCATTTCCTGGATGTCCAGCTACAACAGCTTCGGCTACACCTGCCGGGAGGGGCGGCAAACCTTCCTCTCCCATTTCCGCCGCGGCTTCCGCTATCTTTCCCTCACCCTGCGCAATTTCACCCGTCCCCTCCAACTCCGCACCCTCTGCTGCCATCATGCCGCGCATCCCGTGCAGCGGCTCGGTGGGTTCGCCTGCAGCGACCCGTTGCTGAACGACATTTACCGGCTGTCCGCCGACACCGCCGCCCTGTGCATGCTCGACACCTACGTGGATTGCGTCGGGCACGAACAGGCGTTCTGGACCGGCGACGCCTATGTCACCGCCCTGATCAACCTGCTCACCTGCGGCGCCTACGGCCTGGACCAGCACCACCTCCGCCTCGTCGGCCAGTCACTGCGCCCGGAATGGGAACAACTCTATTGGCCGCATGACGGGCGCCAGGCCGGCGGCCACCGTCTGCCGATCGCCGCCTTCCCCAATTATCCCGAGGGCGGCCTGCCCATGTGGAGCTTCCTTTGGATGCTGCACTGCTGGGAACATTACTGGCATGGCGCGGACCGGGGTGACCTGGAAGAGAATTTCGGGTACCTGGAGGAAACGCTCCGGCGCTGCCGCCGGCTGACCAACGACCGCGGCCTGTTCGACCAGCCCGGCGCCTGGAACCTTGTCGAGTGGGGCAACAACGACCTGTCGCCCTACGGCGAGGTGACGGCCAACAACGTGCTGCTGGTCCGGGCCACCCGCCTGACCGCCCGGATGGCGCGCGCCCTGGGCCGGCATGCGCAGGCCGACACCTACGAACAGGAGGCCCAGGCTCGCCAGGACGCCGTCAACCGCCATTGCTGGGACGACACGCGCCGCGCCTATGTGGACACGGTGCGTGACCGCTGGGCCTACGACCGCTACCTGGCCTTCTGGGCGTCACAAGGCACCGCCCCCATGGCTTTTGACACGTATCTGGGCTGCACCCGGGTAAGCGAACAAAGCAACACCCTGGCCCTGCTCTGCGACTGCGTGCCGCCCGACCGGCAGGAGGCCGTCACCGCCATCGTGCTGCGGATCCGCGACGGACACCATGTGCCCGGCGGCCCGTTTGCGCGCACCCCCGGCCCGCCGCCGGAAACCGAGGCTCCCGGCGGCATCGTGGCCGTGGGGTCACCGTTCTTCCTGTTCTTCTCCCTCGGCGCCCTGTTCAAACTGGGGCGCGCCGACGATGCCCTGAAGGTCATCCGCGACGCCTGGGGCCCCATGATCGCCAGCGACAGCCGCGGCTGCTGGGAGACGTTCAAGCAGGACGAGCGCCACTGGACCCGCAGCATCTCCCACGCCTGGTCGGCGGCCCCGGCCATCTATCTGCCGTCAGAAGTCTTGGGCATCAAGCCCGTCGCGCCCGGCTACAAGAAATTCACCGTCACCCCCCGGACCGCCGGCCTGGAGTGGGCCCGCGGCGCGGTTGCCACCCCCTCCGGCCCCATTCAGGTGCATTGGCGCCGGCACGCCGGCGGACGCTTGGAAATCGACTGTTCCGCCCCGCCCGATTGTGAAAGAGTGGAGCCTTCGCCTGAAACTCCATGAGGTCATCTCAGCAAGGACGATAGGGGCGGGTGGTTTGTGGTTCGCGCTTGGCGGCAAAGGCGGTCTGGGCCATCAGCAGGGCGGTTGCGTCTGTGGTGAAGGGCGCGAGTGCTTCCTCAGAACCTCAAGCTCAAGTGAGCTGCTCAAGGGGGTGCCACTATTGGCGCCCGGCGGAAATGCCAACCGTTTGCCGGTTCGTTTGTAACCGCGCCTTAGGTAGAAGGCAATGAGTTCGGTCCTTGCGCCAATAACCGTCAGGACATACTCTTGGGCACCCCGGGCCGATGCGTATTCCTCGGCATGCGCAAGCAGTGATTTGCCGATTCCGCCGGCTTGCAACGCCGGGTCGACCGCGAGCATGCCGATATGTGCCTCCGGTCCCGCAAGCTCAACGTGGACACAGGCCACAACCTTGGAGCCACGCTCCCCAACCATGACCGTCGAGTCCGCCATTAACGCCGCCACCTGCCGCGCGTCAGTCCGGTTGCCGTGAATGAGTGCGGACTCATGCGTCCATCCTCCGGCGCCGGGGACCGGACGATAGGCGGCGTTCACGACCTTCGCGATGGCAGCGGCATCATGAACAGATGCGATTCGAAATTGAAGTTCGCCCATAAGATTTTTAGCGTAAACAATTAGGTAAGCATGAGGAAAACATAAACAAGAGAAACAAAAGGGACGGGTGATTTGTGGTTCGATATGGTTCAGATGGCGTTACATGGGGCCGTTGTGGGAGAATCTGGTGAAGGTCCGTTTTTCGACATCATAGTGGGCATACCAGTAGAAGTCTCCGCCACCGTCGACCATGACACCGTTGAGGAAAGTCCGCCTCGAAATGTGGTCCTGATGTAAAAACGCGATTGAGACAAAACGGTTTCCGGCTTTCTCATAACCGCCGTATTCCCTCCAGAACCGGTCTGGTTCTGAAGCAAGGCGGCTCCCGCGCAGCGACTCGTCACTGGAGAGGAACGCTTTCAGGTCTGCCTCCAGCACCGTGATCGTTTGCCTTGGCGGCGTCCATCTAGAATCGCCGTGGTAACGGATGAGCCCCGTATAGCCGTTGCCGCTGACCATGCTTCCCCTGGGGCTCCATGACCACCAGGCCCAAGCCACCGCCATGAGCGCCGCCGTGATGAGCAACATCACCGCGGTCTTGACCATCACGACTTTCTTTATTCGTTTCGCGAATGTTGTCACCGCAATTCGCCTGTCCTTAGGTTGTTTGCCGCGGCCTTGAACTTGGTTGTTTGGCCGCAACGAGGCACATCAACGGCCAGTTACGCATTCGGCCGCAATCGACTGCATTCGATTGCGACCGACCGCAATCGATCTTGAAAAGCCGTCTCCGGCCGAAAAAGCACCGTCGGTTTGAAATTTCTATCGCGCCGGCCGCAACGGCTACTGCATGACCAGGCCGCCGCAGACGGGCAGGTTGGCGCCGGTGACGAAGTCCGCCAGCTCGCTGGCGAAAAAGACGCAGGCCTTGGCGACATCGTCGGCGGTGGTGACGCGGCCCAGCGGGGCGCGCTGGGCGTGCGGCGACGGATGCGGGGACGGCTGGGGGGCGTCCAGGTCGGTCCAGACCAGGCCGGGGGTCACCAGGTTGGCCGTGATGTTGAACTTGCCGTAATCCCGCGCCAGGGAACGGGTGAGGGTGACCAGGGCGCCCTTGGCGGTGATGTACGGCGCATGCGCCTCGTTGAGTTCCCAAATGCTGGTGGTGCCGAGGTTGATGATTCGGCCATAGCGTTGTCCGGTCATGGTTGGCAGCACGGCCTGGCAGCAGTTGAAGGCGCCGTGGACGATGGGTTCCCAGGCGGCCTGGAACGTCTCCCACGAGGTGCCGCCGACGGTGCCGCCGATGAAGCCGGGAAAGGCATTGTTCACCAGCACGTCGATCCGGCCGCCAAAGGCGCGTTTGGCGGTTTCGGCCATGGCCCGGACGGCGGCGGCATCGGTGACATCGGCGGCCACCGCGACGGCCCGGCCGCCGGCCGCGGTGATGCGGGCGACGATGGCCTCCGCCGCCCGGGCGTCATGGGCGTAGTTCACCACCACCGCGGCGCCCTCCCGGGCGAAGCGCAGCGCCGTCGCCGCGCCGCAGCCGCGGCTGGCCCCGGTGATGATGGCGGTCTGGTCTTTGAGCAGCATGGGGGATTTTCCCGGTATGGACGCGCGCGGCTGATCTTGAACCCAAACGAAAAAGAGAATATTATGCGGGGGCCGGTGAAGTACAAGACTCCGAAGCCGGTGGGGTGCAGGACAATTCTGTCGGTTGGGAACCCCCTTTTGAGGAAAGGCGGTTCCCAAACCCTCCGTCAAACCTGTTTGTGCTCTTTTGCGGATTTCGCAGGCCGCTCCAGTGCAATAAACCACGACTGGGACTGCAGAGGCGGCCTGCGGAATCCGCAAAACGAGACAAACGTTTTGGGAAGGGGCGTTGGGGAGCACCCTTTTTCAAAAGGGTGGCCCCAACATCGTTCGACAACACTGTCTCCGGCCGGCGGGTTACAGCGCGTGGGTGCTGCGCTGGATGACCATTTCCTGCCACTCGGGGTCGAGGGTGGCGAAGCGGGCGGACCAGCCGGAAATGCGCACGGTCAGGTTGGGATAGCGTTCCGGATGCTGTTGGGCGTCGCGCAGGACCGCGGGATCGACCGCGTCCACTTGCAGGTAAATCCCGCCTAGGCTGACAAAGGCCTGCAGCAGGCCGGCCAGGGCGTCCACGCCGCTGTCGCCGGCCAGGGATTGGGGGAAGAGCCGCAGATCCAGCGCGGTGCCGCAGGGCAGTTTGCTGAAATCCAGCGAGCAGCACGACTGCAAAACCGCGGTCGGGCCGTGGCGGTCGGCGCCGGGGGTGGGGCTGCAATTGGCGGCCAGCACCTCGCCCTGGAGATGCCCCGAGGCGGTGGCGGCGCGGGTGAGATGGAACGTGCTGCCTTCGCGGCCGAAGGTGCTGATGCCGGCCGGGCGGAGAATGCCGTGCCGCTCGCGGACCTGGTCCAGCAGGCCGGTATAGGCGTCGAAAACCCGGCCCATCATGGCGTCGGCCGCGGCGTCGTGGTTGCCGTAGCCGACCTGGGTGGAGAGGGTTTCCCGGCGCAACTCCTCATGGCCCGCCCAGTTGTTCTCCAGAATGGCGGCCAGTTCCGGCAGGGTCAGGCGGTGCTGCTCATAGACCAGGCGGCGGATGGCCAGCAGGCTGTCGGCGGTGTCCGCCAGGCCGCCGGCGTGGGGGGCGAGCACGGTGTAGCGCGGGCCGCCGGCGTGATAGCCCCGGGCGCGGGCGATGCAGTCCTCGACCAGCAGGGCGGCCAACGGATTGGGCGGCGCGGTCTGGGCAAGATTGCCGTGGGTCAGCAACTCCGTCAGGCGCAGGGCCAGCCGGGTGCGGAACGCCTCGAACAGGCGGTCGAACTCGGAGAGGGGCGGCTGGGGGGTGGGCGCCTCATTGCCGGCGTCTCGACCAACCGTGAAACTGAACGGCGGCCACACCGACGGCCAGCCCGGTGGCAACTTGGACTGGGGATTCTCCTCCGGCCCGAAATCAAAGCCGAACGGCCGGTCTTTGACATGGGCCGGCCGGATGCCGAGGGTTTCCTGCAAAATCCGCAGCAGGTCGAAGGGCTGGTAGTTGAAGCTGGTCCTGCCGGGAATGAGCAGTTCCCAGCAGCCGTCATTGGTGAAGGTGCGCGCCTCGGCCGCGGCGTAGCCGAAGCGTTCCAGCATCGGCAGGATGCGTTCCTCGTTGTAAATGGAGACAATGCCGCCGCCCAGCCGCTGGACTTCGGCGAGGCGGCGCACCAGCCGCCGGGGCGTCTGCCGGTTCAGGCGCACGGCCACCGGGAAGTCGCTGATGTGCAGTTCCTCGACCACGTCCAGGACCAGGTCGGTCACGGTGTTGGCGACCTCTTTGCCGTCGGCATTGACGCCGCCGAGAATGACGTTCTGGTAAAACTGGGCGTCACCCGAACCGCGGTGTTCGGTGTCGCCGGTCGTCCATTCGCAGCCCTTGATCCAAAAGTGGGCGATCAGGTCGCGGGCGTTGTCCAAGGTGAGCCGGCCGGCGGCCAGGTCGCGTTCCAGATAGGGGCCGAGCATGTCGTCGACCCGGCCGAGGCCGCTCCAGTTGCCCATCAGCCGCTGGAAACTCCAGAGGAACCACAACGACTGCAGCGCTTCGTGGAAAGTGGCGGGCGGATTTTCCGGCACGGGCCGGATCGCCGTGAGGACCGCCTCGACCCGCTGCCGGGCCGCGCCGGTCTGGGTGGCGGCCAGTTCTTCCAGGGCGGTCAGGTGGCGGCCGTGCCAGACGGCGAGGGCGTCCAGGCAGGCCAGCATGGCGTCCAGCAGGTCGCGGCCGTCCTCGTCCAGGTTGCCGGCGGCCAGCCGTGCTTCGACCTCTTGCCGCAGACCGCGGCAGCCGAGCCGCAGGGCCTTGTCGAAGCCGAACGTGGTATGGCTGATCGACGACCACCAGGGCAGCAGTGGAATGGTGTGGCCGGCCGCCTCCCGCAGGGTGGCGGCCCCGGCCAGGTGTTCCTCCGGCAGCACGCGCAGCGGCGCCTGGGCCGCCACCCGCCGGACGGCCTCGGCATAGAGCCGGTTGGGGGTCGGCAGGCTCAGGTACAAATCCGGCGGCAGGCCGAACGCCGTCGGCTGCATGGCGCGGCCAAACTCGCCGGACAGGTAACGGGCCGCCAGCGCCCGGGTGGCGGCCGGCAGCCGTTGCGGCAGGGGGACTCCGGTGAAGACGCCGAACTGGGGGATGGCGGGGGTTTCGGTGGTGGCGTCCAGGGCGATTGCTTTATGCTTTTTCATAGAGGCATTTTCAAAAATAACGACGTTTTTCCATCATCGGGAGCCGCCCGTCCCCGGGCGGACGAACCCGTCATCGTTATTATAAAATATATCCAAACCACTTGTTTTTTATTTACACTAGGATATTATAAACATATCTGTGAGTATTGCATTTGGGTGTCATTGCGGCGCATGATTCCGTGAACCATGGCGTCCGCGGCTTGATGGCGGGTCGCCAAGCGTGGTGCAACCACGCTCCTACAGGAGGAAGTGACCGGAAGCCAGTGGTCTTCCCGCAAGATACGTTTTCCTAAGGTTTGCCTTCCTGTAGGCACGGGCGTGTCGCCCATAGCCATCAGGTTAAGCCGTTTTTGAGCGCCAACGGCGCGCATTCATACCAGCCTGGGGCAACGCCCCAGGAAAAGAAAAAGATAACGTTTCAGCCCTGAAGGGGCGTTTCATGAAGCGGG
>Ga0265297_10008917_pt1 | contig 13193 bp, 7 predicted proteins | sample Munlanlwell13791_FD_192502 | JGI IMG/M metagenome (GOLD analysis project Ga0265297, IMG submission 192502) | Leachate microbial communities from a municipal landfill in Southern Ontario, Canada - Leachate well 137-91 | ecosystem: Engineered > Solid waste > Landfill > Unclassified | place...
GGCTTTCTCCCTCGGAAAATGATATCGTCATACGACGTATCAACACGAATAAAAACATATCCCGTGAAAGCCAGGCTATTCATCAGGGAGAGGCATCCCTACAAAATGCCTGGGGCTTGGTTTTGTTATGATGATAGAACCTTCAACGCGGAGCGAACTTGTTTCGTATCCTATCCGGGACATCGTCCAGGAGGCAAAGGCCCTGGAAAAGAAAGGCACGCAGATGATTTATCTCAACATCGGCGACCCGGCCCCGTTCGGCTTCCGGCCGCCCCAGCACATCCTCGACGCTGCCGCGGAAGCGCTGAAGCAGAACTATTCCGGATACGCGCCATCCGAGGGGGACCCCGAGCTTCGCGAGACGGTGGCGAAATACGAGCACGTGTCGCATGAAGACGTGTTCGTAACTGCCGGCCTCAGCGAGGGCATTGACCTCCTCTTCCAGGCGATGGTGGACCCGGGGCGCAACATCCTGCTTCCCGTGCCGACATACCCCCTGTACCTCACGAAGGAGCGCATCAGCTACGGGACCGTCGAGTTCTACGAGTGCGACGAGAAATTCGAGCCCGACCTCGAAAGCCTCAGGAGGAACATCAACAAGTACACGAAAGCGCTTCTCGTCATCAACCCGAACAACCCGACCGGCGCGGTTTATTCAAGGAAGACGCTCCAGGGTATTCTCGACATAGCGGGCGAGCACAACCTGCCCGTCATCAGCGACGACGTCTACGACCAGATGGTCTTCGACGGCGAGATGACGCACATGCGCGACATCAGCAAGGACGTGCCGGTCGTATGCGGCAACAGCCTCTCGAAGAATTACATCTACCCTGGGGCGAGGGCGGGCTACCTCGCGTTCCACGGCGAAGGATGGGACAAGATGAAAGACGCCATCCAGCGCCTCTGCAACCAGCGCCTTTCCGTGAACTGGGAGATGCAGCGCGCTTACATCGCGGCCATAAAGGGGCCGCACGACCACATACGGATTTTCAATTCCGAGCTGAAAAAGCGCCGCGACCTGCTGATGAAGCGCGTCGGCGAAATCGAGGGCCTTAGCACCGCGGCCCCGAAAGGGGCGTTCTATTCGTTCATCAAGGTGGACGGCCCTTGGAAAAGCGACAAGGAATTCGTCCGCGGCCTGCTCAAATGCGGAGTCGTGACGGTTCCCGGTTCCGGATTCGCCCCGACGATGAGGGGCGTTTATTTCAGGCTCGTGTTCCTGCCCACCCTCGCCCAGCTCAACGAGGCGTTCGACAGGATTGAGAGATACATGAAGTCCGGACGCTGAACGGAAGACTGCAGGGTGCTCCGGCCGCTGGCACAAGGCGTTTGGGGGCCAGACCGGCTCCCATCCTCCCCATTCTCACTTCTTCTTCAGCCCGAGCTTCTTGGCGCGGAGCTTCTCCCTGAGCGAAGCCAGGTCCTCGGCCGTCTGCCTTGGCGCTGGTTCCTCCTCCGCATCAGCGCCCTCCTCGTCGCCCGAGCCGCCTTCTTCTTCGACGTCCTCGGAATCCGACGGCTTGGGGGGCGCCGCCGTGCGCGGCGGGGGCGGCGGCAGTGGTACTTCCTCCTCGGGTGCCTGCGGCCCTGAAAGCTTGCGCTTTTCGAGCTCGGTCCGGACGACCTCCTTGAATATGGGCACCCAGCGTTCCCACGCCTCGCCGAAATCTATCTCGCCCTGCTCCTGCTCCATGGAAACGAGGAGCCGCCCTGCGGCCGTGTTGACCTTGAGGACGAAATCCAGCTCGAGAAGAAGCTTGTCGTTCATCTGCTGGCTCATCTTGAAGATGTCGTTGTACATCTTGCCCTTCCAGAACGCCTGAAGTATGTACTGCTCGGGCGAGATGCCCGTTTCCTCGCTCCTGCGCCCGAGCGCGGGCGGGATGAACGCGATGTCCAGCTCTTTCTGGAGCTTCTTGATGTCGACCTTCGCGAAGTCCCACATCATCGCCTCGGGGTTGCGCAGGAACTTGGCCTCCCATACGCAGTCGTCGATGGTGTCCCCCCTCCTGAAGCGGAATATCTCGACGAACTTCTTCTCCTCGATGTCGCTCTCGTATTCGAAGCCGAGCACCCTGTAGATGCGGCCCTTCCTCCCGAACCGCACCTTCTTGAGGAAAGAGTAGCGGTCGGTGGCGTACATGCTCGCCGCCGGCAGGCCGAAAACCAGCTCCAGCCTGTCCTGGATGTCGCGCAAGGACTCGGCGTGCAGGTTGTAGAGCAGGAAGACGCCGGGCTGGGTGTTCAGCAGGTTGATGATGCCCTGCACGGCTATCCTCGACCGGACTTCGTTGATGATGAGCGCTGCATCGCCCATACGGAGGAGGGCGTTCGCCATGGTGACCAGGTCGAGCTCCTTCGTCGTGGACTCCTCCACGTCCGAGCTCTGCACGCGCGCGGCGCCTATGTGGAACCCGCGCTTGCGGAATGCGCGGACCGGGATTTCCTCGATGTCCTGGACGGGGATTATCCTCCTCCTTGTCCCGATCGAGGTGATTTTGGCCGCGGTGAATGCCGTCTTTCCGACGCCTTTCAGGCCCAGCACGGCTTCCGAGCAGCCGAGCGACACCATCATGTCGTCGTAGCCCGCGAAGAACGGAGTGAATGAATGGTAGTTGAGGTACTGCGCATAGGTGAACGGCTCCTCCTTCATGATACGGAGCGCGCTCTGAAGCTCGCCGAAGGTCGCCGGGGGCCTCTGGAGGTGGCACCTCATCGACAGCCTTTTCAGCACGACATCCACCACCGGGTTGCTCTCGTCGAATTTCCTCGTGCCCTTGAGCGTATAGACGATGTTGCGGAACGAGCGCTCGAGCAGGTCCCTGTTGTACCTGAAAAGCGTGTGGCAGAGGCCGTATTTCCTGTGCTCGATATATATCGGCGAGTTCTCGCTGTCGATATAGATATCGGTCACGTTCTCCTTGTCGAGCGCGAGGTTCTCGATATGCGCGCCCAGCCCGACCACCCACGCGGCGCATTCGCGGCCCATGGTCATCGCCTGCTGGGGCGTGATGGCTATGCCGTCAATCATCGCCCTGTCGATGAAGAACTGGCGGTACTCCCTCGTCTTCAGCTGCATGAGGATGTCCCAGTCCACGTTCGAGAAGCTCTCCTTGAACTGCTCGTTTATCGTGCTTTTAAGGAGCTTGTTCAGCTCGGGGCTCAGGCTCTCTATGGCGGTGTTCTCCTGGACGTACAGGTACGCCTCGGCCCCCGGAATCTCGTATATCTGGATGTCGATGCCGTACGGGAGGCTGTACCTGGCTTCCGGCCCCTTGAGCGGAATCGCCTCCTTCGGGATGCCGAGCACCAGCGACGGGACGAAATAGAGCGTTTTCAGGCCCACCAGCTCGAGGAACGCGGCGCGCAAATCCCCGGTGTCCTTCACGAGGTCGTAGAGCTTCGTGGTCGTGTACCTTTTAAGTATCCCCGCAACCCAGCCCTTGTACGTCTGGTACCCCTTGACATAGATGTTCTTCTCGGGCTCGGGCTCCTCGTAGTTGTTGAGCTCCTGCGCCGCGAGAAGCGGGTTGAGGAACACGTATTCGTAGAACCTTCTCAGGACCTTCCTGCGGTTGTCGTATGCCGGGTCCTGCTTAAGGCCGTAGATGTCGTCGCGGAGCAGTATCGTCTCCAGCTGGCGGATGAATCCGGCGTACTGGGTGAGGATGGCGGACTTGTCCTCGTTCAGCTCGACGACGATTTCCTCCTCGTATCGGATGGTCTTTATCGGGGACTCGGTCGTGGAAAGGTCTTTCAGATGCAGGTTGAGGAATTCAGGGGAGGCAAACTCGTAAGGGCATTTGGCCAGGTCCACAATCGCCCTCGTGCCTTCGAGGTATAAGTTGCACATGGCTAGACTAACGAATTAGAATTTTTAAAATGACGCCATTGCGGCCCCGTTGTGCACTTCGCCGCCAAGGGGGCTTCAGCGCGGCCCATCCTGCGCCGGATTGAATGCGGCTCCGCTTCCGCCGTCGTTGAAGTACGGGTCAGTGTCCGGGGGGCTCCCGCTTCCCCCGGCCTGGTCATCCACTGCCATTCCGCCCTGCCTGGGAACCAGCCTGAGGGCGACCTTCTGGTCGGGCTGGGAGCGGGTGATTGTTATCCTGACCGGGTAATACCCGGACTTGGCTATCAGTATGCGGTTCTCGTAGTTCTGGAACGTCGCATCGAGGGGCGTCCTTCCGATGATTACCCTCCTGTCGTTTCCGCCCGTGATGTCATACACCGTTGCGTTCCTGGGGGTGCTTTCAATCCTGGCCTGGAACGAAGTATTCAGGGGGGATGCCGGCGTGGGCTGCTGCTGCTCGGCGCTCGGCTCGGCGGATTCGCTGGAGGCCGGCTTTGCATGCCGCACGCTTTCAACATACCCTATTATCGTATCGCGATAATGGTAGGCCGCGTATCCGGCGGCCGCGATCATGCCTGTCAAAATGACGCGCTTTGCGAACCTTTTCAATGCGGCATAGGACCTCCTCTCTTCGGGCGGGAGCGACCACGGCGCCATCCTCTCCCTCATGGGGCCTTCCCATTCCTCGCCGCGCCTGTCCGGTTCCGGGGCTTCCGCAACCGATGACAGCGCGGCGGTGCTTACGGTCTCCTCGGGTTGCTCCTGGGGCTTCTCGCAAGGCTTTTCTCCAAGGAGTGCCTGCCTGAACTCCCGCGCGCTCTGGAACCGTTTCGCCGGGTCCTTCTCGAGTGCCCGCAGTATCGCGGCTTCAGCCTCTTTCGGGATGATTAGGCCCGGGACCCTGTCCGAGGGTTTTTCGGGCGCCGTCTCCTTGTGCATCAGGAGAACCTGGAACATCCTTGCCTTGTCGTCCGGGATGTCGCTGTGAAAAGGAACAGTCCCGCATACGAGCTCGTATGCGATGACGCCGAGCGAATAAATGTCGACGCGCTTGTCATAGTCCCGCGACCACGCCTGCTCGGGGGCCATGTACGTGGGCGTGCCGAGGACCATGTTCTCGCGCGTCAGCCTCTCGGCGCTGTCGGTGAGTTTCGCCAGGCCGAAATCGAGCACCTTCACGTGCTCCCCCCCTATGGGCCCGGACAGCATGACGTTCTCCGGCTTCATGTCGCGGTGTATGACGCATTTTCCGTGCGCGGCTTCCAGCGCGTCGCATATCTGGGCGAGGATGCGCTTCGCCCGGTCCCATTCCATGGGCTCCCTGGAGGAAAGCTGGGATGCGAGGTCCCGGCCCTGGATGTATTCCATGACGCAAAACGTCTTGTCCTTGTATGTCCCGATATCAAGTATGCGTATGACGTTGGGATGGTTTATCGTGGCCGCGGCCTTTGCCTCTATGAACAGCCGTTCTGTAAGCTCCTCGTTCCTCTCGGGATTGTCCGAGAGTATCTTCACAGCTACGTGGGTGCCGGATTCCCTGTCATTGGCTTTGTATATCCTGGCCATTCCGCCCTGGCCGATCCGCCCCAGGATTTCGTAGCGGCCGCTGATTACCGCCCCGTTCATGGGGTCGGAGGCGGCCATGCTCACGATGTCGTGGAAGGCTTCGAACGACGCATGCCTCGAAGCTGGTGTGGGCGGCTTGCCGCCGGTTTTTCTCTGCATAAGGATGACCTTTGAAAGTGCGTTACTGCGGCTCCTCGGCCGGCTGGGGTTCCTGCGCAGGCACCTCTTCGGGCTGCGCCTCCTCCGAGTGCGCCGGGGCCTTCTGCGCCCTGGTCAGCACCACGTGCGACGTGGGCGAGGAGGCGCTCACGGTGACCCTCCTCTTGCCGAAATTGCGCTTGACGATTTCGAAAGCGTGCTCCCCGTCGCTGACGCGCCTGCTAAGCGGCGTCAGGCCCAGGTAAGCCCTGCCATCGTCCCGGATTTCAAACACCGAAGCTCCGGACGGGACGCTGTCCAAAGTGACCAGGTACCCCTCCTGCCGGGCGGCGCTTGCCGATGGGGCCTGCTTGGGGCCCTGGCGCTGGGGCCTCGGCTCGACGTGCCCGAACTTGCTGTTAATGTCGCGGAAAAAATGCGAGATGTCCGTGCGGTAGGCATACCCCCCGTACGCGGCGCCTGCGATGGCAGCCATGGTAAGCGTCCATTTGAAGAATTTTCCGAATCCGCCGCCCTGTTTCTTCCTCGCATCGAACATATGGTCCGAGGCCGAGGCCTCGGCCGGCACTTCGGCCGGAAGAAGCGGTTCCGGCATCTGCTCCGGGCGCCTTCCCATCGCATCAAGCAGGCCGCCCAGGTTCATGTCGTCGGATTCCACCTTTCCGCCGTATCTTCCGCTAGCCTGCATCCTTTCGATTGCGGATTTTATCGCGGCTTTGAGCTCGGATGCGTCCTGGTACCTCTCGTTCTCGTTCCTCGCCATGGCCTTCATGATGACCTCTTCGGCCTCCGGGGGAATCATGGGGTTTATCTCCCTGGGCCTTCTCGGATCCACGTTCAGGCGCATGAACAGCGTCCCCGCGGCGTTCTCGCCCTTGAAAGGCGGAACCCCCGTGAGGAGCTTGTACATGATGACGCCCAGGGCGTATATGTCCACCCTGTGGTCGTACTCGGACCTTTTGCCGAGGGCCTTTTCGGCCTGCTCCGGGGCCATGTATGTCAGCTTGCCCATCGCGAAGCCGGTCTTCGTCAGCCCGTCGTCCTCGCCGTCCACGAACTTGGCGAGCCCGAAATCGAGGACCTTCACCACCCTATGCCCGCCCGTTTCCGCGAGGTAAATGTTGTCCGGCGAAAGGTCGCGGTGCATGATTCCAAGGTCGTGCGCGGCCTTGACGCCGTCGCAGACGTCCATCATGACCGGGGCGAGCCATTCCCATGCGGGCCGCTGCCTCTTGGCCATGTCGTCGAGGTCGCATCCGCTGAGGCGTTCCATCGCGCAGAAGACGGTCTCCTTGTAGCTTCCGACATCGTAAACCTTGATTACGTTCCGATGGTCTATCGCGGCAACCGCACGGGCTTCCCTGAAGAACCGTTCAATCGCCTTCTCCCGTTCGTCGCTGCTTTTCTGGAGGATTTCGGGCGAGATGACCTTGACCGCGACCTTCCTTCCGTTCTCGTCGAGGGCGGCGTATATCTTGCCCATGCCCCCCCCGCCGATTACCGACATTATGCTGTACCTTCCCGTGGAGCCGTTCATGACCGCCCCTATGTACGGGTCTGATTCGGTTTGGGGGCCTTTCTTGCGTGCCAGGTTCTCCGCCCTGGTCGCTCCGGCTTCGTTTCCGGGGCCTCCGCTGAGTTTCTGCATGTTGTATTTTATGTTTCAAAAAGAATATAAATAGGTAGGCACTCCGGCGCGGCGGAATATCGGGGATAATCACGCCTTCTTCTGCTGGCCTTTCCTTTCGGCTTCGAGAACCTTCTCGAGTATCGCCGCGTACGCCGGCCTCGTGATGAGGTAGCCGAGCAGCGCGCCGAGCATCGTGGACATCGCGAACCCGATAATCTCCACGAGGCCCGAGAACAGGAGGGGCACCATGGAGAATATGGCGACTATCGCGTTGGTGCGGATTATGCCGAAGGCCAGTTCGACCTTCTCGTGCGCGGTGTGCTCGTCCTTCTTGAGCGTCTCGTCCGTGATGACTATCTGCGCATCCACGCCCACGCCTATCGCGGCGATTATGCCTGCCATCGCGGCAAGGTCAATCGTGAACGAGCCCAGTATTGAAAGGAGCACGACCAGCTCGGCGAGGCTGATGAGGACGATGGGCGCGGTGGCCTTCAGGTTCCTGTACCTGAGGCCTATCAGGATGGAAATGAAGACGAGCGAGCCCCCTATCGCGATGAGGCTGAGCTTGAGGAACTCGCTTCCGAGCGATGCCGGCAGCGTCGTCCGCGAGCCGAGCGATATCTGCACCGGGAGCGCGCCGCCCTTGAGGATGGACTCTATGCTCTTCACCCTCTCGGACGCCTCGCGGGCCTTCGTTTTCGCGTCTGTTGCGTTCACTCCGCCCGTGACGACGTAGTTGTAGTTCGGCACGCCGCTCGTTATCGAGCCGCCAAGAAGCGGCGCGGTGAGGAGGCCGGAAGCCTCCAGCTTGTTGACGACGAGGACGCCGCTCCGCGTCCTGCTGAACTCCGGAACCATCCTGCTGTCGTTGATTTCCAGAACCGTGAATCCGCGCCTTGCCAAATCATCCTTGATTTCCTGAGGGGCGCTCTGCGCTATCAGCGCCTTCGTCCTATTGGTGGGCGCGGTCAGGTTGGAGGGCAAATCCTCCACGATGTAAACGCTGATGTTGCGCCCGCCTTCAAGGGCGAGCATGTCCCGCACGGCCCGGAGGGACTCCTTCTCGCCCGAATCCATGTTCAGGTATTTCTTGAACTCGTCGCGCTGGTAGAATATCGCCGCATCGTCGGGCCTGTCCAGGAACATGTATATGGGATAGTCCGCCTTGCCCTTCGCCGCATCCGCGAACATGTCGCCGCCTTCGCGGTCGACCGAGAACCCCACGCCCCAGTCCGCGCCCTGCCGCACAAGCTCGCTCGGGCCGAGGGCCCTTATCGAGGTCCGATAAATGTGGTCGCCGCTGACCGCGGTCCTGCCGTCGACGACGCCGAGGTACACGCCCTGCTGCGAGAGAGTTTTTTCGATGAATTCTATCGTCGCCTCGTCCGTGCTGGCGATTTCGACGTTGACGAGGGAGTTCCCCACCGCGCGCGCCTTGACCTCCTTGAGGCCCAGCGTGCTGGCCCTGCTCTTTATGGTCTGGACCAGCTCGTTCATGGTGGTCTGGTCCACCGCGTTCTCGAGCACGACTGGAATCCTCGTCCCGCCAACGAAATCGATGCCGAAGCTGAGCGGGTGCGCGGCCATGTTGATGAGCGCAAGGAGCACGAGCAGGGCTATGCTGCTCAATTTGATGTGCGGCTCCTTCCAGGCGACCGATGCGAAGCCGAAGAAGAGCAGCGCCACGATCAGGAGCCATCCCGCGACGGCGATTATGCCGGCCGCGAAAAGCGCGAACATGAACACCAGGAAAATGAATCTGTTATCCTTGTAGAAATCCATCAGGCTCCCCTCCCGGTGCGTCCGGTGCTTCCGGCGGTTTCGCCGGTCCCTTCGCCGCCCTGCCTCATCAACCGGGCCTTCGCCTTCCCCTCCACGTGGTGGAGTATCAGGACGCCGTTGATGCCCCATGTCGCGAACATGTCGCCGACAAGGCCTGCGAGGGCGACGGCTGAAATCTCATAATATGTGGGAATGTGCGTGACCGCAGCGAGGATGAAAAGCGCGCCGAATGCAATCATCGCCATGACACTCATCGTAAGGCCGGTTTTCATCGCGTCGAACGCGTTCTCCCTCGGGTCGCCCTTCCTCTTGAGCAGCCTCGTCGTGAGCAGGATGTCCGTGTCGAGCGAGAAGCCCAAGAGCATGAGCAGGGCCGCGAACGACGCGAGCGTGAGCGGGACTCCGAAGAGGCCCATCGCCCCGAGCGCGATTATGATGTCCGCAAGCGCGCCGGTGAGCACCGCGATGCTCGGGACCACGCTCCTGAAGAACAGGAACACGAGTATGAAACTCAGGATGATGGCCAGTATGACAACGTTGGTCGCGATTTCGATGAAATGCGACGAAAGCGCCGGGCTGACGGTCTGCACGGAAATTGAGTCGTATTCTATATGCCTGTTGATGGGCCCCGATATGGACTCCTGGTAAGCGGAATACACCTGGCTGTATGCGTCGTTGAACTCCTTCTGTAGGTCGTTCGTGCCGGATATGTTCATGGACGCCCTGCTTTTCTTGGCGAGCAGGAACAGCTCGTCGGCTATCGAGTCGAGCTCGGCCTTCTTGGCCAGGTACGCCTCATTGTTGCTGCTGTTCTGGAGCGTCGCCACTTCGAGGTATGCGACCTCCGGGAGCAGGGCGTTGAACCTGCCCTTCAGCTCGTCCGCCTTGATGAGGTCCGGGCTCTGCGGCACCTCGATTTCCGCGCGGTAGCCCACCGCCGTCGGGAAGACGCGCACCGCCGCGTCCAGGCCTTCAGCCTGCAGCTTTGCCTGCAGGTCCGCGGCATCCGCGCTCTTTGCGAGCGACAGCGTGATTATGGTCCCTCCCTGGAAATCCACGCCCATCTTTATCGACGGGATGAAAAATAGCGATGCCGCTATCAAGAGGAGCGGCAGGGCCGCAAGCATGCGGTAGTCCCCCTTATAGATATTAGGCAACATGAGAATCGTGGAGTGGAATTGCATAATAATGCATAAAAGTCTTGCCTAATCCCCCCGCCCTCCGCAGGATTGGAAATCGCCGCGCCATTTATTAACTGATACACACACTTATATAGGAATAACAACATAACCAGCCTTGGCTGGGTTGTGGCGCGAATGGCATTCCTCACCCGTAATCTGCACAAAAGCGGCAGGCGCTTCATCGGCCCCAGCGTCGCCGGTGCGCAGGGCCTCCGGGCAGAGTCGCCCTGCGGGCTCAGGGAAATCCTCGGCGAACGGCTCGGCATACCCTTTATCGATACGGCAATTCCGCTTGATGCATCAGACTTCGAGGTCGTTGAACCCCGCTCCGCTATCGGTGTGAGGCCGGCCGCCCCGCCCGCCCCGGCCGCCGCGGAGAAGTTCCTTGTTAGCGGGGCAAACGGGGCGATGGGCGTCAATGCGCTCGAGGACGGAATGATGCGCGTGGTCCCTCCGTTCCTGCCGATGCACGTGGATGTTGAAACCATCGCAGATTGCATTTCTCCGGCGTATTGCCCCATTGCCGACTATGCCTGTCTGGCAAACCGCTTTTCACAGCACATGCCCGGAATCGTTTTCCAAAACGCATCCGTGTTCGCAATCCTGCCTGAACACACAATCAAAATCAACAACCGCGCCGTCAGGTTCGGCTCGCCCATGAAAACAGGGAAATACGAGTCGATTCCGGTCTATGTGGAAGACGAGACCGGCCAGACGCGGCTCGTAATAGCATACCGCTCCGGCTCGCAGGCATGCTGGCGCAGGTTCGCGGGCTTCGCCTGCGGGATATACTGGAAAGGGAAAAGCGAGCACCTCCAGAACTTCGACTTCCGCATCCAGATGAAGCTGGACGCAATATACGATTCGACTCCCGCAAAGGCGGTGTTCGGCCCGGACGGCAATGCGCTTTGCCTTGAAGATTTGGGCATATCGGCCGAATGCATCTGCCGGGGGGACGGCATACTCGCCATAACTGCGGCCGGGCTGATTACCGATACCGAGCACATCCTCCAGGACGCCATGCTCCGCCTGCAGGAGCCTTTCGATGTCCATGCCTCGGGCAACAAGCCCAACAGGCTCATCGCGTTCTGGTGGGCGGGCAATGCCGAAGACCCTTACGGGAGGCACGTCAACCTGATGGTGCTTTCGCGGAACATGAAATACATTTATTGCCTTGCGCTCACGGATGACGGGATGTTCCCGAAATACATCCAGGACGCCTCGGCATACGGAATCAACGGCGCGGGCGCACCGGAGTACGGGGTCCCCATACCCGAAGAGTCCCTTTGGATGCTGACGCCAATCGTGGAATACGACTCCCAAAGCGACAAGGTGAAGCGGGAGGGCACGCTGGAGGCGCATATCCACGGGACCGTCGTGGGCGGGGGGTGCCGCGTCCGCATACTGGGCGTGCACGAGAATTCGAAAAGCCCGTTCCACGAATTGAACAACGGGATGTCGGACTACTACCGGCTTCTCCGTTCGGAAAACTTCAATCTCGCCGATGCCAAGCTCAGGCGGATTCTTGAGAGGGGCGGCGAGCTTCCGCAGCCCCCGATTCCGAAGACCGAACCAATGGTACCCAAGGAACATGTGAACGGCCGCTTGCAGGAATTGCTTGAGGCATACCACATCTATGCCGCCGGTGGATTGGATCCGGGCACAGGGGAAGGCCGGAATGCGATTTCACGCCTCAATATCACCGGCCGCGACATCGCGCTGTTCAAGCGCTATCTCGCTTTCATCGAATCATGGCGCATCGCCAATGGCGGGGAGACGCCCATGTTCGCGAACCAGACGCTAGTGCGCCGCCTCGAGCGGGTCGCCGAGCGATACACGTGCGATATGGAGGGCGACACCATCAAGGACACCGGCCTCGCCTCCCGCGGCCTCGCATGATCGGCATCCGCGCCCACCCCCGCAATTATAAACCTAATCACACATCCATATATCTCATACAGGAGGAGGGGCGCAGATGACCAGATTGCACCGCAAACGAATCCATGCCCGGCTTTTACGCCCTGGCTCAGTCTGCGGCAGGATGGGGCTCTTTGCCGAAAGCCTGCACATGCAGCATCTCCTTCTCGAGCGCCTGAACATCGCCCCGCCCCCAGACGGCGGGCGCGAAGAGGAAAAAGGACCGCGTAAAAAAACCGTCCCTGCGAGCGAGGGCCAGAAAAAGCATGTCATGGCCGTCCTCTCGAAATCCGGCGAATGCGGAGTGGGCGAGATTGCGGAATTCCGGGCGATGCATCCGGGCGTCCGCGAGCTTCGCATCGAGAACCTCCTGAGCTCCATCTGGACGGATGGGGAGTGGAAAACGCGGCTTGGCGTGATGATGGCCGGCGGCGAGCGCCTGCCGAACGGGCTGGAGCGGGCGGACCTCATCGCAGAGGAGATGGCATCGGTCCGCGCCCAAATCGGGGACCTGTGCTTCGCCCTGGAGCTGGGCGAGGCGACGCCGGGAGAGCGGAAGGAAGCCCTGCTCAGGGTGGGCGAAGCGACGGAATTCCAGTCGTCGTTCTTCCCCCAGGGGACGCGCGAGTCGTTGGATGAATTCGCGCACCGCCTCGACTCGGCGGGAAACGGGGAATTGAGGCACTTCTGGCGCAGCGCAAAGCCGAATATCGTGAGCGCCGCAATGGCCGCGCACAAGCTCAGGTTCACCGGCGCCGCGCTTTCTCCCGACGAAAACTCGCTGCTGAAGACGGTCCTCGAGACGGACAATCCCGGAAAGGCGGAGCGGAACATGTACTCATACGCCTTCACCAACGACGTCAGCAACTTCGAAAGCATCCTCGCGGGCATCGTCGCCTGCACTGTAAGCCATTGCGAGCCCCTGCTCGAGGCGGCCAAATCATCGGCCGAGTTCGACACGCTCCTTCATTTCCTCGGCAAAAAGACTGAGCACGTGACAGCGACGATAACAAGGAATCCCGGGTTCACCAAGGCGCACTCCCCTGACACGAAAAAGAAGGCGGAAAACGAAGACGCGCTCACATCATTCAAGATTTCCGTCCAT
>Ga0265297_10008919_pt1 | contig 13193 bp, 13 predicted proteins | sample Munlanlwell13791_FD_192502 | JGI IMG/M metagenome (GOLD analysis project Ga0265297, IMG submission 192502) | Leachate microbial communities from a municipal landfill in Southern Ontario, Canada - Leachate well 137-91 | ecosystem: Engineered > Solid waste > Landfill > Unclassified | place...
GAATATTCGCAAGAGGAGCGATAAGCGATAACTGCCGAAAATTGATAAGCGCGACCGGCAGGATGGCTAGCTGACAAACGAGTGTAAGATTGGCAATGTCAGCTAGCGCCTGGATGGTCTTTTTCGCGCCATGCTTGAGGCGACTCTTTTCAAGGCGGCGCCTGATGATTCTTTCCCCGACGGGATAGAGATAAATTATTCCTAGTAGTGCCAAGAAGGAAAGTTGAAAACCGACATCATCCCGGAGCAAACGGGGATTGATCGCCAGCATAAGCGACGCGGAAAAAAACAAGGCGCGGGTAAGAGAGCTCAGCCGGCCGCAAAAGACGGCTAGAAAAGCCAGGCCACCCATGACTGAAGAACGAACGGCTGAAGCCGACAGACCGGTGATAAGCGGGTAAAGAAAGAGAAAAATCAATATCCCCCGCCCGGCCAACCGCCGGCTGGCGCCAAGAGCCAGAAAAATATTCATAAATATCGCGCTCAGAATGGTGATATGCGAACCAGAGATTGCGATCAGATGGCTCAAGCCGACGCGGGCGAACATATCTAAATCTTCCCTATCCAGTGTGCGCCGATATCCGAGTAAAATCGCGCTGGCTAAACCCGCTTCCGGTTCTGGCAAGTGAGAATCAATAACTGTCTTAAGCTTCTGTTTGGACTGGATCAGCCCACGGTATACTTTTTGCGCTCCGCTAGATGCCCCTTCTGTCCGCCTGATCGCGGGATAATACATTACAGAGTAGATATCATATCGGGCGAGGTAAGCTTCGTAATCGAAGCCGTCCACCTCCGGCGGCGTCTGCAAGCGCCCGCTGAAACTCAAAAAATCGCCATAATCGTAAGCCGGATAAAGATCAGTCGTCACCAGGACGCGACCGGAAGCGCAGACCGTCAAACGGCGATTAGAGATCCCGACATCCGCCTCCTCGCAGACGCGGCCGGTAAAACTCAGACTCTGTCCGTTATAAGCGGCTATTTTCAGGTCTTCCTTGTCAGGGCGGAAGGCCCCGGGCCGAAAACCCATAATAAAGACCGCCAGGATAAATAAGAGATTCAGATAAAAGAATATTTTCGCCGCTGATAAACGCATAAAAAAATACCGTTACTAATAACGATATTCTGACAAAAATACTCTGAAGAAAAGATAAAGACCGAAACTTATCCCGGTCTTTATCTGGTTATCAACTATTATTTCCCTGTTTTGTATATCTTATTTCTTCAGCCACCTCAGATAGGCCTCCATGAAGGCCTCCAGGTCACCGTCCAAGACGGCGTCCACATCGGACGTCTCAAATTCACTGCGATGATCTTTAATCAAACGGTTTCCATAGAGGAAATAGGAACGGATTTGCCGACCCCACTCGGCTTTCTGGACCTCGCCCTTCAATTTGCGCTCCTCAGCTTCTTTATCTTCAAGCGCCCGTTTATAGAGCTTGGTTTTCAAGATGCGCATTGCGTTCTCTTTGTTCTGATGTTGAGAACGCTCGCTCTGGCAGGCCACGGTTATTCCGGTCGGCAGATGGACGATACGAACTGCCGAGTCGGTGGTATTGACGCTCTGGCCACCCGGTCCGCTGGAACGATAAACGTCGATCCGTAAGTCTTCGTCTCTGATCGCTACCGTCTCGCTATCTTTTATCTCGGGGATGACTTCAACGAGCGCAAACGAGGTATGGCGGGCGCCATCCGCGTCAAAAGGCGAGTTACGGAGCAGACGGTGGACGCCGTTTTCACTCTTCAGATAACCGTAAGCCCAGGAACCAATCACCCGCAGGACGACGCTCTTTAAGCCAGCTTCGTTCCCGTAAGTACGGTCCAGGGTCTCAACTTTCCATCCCTGGCGCTCACTAAAACGCAGATACATCCGTTCCAGAATCTGGGTCCAGTCTTGGGCGTCGACGCCGCCCGTACCGGCGTGGATCGCTAGAAGAGCGGGCTCACGGTCATATTTCTCGGAAAACAGAGACAGAAACTCTAGGCTGGAAAACTTCTTAGCCAGTTCTTCGTATTTTTGTTCGAGGTCGGCGGTCAGATCGCTATCGCCTTCTTTCTGGGCGAGCGCCGCCATCTCTTCGGCGTCCCTGATCTCTTTTTCTATATCGTTCCACTGGCGATTCGCTTTATCCAGCTCTTCCGCTTCCTGCCCGACTTTAACCGCCTCCTCGCGGTCATTCCAAAAATCGGACGCGGACATCCGGAGACGCAAATCTTTAGCCCGGACGGCCTGGCGGTCGATGCCCAGGAGGGTCTTAGTCTTTAAAAAGCGTTCACGCAAATCTTCAAGTTTTTTAATCAGGGTTTCCATATAATTAGATTATAGCAGATTCAGGAGAGTATGGCAGATTCCCGTCCGACCGTCAAAAAACCGCCCCGATCGGGGCGGCTTTTGGCTGACAAATATGTGATTGATTAACGTTTGCTCCACTGCGGCGCCTTGCGCGCTTTCCGGAGACCGGGCTTCTTCCTTTCCACCTGTCTAGGATCGCGAGTTAGAAAATCGTTGGCCTTGAGCGCCTCTTTGGTAGCGGGGTCAAAGGCCAGAAGCGCTCGGCTGATACCGAGCCGGACCGCGCCGATTTGACCTTGCTTGCCGCCGCCCTGCGCCAAGACAGAAAAATTAAAATCACGGGCATGACCGGTGGCTTTAAGCGGCTGAGCGATCAAATTAGCGCCTTCCCCGGCAAAATATTGATTAGCTTTCAAGCCGTTTACCATAATGATGCCCTTACCGCCTTCATAGAGCCGGACTTTGGCTACGGACTGTTTGCGGCGACCGACAGCTTTGATATATTGGCCGCTGAACTGGGCGGTTTCATTCTGACCAATCTCTTCCGTTTCCTCGATTTCATCCACCGCGACAACTTCAACCGCTTCCGCCGCCTTGGCCGGTTTCTCCTTGACTTTCTTCTCTTTGGCCTTCACGGCTTTTACTTTTTTTTCCGCCATATCATTTACCTTATGTCTTTATTACTTTAAAATTATTTCCTGACGATAAGCCTCTTTAGCATTCCGGTCCTGAGACGGGTCGGAGGCAGCATATCCCTCACGGCGCGACGCAAAACTTCGCCGGGATCCTTGGCAAAAATATCACCCATCTTCCGGCTCTTGAGACCACCGATGTAACCGGTAAAATGATGGTACTGCTTCTGTTCCAGTTTTTGACCGGTAAATTTGATTTTACCGGCATTTGAAACCTCGACAATATCACCCCGGTCCAGATGAGGCTGGAATTCCGGCTTATGCTTGCCCCGGAGAAGATTAGCGATGCGGGTACCGAGACGTCCGAGAGACAGTCCGGTCGCGTCAATCTTGTGTAATTTTCTTTCAATCTTGGTCATAATGGTATCTTCTTGGGTTAGACTAATTCGATCTGGACCATCTCCGCTCCGTCCCCGCGGCGGGGGCCCAATTTAGTGGTACGGGTATAACCGCCTGGACGACTCTTATAGCGTACGCCCAAGACTTCCAGAGATTTCTTGACCGCATTCTTCTGGAGTAAAATCTTGATCAGGCCACGCCGGGCACTCAAATCACCGGCTTTTGAGGCGGTGATACAGCGCTCCACGAGCGGACGGACAACAGCCGCCTTAGCGCGGGTGGTTTTTACCTTCTCATACAAGATTATACTGGACGCTAAGTTGCGCAGCATGAGTTCGCGCGGCGCTTTCTCTCGATCCAAGATCTTATTTTTATTTCTGTGACGCATACTGCAGTTCTATATCTTAATCTTTAAAACTATTTCTTAACTTTTTTCTTACTTTCCTTCTTAACCTTCTTGCCCGCGACGCCCTCGTCGCCCTCCTCCGCTACCGGCGTTTCTTCCTGGGGGGCGGTTTCTTCGGTCGGGGTGCCCATTTTTTCTACCGGCTCCTCTTCGACCGGATTATCCAGGCCCAAGAAAGAACTATATTGGTCTACCAGAATCTTAACGGCTTCTTTAAAAGCCTCCTCAGCGGTAATTGTACCGTCAGTCTTGACAGTCAGGCTCAACTTATCCCAGTTCGTCATCTTACCGACGCGGGTATTTTCCACATTGATGCTCACTAGAATTACCGGCGAAAAGACAGAATCGATTTCAATATAGCCGATTTCGCGATTTTCTTTCTTCGTACCTTCCGCCATCCGGTAGCCGCGACCTTCCCGGACAGTGATTTCGACCTCAAGGCTGCCACTATCATCGGTGATATGGGCCAGTGACAAACTGGGATTCTTGATCTCGACTTGAGAATTTTTGGTGATATCACCAGCGGTCACCGCCTTCTTGCCTTTAACTTTAAGCTCAAGCTTTACTTCTTCATCGGTATGTATTTTAAAACGTAGTTGCTTGAGATTCAGGATAATTTCTAGGACGTCTTCTTTGATGTGCGGCAGAGCCATAAATTCATGGCTCGCGCCTTTGATCTTGACACCGATCACCGCCGCGCCAGGCAGCGAGGACAGTAACACGCGACGGAGCGAATTGCCCAGCGTCATGCCGTAGCCGGGGAAAAGGGGCTCAATAGTGATAACTCCTTCCAGCGGCTGGCTGCCGGATTTATATTCGATTTTTTTAGGCAAAGCGATGTTTTGCATAAAATTATTCGCGCCGAACCGCAAAGTAGCGGCCCAAACTTAATTATTTTTACCCACTGTGCTAATAACCTATTTAACCTAGACGCGCCGCGGCTTCTTAGGGCGGCAACCGTTGTGCGGAATCGGAGTGACATCCTTGATAGCCAAGACATTCAGGCCGTTAGCGTTTAGGGCGCGGATGGCCGCTTCCCGGCCGGTACCGACGCCAGAAACGAAGACGCTGACTTCCTCTAGACCGTACTCTTCGCGGGCTTTCTGCGTGGCGATCTTGGTGATAATCTGGGCGGCGTAAGGAGTGGCCTTCTTGGCCCCCCTAAAACCGGCTAAGCCAGCACTGGCCCAGGAGATCACATCGCCTTGCGGATCGGTCAGAGTGATCATCGTATTGTTATAGGTCGCCTGGATGTAAGCCCGTCCTGACTTCACAATCTTAGCGGTCTTCTTTTTCTTCTTTTTGACAAGCTTTTTTTTGCTGCGGGCAGCTTTATTCTTTTCCAGTTTCTGCTTGATTTCTTCCGGGAGATCTTCGCTGGCGGAATCAAAAGAAAACTCCGCGGGTTCGCGTTCTTCTTTTTCTTCCTGAGGTGCCGGGGTCGGAGTCGGAGCGACTTCCGGGGACAATTCTTCCTCTTTTTTAGCAGCCACTTTTACTTCGTCTGACATAGTATTGAATAGATTAGGTTTTCGCCAGGCCGGCCTTACTCTTGCCGCTGCCCATGGTGACACGCTTATTGCCGCGAACGGTGCGACTATTGGTCTTCGTACGTTGGCCGCGGACCGGCAGACGTCGAGTATGGCGCAAGCCGCGCCAGCTGCCAATATCCTTGAGACGCTTGACGTTACTCTGGACCTCGCGACGCAGATCGCCTTCAACCGTATATTTTTTCTCGACAAGCTCACGGATGGCGTTGACTTCCGCTTCTTTCAGATCCTTAACGCGGGTATTTTTATTTACCTTGGCGGTGGCCAAAACCTTCTGCGACCGGCTCAAACCCATTCCGAAGATATAGGTTAGAGCAATTTCTACTCTCTTGTCATGGGGAATATTTACTCCCGCGATTCTCACTGCCATAGTTGAAAATATTCTGCGCTTGTCATCCTCCTTCGCCGGTCAGCGGAGTACGGAGAAAAAGACGCGTGAAATTAACCTTGTCTTTGTTTATGTTTAGGGTTCTTGCAAATAACGTGAACGCGGCCGTCGCGACGGACGACCTTGCAATCCTTGCAGATTGGCTTGGCGCTGGCTCTCACTTTCATAACAAAATAGTTATTTGAACTTGATTATTTACTGGCGTTTTAAGCGCTGGTCTAAAGACGGTAGGTTATCCGGCCCTTGGTCAGATCGTAAGGACTAATCTGCAGCTTGACCTTATCGCCAGGGAGCAGGCGAATCTTATTCATCCGCATCTTTCCCGACAAGTGCGCCAATATTTCATGGCCGTTTTCGAGAACGACCCGGAAGCTGGCGGCCGGCATAAGCTCCACGACTTCGCCTTGGACTTCGATGAAATCTTTAGCGTTGAGACTGGCCGGTTCACTGCTATTTTCTTTGTTCCTTGACATTAACACAAAAAAATCTGATAAAGACTAAAAGCGCCTTATCAAAATTCTTTTAAAAATTAATTAAGTTATTTTTTATAATAATCTTAATAGAATTAGTATAGAGATAAGAGCCGGGCTTGTCAATAGTGACTCTCCTACTCCAAGACGGCCTTGATACGGCGTACGCCGGCGCTCGACGCCTCTTCCTTCTGAATACGAAAATGCCCCAATCCGCCAATGGCGGCGACATGCGGTCCGCCACAAATTTCCTGGGAAAAAACATTCCCCAGATCAATCTCGCCGTCCGCGCCGAGCAGGGCGACGGTATAAACCGTGACTTTTTCTCCGTATTTCGAGTCAAAAACACCCATCGCACCGCGCCGCTTGGCTTCTTCGAGATCCAGTTCGTTGCAAATAACCTTATAATTCTGGGTAATCGCGCCATTTACCAGTTCTTCTATCTGCTTGATTTGGTCCGGCATTACCTTGTCCGGATGGGAAAAATCCAGGCGTAAGCGATCTGGAGTGATGTTGCTTCCCTTCTGATAAACATGGTCACCTAGCACCCGGCGTAAAGCGGCAAGAAGCAGATGGGTCGCTGTGTGGAGTTTAGTGGTCTTGTCTCCGGCATCAGCCAAACCGCCTTTAAACTTGCCAGCCGCCGCGGTACGGGACCGGTCTTGATGTTTCTTGAACTCGGCTTCAAAACCGGCCCGGTCCACTCTCAATCCCTTCTCGCTCGCCAGCTCTTCGGTCATCTCAAGCGGAAAACCATAACTCTGATAAAGGTTAAAAGCGATCTCGCCGCCGATCTCTCCCGCGGTCACCTTATTGAATTCCCCTAAGCCTTTTTCCAGACTCCTCTCAAATTTTTCTGTCTCCGTCTGCAGTTGGGACAATATAAAATCCAGGTTGCGGCTTATCTCGGGATAAACATGAGCATAATCTTGCGCAACAAGATGAACAATATAAGACGGCCAAGTAATATTATCGCTATCAATACCAATCTTTTTAGCGTGCATGATCGCCCGCCGGATCAGACGCCGCACAACATAGCCCTGATCGGTATTTGAAGGGGCTACACCCTTCTCATCCCCGATTATAAAGGTGGCGGCCTTCAGGTGGTCAGCAACGATGCGCATCGCCTTAGTCGTTTCCGGATCGGCGTCATACTTCCGCCCGCTCAGTTCCTCGAGCTTAGCGATCAGGCCACTAAACAGATCGGTCCGATAATTATCCGCCAGGCCGTTCATAACGGCGGTCATCCGCTCGAGACCCAGACCGGTGTCAACATTCTTCTTCGCGAGCGCTTCATAGCGGCCGTCCGCCGTCTTATTGTATTCCATGAAAACGTTGTTCCAGACTTCCACCCAAAGGACGTTATCGTCATTAAAACTGTCAGGTGTCTCTTTTGGATCTCCGGTCCAATAAAATATTTCCGTATCCGGACCACACGGTCCGGTCGTGCCGGCCGGTCCCCACCAATTGTTCTTTTTCGGCAGACGGGCGATTCGCGCCGCCGGCACACCGGTCTTCTGCCAGAGATCATATGATTCCTGATCAAAAGGCGCGTCTTCGTCGCCGGCAAAAACTGAAACCGCGAAGCGGCGCGGGTCCAAACCCAGCCACTTTGGGCTGGTCAAAAACTCCCAGCTGTAGGCAATAGATTCTTTTTTGAAATAATCGCCGAGCGACCAGTTCCCCATCATCTCAAAGAAAGTGTGGTGAGTGGCGTCTCCCACTTCGTCGATATCGCCGGTGCGGATACACTTTTGGGCGTCGGTCAAACGGGGACCGGCCGGATGAGGCCGGCCTAGGAGATAAGGGACGAGCGGATGCATGCCAGCCGTCGTGAACAGGACGGTCGGATCATTTTCGGGAATCAAAGAGGCGCCAGAAATGACCGCATGTCCTTTTGCCTGGAAAAAATCCCAGTATTTTTGTCGTAATTCGCTAGATAGCATATCCCTATATTATATTGATCTCTTCCTGCAAATCAAGACCGAACTTCTTTTGGATGGCCAGCTTGATCTTCTGAGCGAGAGCGGAGGCCTGGCGCGGCGTCGCTCCGTCGTAATTGACCATAACGAGCGCCTGCCGTTCATGCATACCCAGAGGCCCGTAGCGCCGCCCCTTGAAACCGGCCTTTTCGATCAGCCAGGCACTAGGTATCTTAATCTTCCCCGCGCCCGCCGGCCAGCCCGGCAAATCGGGATATTTGACCTGAAGGCGGAGGAAGCGCTGCTCACTCAGCTCGATATTCTTGAAGAAAGATCCGGCGTTAGGCAACTTGACCGGGTCGGGCAGTTTGCTCCGGCGAATATCTTTGACGGCAGCAGCCGTTTCTTTGAGTGTCGGTTTTTTGACGCCGCGCTGCGCGAGCTGGTTTTTTATCGAACCATATTCTAGCCGGAGCGACGCTTTCTTTCTTAAACGCACGGTAACGGAGTAAATAAAATACTTCCCTTTCAGACGCCGTTTGAAGACGCTGTCGCGATAGCCAAAACGACAGTCGGCCGCGTAAAAAATCTTCTCTTTTCCCGTCTTAAGATCGATAGCCACTAGGTGATCAAAAGAATCCTTAAGCTCCACTCCGTAGGCGCCAATATTCTGGATCGGCGCCGCCCCGACCGTGCCGTAAATAAGACTCAGATTTTCCAAGCCGTGCCAGCCCTTAGATACTGTGTAATCAACAAACTTAGCCCAATCTTCCCCAGACTTAGCTTCCACCAGGACGGCACCCTTATTGTCCTGAGCGAGCTTCCGCCCCCGGATCTCGTTCTTTAAGACTAAGCCGCGGACTGGTCCGGAAATAAGCAGGTTAGAACCGCCACCCAGGACATAGACGGATACCTTTTTTCTCTCGGCCCAAGTGATCGCCGCTATAAGGTCCTGCTTATCTTTTACCACAGCAAAAAACTCCGCCTTGTCGCCGATCCCGAGGGTCGTGTATGAAGTAAGATTTTTGTCCTTCTGTATTTTCAGCACAGTTTAATTATTTAAAAATTAACGCTTGATATATTATAGCAAAATCAACTCAATTCCCCGAGCGCCTGCAGCTTTAATAGCTTAGCGTAGAGACCACCACTGTGGCGCGAGAGCTCCAGGTGGTTGCCTTCTTCGGCAACGCGCCCACCCTCGAGCACCACAATCTTGTCAGCTCTTTTAATGGTGCTCAAGCGGTGGGCGATCACGATGATTGTCCGGCCGCGGCTGATCTTGGTCATGGCGTCCTGGATCAGATATTCACTCTGGCTGTCGAGGCTCGAAGTGGCTTCGTCAAAAATAAGGATGCGGGGATTAGCGAGTACCGCCCGGGCGATACCCAGGCGCTGACGCTGTCCGCCAGAGAGCTTGATGCCCCTTTCCCCGACCAGCGTCTCATAGCCGCTTGATAGTCGGCTGACGAACTCCTCGGCGTTAGCGATGCGGGCAGCCGCTTCAATCTCCTGACGACTAGCCTCTGGCCGGGCATAAGCGATATTTTCAGCAACGCTGACATCGAAAATCTCTACTTCCTGGGGTACGATCGCCAGAAAACGCCGGTAGCTATGAAGGTCATAATCACGCAAGTCTTTATTGTCGACGAGCACCCGGCCCCGCTGCGGATCATAATGGCGGTAGATCAGGCGGGCGACCGTCGTCTTGCCGCCGCCCGACGGTCCGACAAGCGCGGTCAGACAACCGGAGTTGATCTTGAAATTGAGATCATGAACGGCCGGCCGCTTGTTATCGGCGTAGAAAAAAGAAACATTTTCGAACTTCAGTTCTCCGGAGATTTTCGCCGGCCTATAACCCCGCTTCTTGTTCACAATCTCGCTCTGAGCGTTAAAGAGGTGAATCAGCCGAGTAACGCCAGCCCGGCCCTCCTCCATCTTATCGTAGAAACGAGAAAGACGGTGCAAGGAACTGTAGGCGGTTTCGCTGAGCGTAAAGATGAAAATCAGGGTGCCGATCGTCAGCTCGCCCCGCCAAACCAGATAAACGCCTAAGACCAAGACGGCGGCGCGGCCGAAGTCTATAATCAGGTTGCGGCTCAACCCAATCTTCATCATCCAGCCCCACTGCTTATCTTCATTGTCGCGGATGTGGGCCTTTATCTGGGCAAAACCTTTGAGCTCATTAGATTCCTGGACGAAAGACTGGACGGCGTTGATATTAATGATCGCCTGGCCCATCTTGCCCGACGCTGTCTCATAATCGCGATAGATCTGCTTGCGGACCGGATACATGCGCTTATTGGCCCAATAAGTGATGAAAATATAGAGCGGCGAGAAGAACAGGAAGGTCAGACCAATCCGCCAATCAGACCAGAACAAGGCGCCGGCCGTGAAAGTGAGAGCGACGATGGTCGGCACTACCTCCCAAAACATGTTGTTCAGAAATTCCGAAATCTTATCAACGCCCCGCTCGATCTTCACGATCTTCGAACCGGTGTTTTCTCGCTCATGATAACCGAGGCTGAGAGAAACCAATTTCTCCTGAGCCTTCAAACCCAAAAAATATTCAACATCAACGAGCAGACGCAGGATTTTGCGATCGTTAAAGTAACGAATGAGAGAACGGATCTGCTCATTGGCCCAATAGAGAAAGATGAGCTGCATCAAAAACCAGATATTGGCGGCATCAAAAGCGGTAAGGCCGTCGATTACGATCTTAAGAATATAAGGTTTAGTCAGTTCAAGTAGGGCGGCGATGACCGTGATCGTCAGGATGTTACGAAAAAAATGGTGAAACGGCTGGAGTAACCGCCATAGTTCCACCCAAAATTGCCGCCAGCTAATCGCTGGCTCCTCGGTCCTGATTGTCTGGCTGGTCGCCATAGGTAAAATTTATTTTAAAAGCTTAGTTCCGATACGAAAAACATCACCGGCACCCATTAAAATGACGCGGTCGCCTTTTTTCAGGATCTGGCGCAAACGGGCGGCGGCTCCATCAAGAGTCGGGACAGATATGACTCTCTGGCGGATGCCTTCACGCTTATTGAAATCTTTTATCGCCGCAGCCAGCTTAGCGCTTGTGACTCCGCCAGACCGAGACGACGCCGTTTCTCGCGCCGAACCGTAAATACCGAGGACGATCAGATGGTCGGTGTCTTTAAAGCTGCGGATGAAATCGCCAAACAGCGCCGCCGTGCGCGTGAAAGTGTGAGGATGAAAGACAGTGATAATCCGGTTCTTAGGCCAACGGGCCCGGAGACCGCTGAGCGTCGCCTTGATCTCGGCCGGATGATGGGCATAATCGTCGATGATAAGCGCCCCCCGATATTCTCCCAGTATCTCACCGCGCCGCTCCGTACCCCGGAAAGAAGTCACCTGGCGCCGAATCTGGGTCCAGGAAATCTGATATTGGCGGGCAGCGGCAATCACGGCCAGAGCGTTAGAGACGTTATGCCGACCGGATAACTTGATCGAAAATTCTCCCTGATCCCGGCCACCCGCGTTCAGCCGGAAGATCTGCTTCTCTCCTGACTGACGGATATCTACGGCCAAAAAATCCGCGTCTGATCCGCTCAGAGAATAGCTAACGACCCGGCCGCGACACTGCTCGGCCACTCTGACCGCTTGGTGATCATCGCCATTTACCACCAGCCAACCGCTTCGAGGTATCTTCCTCACAAAATCCGTAAAAACCTGAACGTATGAGGACCGGGTCTTAAAAAAATCCGGGTGGTCGTAATCAATATTATTCATTATTACGCCGCGGGGAAAGAAAAACCGCATCTTGTTCTGATACTCATCGACCTCAGCAATCAGGCGCCGCGACCGGCCACTCAGTCCGCTGCCCCTGAACTGCGGCACATTAGAACCAACCAGCACGTTCGGCTCTAGTCCGGCGCGCCATAAGACGTAGCCCAGCCAGGCTGTGACCGTCGTCTTACCGTGGCTACCGCAAACAGCGACACCTTGGTAACGGTTAAAGACCTCCCCCAAAGCTTCAGCATAGGTTATGAGTGGTATTTTTCTATAGCGCTCCGGGTGAGAGACAATAAAAGCCAACTCCGGATTATTAGCGGCACTATAGGCCGAGGAGTGGATGATCTTATCCGGGGAGGCCGGAATATTGGCGGAATCGAAGGGAGACAGCACTTTTATCTTCTCCCCTCTTAATATCTTGTCAGTCAAGAAAACATCGCGGATATCTGATCCGCTGACCGACTGTCCGTGCGCTTTTAAAAACTGGGCGAGCATAGTCATGCCCACGCCCTTGATGCCAATGAGATAGGCGGCTGGTCGAGGAGCTCTTTTTTTCATAAATTTAATTCACGATTTCCCTAATGATGGCAGCAATTTTTTCAGCAGCGCCACGTTTTATAACTCCGCCAATCTTAGATTCAAGAGCGGCGCGGAGTTCCTTGTCGTCCAGAATCTTTCTTACCTCGGAGACGAGCCGCTTCGACCCGAGTAAATGCTGAAAAATAACGATGGCCGCTTCAGACCGGGCAAAAATCGCGGCGTTATCCTCCTGGTGAGAGTGGGGCATCGGAATCAGGAGCGCCGCCTTATTAAGGGCGGACAGTTCGGTCAGGAAAGCCAGGCCACAGCGGGAAATAACCAGCTGGCTAGCGATCATCAGCCCCAGGACTTCGCGATTCGGCAGGAATTCGAAAACTTGATAGTGCTCGTGCTTATCGATCTTACCGGGTAATTTACCTTTGCCTGTAATATGAATCACCTGGCAAAATTCGGTCAATTCTGGAGCGGCTTTGAAAACGAGCTGATTAACGCTCGCGGCGCCGCTACCGCCGCCAGTCACAAGAACTAGAGGAAGACCGGCCGTGACATTATATTTTTTCTTGATCTTATCGAGTTCTTCCGCATCCATCGCCAAACTGCGGAACGGATTGCCGGTAAAGACCGCTGGTTTGCCGAAGTCAGACAAAGATTTTTCAAAAGTCACGGTGATAACCCGGGCAAAGGGCGCCATCAGGCGGTTTGCCAAACCGGGCCGGGCATCTTGCTGATGGACCAGTATAGGAATGCGCTTCAGGGCGGCCGCCCAGACAAGCGGCACACTGACAAAGCTGCCGGCGCTCACGATGATATCCGGCCGCTCGATAGTCAGGAGACGGAGGG
>Ga0265297_10008920_pt1 | contig 13192 bp, 13 predicted proteins | sample Munlanlwell13791_FD_192502 | JGI IMG/M metagenome (GOLD analysis project Ga0265297, IMG submission 192502) | Leachate microbial communities from a municipal landfill in Southern Ontario, Canada - Leachate well 137-91 | ecosystem: Engineered > Solid waste > Landfill > Unclassified | place...
AAGACGGCATACGATATTTATTTTCCACTTGTTCTTTCCTACTATAAATCCAATGAATTAGATAAAGCTAAGGAAGTTGCAAAAGAGGCGATAGCTAAATTCCCCAATACACAGTTAGAACAAGAAATGCAAAAGTTTTTAGATAGCCATAAATCTAAATAAAATATTTTCGTTCAGCCCAAGATAGTTTGGTGATGTGAAATAAATTGGGAGGAAAATATGGAAAAGAAAAGGCCTAAAGAGGCAGCCATAATTTTTTCTACCCGTAAAGTAAAAGAATAATGTGGTATGTATATATCCTCAAATGCAAAAACGGATATTTATATACCGGCATTACAAACAATCTCAAACGAAGATTTAAGGAGCATAAAGCAGGCAAAGGCGCAAAATTCACCCGGGCATTCATAGCCGACAATCTTCTTTATTCAGAACCCCAGCCTACAAGAAGCGAAGCGTTAAAGCGCGAAGCGCAAATCAAAAGCTGGAAACGCAAAGAAAAATTAACGCTTATTGCTGCGAAAAAAATTAATTAAGAAAAATAATATGCTGAATCAAAACCTTAAATCAAAAGTTTTAAGAGCGCAAAAAAACGAGCTTACCGAGCATATAATCTATATGAAGCTCGCCGCGCTTGTAAAAAATAAAGAACAGAGTGAAATATTAAAAAGAATATCCAGCGAGGAATCTAATCATTACGAGGTTTTTAAAGGTATAACGCAGGAAGATTGCCTGCCCGATGGCGTTAAGGTTTTTGCTTATGTTTTTATTTCCCGTGTTTTTGGCTTGAATTTCGGTTTAAAGCTTATGGAGAGCGGCGAGGACCTGGCGCAGGACGCCTACGACAGGCTAAAAGAAATCTCTCCGCAGATGGAAGCTGTAATTAAGGATGAAGAAAAACACGAGTCAGAATTGATAGATTTGATAAACGAGGAACGCTTAAAGTATGTAAGCTCGATAGTTTTGGGCTTAAATGACGCGTTAGTAGAATTAACCGGCGCTTTGGCCGGTTTTACTCTTGCTCTTCAAAATACCAAACTTATTGCAATTATCGGCCTTATTACCGGAATTGCCGCTTCTATGTCTATGGCAGCTTCGGAATATCTATCTACCAAACACGAAGAAACAGATAAAACGCCGCTTAAAGCATGTATCTATACCGGTATTACTTATGTGGGTACGGTTTTATTTCTGATTTTACCTTATCTTTTTTTTAAAAATATATTCGTTTGCTTAAGTATCACGGTTACTAATGCGCTTTTGCTTATTCTTATTTTCACCTTCTATACGTCAGTTGCCAAGGGGCTTTCTTTTAAGAAAAGATTTCTGGAAATGGCTGGTATCAGTTTAGGCATAGCAATAATTAACTTTTTTATAGGTTTTGCCATAAGAAAAATATTCGGCGTGGAAGTTTAAAAATAAATACTTGACTCTTAAAAGTCAATGTGCTAATATCTAGCCTATGTTTGCCATAGTTGAGATAGGGAAAAAACAATATTTCGTAGAAAAAGGCCACACCTACAAGGTAGAAAGGCTTTCGCAAAAAGAAGGCGAAATCACCTTTGATAAGGTTCTCCTTGTCGCAGGTGACAAAGTAGACCTCGGCCTTCCTTATGTAAAAGGCGCTAAAATAAAGGCGCAGATAAGCGGCGAAGAAAAGGGGATAAAGGTTTTAAGCTATAAATACCGCAGGCGCAAAAAATCACGCCGTATTCGCGGCCACAGGCAAATTTACACCCTCCTCAAAATTTCCGATATTATTGCCTCCTAAAAAAGTATATAATAATCATAGGTATCAGCGCTTTGCGTTATGCGCTTTGTGCTACGCTTTTAAGCAATGATTATCGACGAAGTAAAAGTATATTTTAAAGCAGGTTCTGGCGGAGAAGGCTCTTTTTCTTCCATGAAGTATTCTGCAAGAAGGGTAATCGGCGGCGGTGGAGACGGCGGAAGAGGCGGCGATGTTATCTTAAAAGTAAGTCCTCATCTTTCAGACCTGATTAAATTTAACGAGAGAAGAAGATTTGTTGCCGAAGACGGAGAAAAAGGCAAAGAGTATAATAAAAAAGGAAAACACGGCCAAACTCTTTTTGTCTACGTTCCCCGCGGCACCCAGGTCGTTGACCTTTCCGGAAACCTCGTTATTGATTTAAATGAAGATAACCAGGAATACCTGATATGCAAGGGAGGTTCCGGCGGAAAGGGAAACTTCAAAAAACTATACAGCCTGCCTGCACAGGCAGGAGAAGAAAAAGAAGTAATTCTTTATTACTGCATCCCCAACGATGTTGCGATAGCAGGGTTTGCCAATAATGGCAAAACATCCCTCTTTAATAAACTCACCGGTAAATCCTATGCCGTAGCAGATTACCCTTTTACTACAAAATCCTGCGTGTGGGCGCCGGTTGAATTCGATTTTGTAAAATTTACCATAATGGATACTCCGCCGGTAAAGAAAAATATAAAAAATATCTATCTGGAAAATAGTTTTCTTAAACACCTATTCCGTAGTAAAATAATCCTGTTTGTAAGCGACAACCCTGATAGCTTTAAAGAGGAATACGCCGCTCTCAAAAAGGAAATTTCCTCATTTGATAAGCGCTTAATCCGCGGTAAGAAAATTTTTTACTTATTGAATAAAATTGATAAAATAGATAGAAATACGCGCAATTTCAAAGGTGTTATGCCTGTTTCAACGATTGACGATACCGGCATTGAGGAATTAAAGAAAAAAATAATCAGAGCGCTTAAAGAAATAAGCCGCAAAACAGAAGAACAAGAATCATAACCTAAATTTTTAGCCGGAAAAATATGAAGAAAATCGTAATAAAAGTAGGTAGCAGTATAATTGCTCCTTCGGGGAAGTTAAATCATTCTTTGGTTGAGGGGCTTGTGAAAGATATTCTCGAGGCAGAGAAGCTTGGATTTAAGGTTATTCTCGTAACGAGCGGCGCAATTGCCTGCGGTGCAGATAAACTCGGGGCTCGTAAGAAGCCAAACGATACTGCGGCTCTTATGGCGCTTGCGTCAGTCGGACAAATTATACTTATGGATGCATACGCCGCAGAGTTTAAAAAACATAAAAAATCCTGCGCCCAGATTCTTCTTACCTGGGATGATTTTGATAACCGCAAACGTTTTTTAAATGCAAAAAACACGATAAACAAACTTCTTTCCCTGGATATTACTCCGATAATAAATGAAAACGATGCTATATCTTTCGATGAGATAAAATTCGGCGATAACGACCGGCTTTCGGCTTTAGTCGGCGATCTTATCCGCGCGCAGACCTTGCTTATACTTTCGGATGTCGAAGGGCTTATGGATAAAGGGAAAATAATAAATACAGTTGCCAAAATTGATGAAAAAATTTCTTCTTTGGTAACAGCCAAAAATAAAGCTTTTACCAGCGGCGGCATGCTGACAAAGCTTGAAGCAGGAAAAATTGCAACCTGTTCAGGTATAAAAATGATCATTGCATCAGGCCATACAAAGGATGTTATTTCGCGTATTGTAAAGGGAGAAAACCTGGGCACAACCTTTTTAGCGCAAGACGACATCTGCCAGGCGCGTAAACGCTGGATTGCTTTCAGCAAAAAAGTAAAAGGGAAAATTTACATAGATAACGGAGCCAAAGAGGCGATATTAAACTCCGGCCGCAGCCTTCTTTGCGTCGGCATAACAAAAACAGAACAGGATTTTAAAAGGGGAGATTCTGTCGAGGTCCTGGATGAAGCCGGGAATATTTTAGGCTGCGGGCTCATCAATTATTCTTCCGATGAGCTGGTTGGCTGCCGTACTAAAAAGTTCGAAAAAGAAGTAATACACAGAGATAACTTTGTAAAAAAAGAATAACCAAACAGAAAGTTATGAAAAAGTACGTAAAAAATTTGGCCAAAAAAGCAAAAGAAGCAAGTTACAAGCTGGCTAGGCTTGACAGCGAAAAGAAAAACGCCATACTCTTTAAAATGGCTGACTGCCTTTTGGAGAATAAGGATTTTATACTTGCTGAAAATGCCAAAGACGTAAAAGCCGCCATCAAAAATAAATTACAAAAAAACTTTATTGACCGGCTTGCGCTCACCGAGAAGCGTTTAAGCGAAATGAGCGAATCGTTAAAGGAGATCGCAAAATTGCCCGATCCCGTCGGCAAGGTTATCGACCAATATCAACGGCCTAACGGCCTTAAACTTAAAAAAGTAAGAACGCCAATAGGCGTTATACTTGTAATTTTCGAAGCGCGGCCAAATGTAACCAGCGATTGCGCAGGCCTTCTTTTTAAGTCTTCAAATATTGCCATACTTCGCGGCGGCGCAGATTCCGTAAATTCAAATAAAGCCATAGCCAAAGTTCTTGAGAGCGCAATTGCCTCAAGCGGCCTGGATTTTAAACCCTTTTTTATCATAGAAAAAACAGACCATAAAATAGTTGATTTACTGCTTTCTGAAAATGAATATATAGACCTGGTTATTCCAAGAGGCGGAGAAGCTCTTATACGCAAAGTCGTAGAAAAATCAAAAATTCCTGTAATAAAACACTATAAAGGGGTCTGCCATATTTTTGTAGACAAAGAGTATGATATGGGTAAAGCCATTCGTATCTGCGTGAACGCAAAGGTACAAAGGCCCTCAGTATGTAACGCAGTTGAAAAAATTCTGGTGCACAAAGACATAGCCAATACTTTCCTTCCTCTATTAAAAAGCGAACTTGATAAATATAAAGTAGAAATACGCGGAGATAGTTCTTCCCGCAGGATATTAAAAAAAATAAAAAAAGCAAAAGAAGAGGACTGGTTTGCTGAATATTTGGATTTGATAGTTACCATAAAAGTTGTAGCGAGCATAGATGAGGCAATTTCGCATATAAATTTTTACGGCTCTCACCACACAGACTCTATTATTACCAAAAATGCAAGCAATGCGGCAAGGTTTACCAGGGAAGTAGATTCTGCCTGCTGTTTCGTAAATATTTCAACGCGCTTTAGCGACGGCTTCCAGTTTGGATTAGGCGCTGAAATAGGTATATCTACGGATAAAATCCACGCCCGCGGCCCTATGGGGTTAGTCGAGCTTACTACCTATAAATGGGTGGTTGAGGGAGATGGGCAGGTTAGAGAATAATCGTGATGATAGTTTCTTTACGAATAATCTAAAAATAATTTTAATATGGAAAGAAAGATAACCGTCACAGCAATAACAATTATTTTATGTTTATATTTTTCTGTGCAGGTTTTCGCAGAAATAAAAAAAGAGAACCAATCCCCGGCTGGTAAAGATATAACTGCAGCCAAACAATCATTCGATAAAGGCGTTTTTTATTTAGATAACGACAGACATGATGAGGCAATAACGGAATTCAGTAAAGCCATCGAGCTTGGTTATAAAAATAATGATGCCTGTTACCTTAAGCGGGGTTTCGCTTATGGCGATAAAAAAAATTACGATAAAGCTATTGCCGATTTTACTAAGGCGATTGAAATAAATCCCAAAAACTCCGATGCTTACCTTGGCCGCGGCATGGCTTTTAGTCTTCAGGGTAATGATACCCAGGCCATTTCTGATTTTACCAAAGTTATCGAGATAAACCCCAATAATGAAGAAGCTTATTATAGCAGGGCAGTTGCTTATGGTAATAAAGAGGATTACGATAGGGCAATTGGCGATTATACAAGAGCGATAGAAATTAACCCTAAGGATTACCGTGCTTATGCATCCAGAGGCACTATCTATCACTTTTCCAAGAATGATCACTACAAAGCTATTTCTGATTATACAAATGCAATAAAACTAGAACCAAATCTTTATAATTGCTATTTTGGATTAGGGCTTATTTATTACGAAAAGAAGGATTACGACCAGGCGATTTCTTACTTTACTAAAAGCATGGAAAACAATCCTAACGGCCCCGAAGCAGCGCTTAAGCAACGGGGGATTGCTTACGGCCGCAAAGGTAATTACGACCAGGCTATTTCAGATTTTACAAAAGCCATTGAAATTAATTCCAAGAGCGATGTCTATGGACTAAGGGCGGTTACATATCTTAAAAAGCACGATTACGATAGTGCTATTGCTGATTATACAAAGGAAATTGAGATTAATCCTTTAGATGGAGAGCATTATTATAGCAGGGCAGTTGCTTATTGTAGAAAACAAAACTACGATAAAGCTTGGAATGATATACATAAGGCAAAAGAATTAGGCGTCAAGGTTAGCTCTGAGTTTCTTGAGGACCTGAAGAAAGCATCAGGAAGAGAAAAATGAAAATAGGAATCCTCGGCGGAACATTCAACCCGCCCCACATAGGCCATTTGATACTTGCCCAGGAGGTAGCCCAAAAGCTTTCCCTGGATAAGATTTTTTTTATTCCTACGAACATCCCGCCCCATAAAGAAAGCCACAATGTAAAAGGAAGCGACAGGCTTAATATGGTTAAACTTGCAATTAAAGGAGACAGGCGCTTTGAGGCGCTTGGCTTGGAAATAAAACGCGGCGGAGTTTCCTACACAATAGATACCGTGCGCGAACTTAAAGAAAAATTTAAACACGCAGAGTTTTATCTTATAGTAGGCTCTGACCTGGCTAATGATTTTCCGGCCTGGAGGTATTTTGAAAGCCTGAAAAAAGCAGTCAAAATAGTCGTTGCCAAACGCCGCGCATATCCTCTGGAAACAAAAAACAGGTTTATAATTGCACAGATTGTGCAGATGGGGATTTCTTCTTCCTATATAAGAGGGTTGATAAAAAAAGGATTTTCTGTAAAATATCTTGTTTCCGATAACGTAGCAGAATATATAGCGAAACGCAAATTGTATAAATAATTACAAAAAGGAGCAACATGATTAAATTTGGGACAGACGGCTGGCGCGGTGTAATTGCTGATAATTTTACTTTCGAAAACGTCCGGATAGTTTCACAGGCAATTGCCGATTATCTGCATAAACAGGGCAGTGGAAGCAAAAAAGTAATAATTGGCTACGATTGCAGGTTCTTGTCCGCTGAATTTGCCAAAACTGTTTCATTGGTCCTTGCGGCAAACAAGATAAAAGCGGTTTTATCCAACCGCGCGGTTCCAACTCCTGCAGTAAGCCTTCATGCCTTACACGGAAAATACGATTTAGGCGTTATGATTACAGCTTCCCACAACGGCGCAGAATTTAACGGCCTTAAAATCAAAACCAAAGCCGGCGCCGCAGCGGACAAATCAATTACCGATAAAGTCGAAGCTCTTCTTTATAAACATAAGCCGAAATTAATCAGCGAAGAAGCGGCAAAAGCAAAAAAACTTCTGGAAATGAAGGATTTAACTTTTGCTTACATAGCTTTCTTAAAAAAATTCGTAAATCTCTCCAAAATCCGCAAATTAAAACTTAATATTTTGATTGATGTGATGTATGGCGCAGGAGACAATTTTATCGAGCACGTTTTGGGTAAGTGCAATATCAAGGTAAACTATCTGCATAACGAATTTAACCCTTCTTTCGGCGGTTTCCATCCGGAGCCCATTGAAGAAAACCTTAAAGCAATGGAAAAAGCAATGAAATCCGGCAAATACGATTTGGGCGTTGTGCTTGACGGCGACGCAGATAGGATAGCAAGCTTCGACAGTAAAGGCAATTACGTAAATGCGCAGGTGATACTGCCACTTTTAAGCATACACATGGCAAAAAACAGAAACGAGAAAGGCGGAATCGGCAAAACCGTTGTCGGAAGCAATATCATAGATGACGTGGCGATATCCCTCGGGGTAGCCTGTTACGAAACCCCGGTAGGGTTTAAGTATATTTCAAATTTATTCCAAGAGAATCTTATTTCAATTGGCGGAGAAGAAGCCGGCGGGATAGGCTTTAAAGGTTATATTCCGGAAAGAGACGGTTCCGCAGCAGCTCTTTTATTGCTTGAAATGATGGCAGAGGAGAAGAAAACCTATGACGGGCTTTTAGCCGGATTATACAAAACTTACGGAAGATGGTTTTATAGCAGGACCGCAATTCCCGTAAAAAGCCTTAAGAAAAGCGTAAACGACCTCAAACTGCCAACATCGCTTTTCGGTAAAAAGATAGAAAGGATAAATAAATTAGACGGTATAAAGCTGATTACAAAAGATAACTGGCTTATGTTTCGCCAGTCGGGAACAGAGCCTATTGTAAGAGTGTATGCTGAAAGCAAATCCAAGAAAGAAGCAGACCGCCTGCTTTCTATGGGTAAGAAAATGATTTTTGATCTATGACTTATGAAATATGTAAAGCCCTCTGTTTTTTACTTATAAGGCTTTTCGCTAGAATAGAAGTAAAAGGGCGCGAAATATTTCCTCAAGAGGGTCCTTTCATACTAGCCTCAAACCACATAAGCAATCTTGACCCGGAAGTTGTGGGTATGTTGTGCCCCCGGCAATTAAATTATCTTGCCAAAGAAGAACTATTCCGAAATAAATTAGTTGGAGCGTTCCTTGGAAAAATAAATGTAATACCTGTCAAAAGAGGGCACGCTGATTTGCACGTTTTGCGTTTAAGCCTAAAAATCCTAGAAGACAGGCCTTTGCTTATTTTTCCACAGGGAACCCGCGCAGCCAATTACGATTCTTTTAAAGCAGGCGTGGGTTTTCTCTATAAAAAGTCCCAAGCGCCGGTAATTGCCGCAAAAGTTTATGGAACCGATAAGATACTACCGAAAGGCGCAAAGTTTCTTAGATTCGGTAAAATAAAGGTTATTTACTCAAAAGTTAACGGCTTAAATACCGCCGACAGCCGCGAAGCTATTACAGCAAAAGTCGTTGAGGCCATAAAAAGCCTTTGAAAAGCTAAAAGCTTATAGTTATTGACAAAAACAACTCTTTAAGAGATAATTGTTGCCCCGTAAAAGCCTCGATTTAGTTTAGGTATCGAGCTTAAAGCAACCATATCTAGCGAGGTAAATTTAAGGGAAAAAATTAGACATTAATCCTGGGTTAACCTGGGATAAATTGGAGGTTTAAAGCTAATGGAAAAAGTATCGTCAGAATTGGAAAATGCCTATTACGCTTCAATCAAAGAATTGAAGGAAGGAGAAATCGTAAAAGGCAAAGTCGTCAGCGTAACTCAAAAAGAGGTTATAGTTGACGTGGGTTACAAGTCAGAGGGGATGCTTGCGCGCGATGAATTTTCAGGTGTGGATATCGAAAACTTAAAGGAAGTCGACGTATACGTCGAAAACGTCGAAAACGAAGAAGGTAAAATTATACTTTCTTTTAAGCGCGCCAGAGAATCAAAAGGCTGGTATACCTTAATCAATGAGCACAAAGAGGGCGACTTGGTTGAAGGTTCAATACTACGCAAGGTTAAGGGCGGCTATATAGTTGAGGTTTTCGGCGTTGAAGGATTCCTGCCGCAAAGCCTTTCCGGTTACCGCCACGCAGGAGAAGAGCCGACAAGCGCTAAAAAGTGTTTCCTGCAGATAGTTAAAATGACAAAAAATAAAGAGAATTTCATTCTTTCGCGTAAAGACGCGGTAAGAATGGAAAAAGAAATGTCCCGTAAAAAAATATGGGAAGAGATAGAGATAGGTAAAACTCTGAAAGGCAAAGTAAAAAGTGTTACCAATTTCGGAGCTTTTATAGATTTGGGAGGGCTTGACGGACTTTTGCACATTGCAGATATGAGCTGGAAAAAAATCAGCCATCCTTCCGAAATAGTTGCAGTGGGAGACGAAATTTCGGTAATGATCCTTAACTTTGACAAGGAAAAAGGGAAAATTTCTTTGGGCCTTAAGCAAACGACCCCTGATCCATGGAAAGAAATAGAGCAGAAGTACCCTTCAGGAACTACCATAAAGGGAAGAATTACAAACATTCAGAATTACGGGATATTTGTCGAACTTGAGAAAGGCATTGAAGGCCTTGTGCACGTAAGTGAAATTTCCTGGACCAAGAAATTCCTCAATCTTTATGAAATGTTTGCCGTAGGCGATGCGATTGAGGCAAAAGTTATAAGCATTGAGCCGAACGAAAGAAAAATTTCGTTAAGTATAAAACACTTGGAGCGCGACCCGTGGGAAGATGTAGAAACCTTAATTACTATGGATTCGGAAGTAAAAGGAAAAGTAACAGGTTACGGCGACGGCTGTGCCTATGCCGAGCTTGAAAACGGCCTTGAAGGCGTAATCTACAATGAAGATATTTCCTGGACCAAACGCGTAACCCGCGCCCAGGAAGTCCTTAAAAGAGGCGCTAACTTAAGCTTTAAGGTTTTGGGCATAGACAAGGGAAGCAGGAAAATAATTTTAGGCATAAAACAACTTTCAGCCGACCCTTGGGACAGCATACAGGCAAAATATCCTATAGATACGGTTTTAGAAGGCGAAGTCGTGAAGGTTACAAACTTTGGCGTGTTCGTAAAGCTTGAAGATGAACTTGAAGGGTTAGTTTTTTCCGGAGAGATAGACAAAGAAGTAATGGAAAAACTGAAACCCGCGGATAAGCTCAAAGTAAAAATCATAAAAATAGACCCAGGCTCTGCAAAAATAGGCCTTTCAGCAAGAATAGAAGCGCAGGCAAGTTAGGCCTACCCCGAAACCAAGGAGTTTAGCAGGGTGAAAAAAGAAATCGAACGTCATCTCGATTGCATAAAAGAGAACGCCGTTGATGTAATTTCCATAGATGAACTAACTTCAAAACTTGAAAAATCCTTAATTGAGCGCAAACCGCTCCAATTAAAAATCGGTTTTGACCCAACTGCAAGAGATATTCATCTCGGCCACACGGTTCTTCTTCGCAAACTTCGTAAACTTCAGGATTTAGGCCACTTCGTTAATTTAATTATCGGAGATTTCACCGCCAAAATAGGAGACCCTTCCGGAAGAAGTATACTGCGGCCTGTTTTAAGCGAAGCAGAAATCAAAGACAACGCTTCAACCTACACGGAACAGGCTTTTAAAATCCTCGATAAACAAAAAACAAAAATAATTTTTAACAGCTCCTGGTATAAAGCAATGGATATATCAAAGTTCCTTTCTTTGCTTTCTTCCTATACTGTTGCAAGAATGCTTGAAAGAGATGACTTTTCCTTGCGTATGAAGGAAAACCGACCGCTTACAATAGTTGAGATGGTTTATCCGCTTATTCAGGGCTATGATTCGGTTATGATTAACGCTGACATGGAATTCGGCGGAACAGACCAAAAGTTTAACTTAATTGTAGGCAGGCATCTGCAGGAAGTCTACGGAAAGCCTTCCCAGGCAATAGTTACTATGCCACTTCTTGTCGGTCTTGATGGCAAAAACAAAATGTCAAAGTCTTTAGGTAACTATATAGGTATAACTGAAGAGCCAAAATCAATGTTTGGAAAGCTTATGAGCATATCCGACGAAGTAATGCTTGAATATTTCAGGTTGCTTACGGATATCCCGCTTGAAAAAGTAAAAAAGATGCACCCTAAAGAAGCAAAACTTATGCTGGCGGAAACAATTGTTTCTTTTTATTATTCAGCCGCCGCCGGCAAGAAAGAGAAAGAAGAATTTGAGAAAGTATTTTCCCAGAAAGAATTGCCGCAGGATATGCCAATATACAGTGCCGGCAAGGAAAACGTAGATTTAATTGAAGTGCTTTTTACTGAGAAAATAGCCCCTTCCAAGAACGAGGCCCGCCGCCTGCTCGCGCAGGGGGCAATTTCAATTGTAGAATCAGACCCATCCAAACCTTCGACAGTGAAAGAGCAAATCCTAAAAATACCTACCCAGGGAGTTGTTCTTAAAATCGGCAAGCGTAAATTCCTTAAAATCATTCCTTAAAATTAAAGCGTTTTCACATATTTTATTGTCTGGCGATAAAAACTGCATATATAACAGCCATTTTTAAGCTTGTTATTTGGGCAGCGCTATGTTATATCCGAATTGAGCAGTTTACTTTACCTTAATATACTGCCTTTGATAAGGCGGCAAAGCGCCTAAATTATGGCAAAAAGATATTTAGCCAAAACCAGTAAAATATTACAACGCAGCTTTTGCTCTCGTTTTTATGAGAGGATTAGCTTCTTCTGCTACAATGGGCTTAGAAAAAAATATCTTTCAGCTTCCCGCAAGATAACTTTTTTATTCCTGCTTATGCTTTGTACGGAAATTAATTTTTCTCTTGATGCGCCCATCTCCCGCAGCCTGCACATTAATGTTCCTTATGCCGCCACATTAAATATTACGGAATACAATCCAAAACTATTTTCTTTTGGGGAAAATTACATACATAAAGCGCATAGCTTCTTTATGGAAACCCTGCGATATTCTTTGCTTGTTACGCCGGCGCATTCAAGCGATGGTTTTATTCCAGTTTCCGTTAGGGCAACGGTATTTGTTTTTTTTGCCTCTCTTACGCAGTTACTTATATATGATGATAGAATTATTGGCAATTGCGATATAAAAATTTCACCAATAAAAGCGCAGGGCCCTCCGTTTTTAAGATACTTATTCCCTGCCTATTTTCTTGCTTTTCTTCCGCAGTATCGATATTACTGCGCCATTTCTATTTTTATCCAAAAAGAAAGTTATTTTTTATTGCCTGCCATTATCGTCATATTTATACTTGCCAATAAACAATTTTTAAATCTAAAAATCAAGGACTGGAAAAATCAATTAGCGAAGAAGGACTCTGTTTTTGTGTTTTTTGGCCTTTCCGTTTACTGGTTTTCTAAAAAGGAGGTGAGAAAACATTTTTTATAGCAATAGGAAATGCATAATATTTGTGCAGCGTCGAAGTCATAGTCAAAAGGGCTGAGTAGCATATTTGGCTTAAATCGGAGGTGTAAAATGAAAAAAGGTTTTACGTTGATGGAATTGATTATTGTAGTAGTAATCATAGGAATTCTTGCAATGGTAGGCTTGCCTCAATTCTTCAGAGTTGCTGAAAGAGGCCGTTCTGCAGAAGCAGTCGCTGCTTTGGGTGCTTTAAGGAGCGCCGAGCTTAGATTTGCTGCAGAAACGAACAATACAACCAATATTGCAGCAAATCTAGACATGGATGTCCCAGGCCTTACACCAAACGTACCGGCACTCAGATTTTTTAACCTTGCTCTTGGAGCTCCGACAAATCCAAACCTAAATCCAGGCTCTATAGTGGCCACAGCAACCAGAAACGCTGAAAGTAATAGTTATGGCGCATATACGTTACAGATTAGAGCTAATGGAAGCTTTACTTGTGTTGGTGGTAACAATAATATTTGTAATTTAGTTACACC
>Ga0265297_10008921_pt1 | contig 13192 bp, 9 predicted proteins | sample Munlanlwell13791_FD_192502 | JGI IMG/M metagenome (GOLD analysis project Ga0265297, IMG submission 192502) | Leachate microbial communities from a municipal landfill in Southern Ontario, Canada - Leachate well 137-91 | ecosystem: Engineered > Solid waste > Landfill > Unclassified | place...
GACCGAGCATTTACGCCTCATGGGACTACTATAGCCGCTCTCATGCGGCCCTCGGTACTGCCCGCGGCTGGAATGATTACAACGTTATCGGCGTCACCTTTTCCTGGCCTATCTTTGACGGATGGGCGACCAAGGCAAAAATTGACCAGGCAATTGCCGACGTAAAACAAACGCAGCTCAATAAAGACCAGCTCGCCAAAGATATTGCCTTGGAACTAGAAAAAGCATACGCCGCAATGAAGAATGCCATTGCCGAACTAAAAAAATCAGAAGCCAGCGCGCTTTACTATGAGCGCAATCTTTCAGAAATAAACGAAAAGGCCGCGCGAGGCATTGCCAGCACGCTCGATGTAGACGACGCGCAGCTGAGCCAAACAATATCGTTGTTTAATAAAAACCAGGCGATTTATAATTATACCATCTCGCAAAGCGAATTTGACAAAGCAACCGGAGTCATTGATAGAGAGGTTCTATGAAAAAAATTAAAAAGAAAATCTTAGCAGGTATTATTTTCTTTCTTGTTGTCATCGCTGCATCGATTGGCCGTTCATACCTTGCCAAAGAACAGCTGCCCAAACAACAGGGCAATGGAAAAATACCAGTAAAGATTATGGCAATACAATTGGAAACAATGCAAAAAGCCGTTGATTACGTCGGTGACATCAAGGCGCAGGAAGAAGTCATCGTCTACCCGCGCGTGAGCGGCAAAGTGGTGGAAAAAACAAAAGAAGAAGGTATGCTCGTTGCCAAAGGCGAAGCGATCGCTTACCTTGACCGCGACGAAGTAGGCCTCACCTTTGAAAGGGCTCCTGTTGACGTACCGATGTCAGGGGTAATCGGCAGGGTCTTTGTTGATATCGGCACAAGCGTAACTGCTCAGACGCCTTTTGCGCTCTTGATTAACATGGATAAGGTAAAAATTAACCTTGAGATCCCTGAAAAATACCTGCCGCAACTTGCGCTCGGCCAAAACGCAGAGATTTCCACCGACGCTTATCCGAATGAATTATTCCATGGCAGTGTCACCAAAATCAGCCCTGTCGTAACCCTTGAAACGCGTGCCGCGCCGATTGAAATCACCATTGAGAACCCTGAACACAAACTTCGTTCCGGCATGTTTGCCAAGGTGCGACTCATTCTCGAGAGACTCGAAAACGTCCCCCTGATCTTAAAAGAAGCGGTAATCGGCAGGGAACCAAACCAATACGCCTACGTTATAGTCGACAACAAGGCACATTTACAAAACCTAAAATTAGGGATCCGCCAGGGATCTTACTATGAAGTCCGAGAAGGCCTTAAAGAAGGTGACCGCGTCGTCATTATGGGCCAGCAACGCCTCTATGAAGACGCGGCTGTCAGCGTCGAGGAATAAACCATGAATCTTCCAGAATTTGGCGTAAAAAAGCCGGTTACCAATCTGATGATTTTCTGCGCGATACTGGTGCTTGCCTTCTACAGCATCTCGCGCCTAGGCATTGATTCAATGCCGGAAATAGAACCCCCTGCCATTACGGTTATCGCTGCCTATCCGGGCGCAAGCGCTGAAGACGTTGAGATAAAAGTTACTGAGCCGTTAGAAAATCAATTGGCCACTACGCCGGGGCTGGAAAAACTCACCTCGCGATCCCTGGAAGGGGTCTCGCTTATCACGCTCAAATTGAAATGGGGCTCCAATATTGACGAAGCATCAAATGATATCCGTGACCGCATCGACCTTGCCAAACAATTCCTCCCTGATATTCCCGATGAAATGGAAAACCCTTTCATCTATAAATTTAATACCGCGAACATCCCCATTTTCTTTATGGGAGTGACGGCCAAGGAAAGCTATCCGGAACTTTATGATATGGCTGATAAAAAAATCGGTGATGCGCTCAGACAAATCCCTGGTGTCGGAACCGTACAGTTCTTCGGAGGACTGCAACGCCAAATCAATATCTGGATTAACCGCGAGAGACTCGAAGGCTACGGCTTCTCGGTCCTTGATATCCAAAATGCCCTTAAGGCAGAAAATATCACCCAACCCGTCGGAAGCATCAAATCCGGGCTCACCGATTACCTGGTGCGCCTGCCCGGAGAATTTGCTTCTCCCGAAGAAATCAATCTGGTGATCGTAGGAAAACGCGACGGCAAATATATTTACCTTAAAGATGTCGCGAGAGTCGAAGACAGCTTCAAAGAACAACAAATGTATGTGCGCATCAATCGTCAGTCGTCTTTGATGATGATGATCCAGAAACAAACAGGCACCAATACCGTGGAAGTCGCAAACCTCGTCAAAAAACGCCTCAAGGAAATCGAATCAACGCTGCCTTCAGATGTTAAAATTTATACCATATTCGATACCTCAACCGATATTATTACTGCGCTTAACTCACTAAAATCGTCTCTGTGGATGGGGATCGTTCTGGTTATTTTCGTCGTGTGGTTCTTTCTGCGCCAGGTTTCCAGCAGCTTAATCATCGCCCTCACCATCCCGTTTTCGCTGCTCATCTCATTCATCTATCTTTTTCTCGGCGGGAAAACCATCAACACCATCAGCCTTTCTTCCCTTGCCATTGCCTCCGGCATGGTTGTTGATAATGCGATCGTGTTGGTGGATAACGTGTTTCGTCATATCGAGCGGGGCGCGCGGCGAAAGGAGGCTGCGATTTTCGGAGCCTCCGAGATTGCCTTGGCGGTGGGAGCCTCCACGCTCACCACGGTCGTGGTATTCATGCCCATGCTCTTTATAAGCGGCGTCGTGGGAATCTTTTTCGGCGAACTCGCCATGATCGTCACCGTCACGCTCGTTGCGTCGCTTTTTACCGCTGTAACTTTTAGCCCGATGCTGTGTTCGCGTTTCTTAAAAATATCCTCTCCTGCGCAACAAAAAAATCAATGGCTTAAAAACTTTTACAACGCCTCCGAACGATGGTTTAAAAGCTGGGAAGATTTTTACCGCCGCGCACTTGCCTGGTGCCTGGGCCATAAAAAAACAGTTCTTATTGGTTTTCTCTCGGCGTTTATATTCAGCCTTTGTTTGATGCCTTTTATAGGAAATGAGTTCGCGCCAGAAGAAGATACCGGCGATGTGCGCATCACGGTTAATCTTGCACTCGGCACACGCGTCGAAGAAACCGACAAGGTGGCAGCAAAGATAGAAGATATTCTTGAAAAAAATGTGCCCGAAGCAAAGATAATTTTTGTCCGAAGCGGTGAAACGCCGGGCCAGGCCAGGGTTGGCGGCGGAAGCTCAGGCAAACATGTCATCATCAGCGGAGCAAAGCTTATTCCAAAGTCCGAACGGAAACGCTCTGTTTTTGAAATAGGGGCAATTGTCAGGAGAGAAATCCAGAAAATTCCCGGCGTGCTCAAGACAGATGTCATGACCGGAAACCCCATCGGAAGGCTCATTACCGGACTCGGAGGAAAAGCGGTCCAGATTGAAGTTATCGGCCACTCGTTTGAAGACACCGATAAAGTAGCGACTCAAATACAGCAAATCATGGAACGCATCCCCGGTGTTGTCGATGCCAGTATTTCGCGGGAAATAAATCGGCCGGAATTAAAAATAGAGGTCGACCGGGAAAAGGCAGCTGCCTTAAGCATATCGATGAGCACCATCGCCGCAAGCGTCAAAACATTTATTGAGGGTTCAACTGCCACCAAATACCGCGAAAAAGGAGAAACCTACGACATCTATGTGCGCCTGGAAGAACCGTACCGATCAAAAATTGAGGACGTTGAAAATCTTTCTATTGTTTCCCCGCTTTCCGGCAAAAATGTCAAACTCGGCAATATCGCAAAAGTATACGAAGTAACCGGCCCGGTTGAAATTGAACGCTTAAACCGCGAACGTGTCGTTAAAGCAGAGTGCAATGTCTACCAGCGCTCTGCCGGCAAAGTAGTAGAACAAATCATGAAAGAACTGCGCAAACTCACCCTGCCGCAAGATGTAATAATTAATGTGGGAGGCGAAGCAGAAGAGCAACAAAAAGCATTCAAGGATTTATTCTTCCTGCTCATCCTAGGGATCATCCTTGTCTATATGGTCATGGCTGCTCAATTCGAATCGCTGCTTGATCCTTTTATCGTTATGTTTGCCGTGCCGTTTACCTTTTCCGGCGTTATTTTCGGCTTTATCATTACACAGACCACATTGAGCATCGTGACATTCTTGGGAATTATTATGCTCATGGGTATCGTCGTCAACAACGCAATCGTCTTGGTAAGCTACATTAATATTCTTCGCGCGCGCGGCTACACCATGCTTGAGGCAGTAACGCAAGGCGGAAAAGACAGATTGCGTCCGGTGCTCATGACAACAATCACAACCTTGGCAGGATTGCTGCCCCTTGCCCTCTCCCGGGGCGAAGGCTCTGAAACATGGCAGCCGCTGGGCATCACAATGTTAAGCGGGCTCTCCGTCTCGACGCTGGTAACGCTCTTATTTGTACCCACGCTCTACGCCGTGGTTGAAGCAAAAGTCAAAAAGAACGGCAAGAAGCCACAGTGAGGTTTGTATGAAAATGATGATGATTGCCTACAACGAAGCCATAGAAACAGAAGTGCTGGAAGTCTTGGAAAAATGCGGCCTTGGAAACTATACAAAAATAAATAATGCCTTCGGCAAAGGAAACACCTCAGGCACTCATCTGGGCAACGACATCTGGCCCGGTAAAAACAGTATTTTGTTCGTTGCCTGCGAGGACAACCAGGCAAAGCAGACACTGCGCTGTGCGCGCGAACTGCGCAAATCCCTCGGCAAAGAAGGCATTAAAGCTTTTGTGATGCCGCTTGAAGAAATAACGTAGGTTGTCCTATCTATCAATTCTCCGCTTTGCAGCAAAAAAAGCGCTCAATACTTCTTGAAGCAATGCAACCCCACTGTAGTTATTCGCATAAATTTTACAAATAACCAAGGGATTGCAATTGTTCCATCGCCTCAAAATGTTTTCCCACAACGTGAGGTTTCATGGCCTTTTGTCCGCAATATTCTTGATAGCGTCGCACGCTTTGCCTCATGTGCCGCAATCGTTCCGGTTTTTCGGCCGCAAGGTTTTTTAATTCCTGCGGGTCGAGGCTGAGATCAAAAAGCTCTTCTTTTTCCTGCTCTCCGCTCTTTCCTGCCACAGGCAGCTTGCTTACAATATACTTCCACTTCCCCTCTTCTATCATGCCGCTTGAAACGCTCGCCCCGAGCTCGAGTGTCTTTTCAATAAAAACATCCGGGGCCGGCACGCCGGTCTTTTCACCCTGCAAAAAAGGCACCAAACTTCTCCCTTCCATAGCATTGCTCGTCTTAACGCCCAGTAAGTCCACAATCGTGGGCATTACGTCAATAAGCCTGACAGGTGCGGCAATAACTTTGCCTTGTGCGGCGCGGTTGTTGTATTTTACCATCAACGGCACCCACACCTCCTCTTCATACACGGTATTGCCGTGTTCCCTTTGGCCGTGTTCTAAAAATGCCTCGCCATGATCGGAAACAAAAATAATGATTGTTTTTTCGTAAATACCCAACACTTTAAGTTTTTCCAGGAATTCTTTGAAGCAATCATCGAAAAACCTGATTTCGCTGTCATAGCGGGCAACCGACTGAGCTATTTCTTTTTCTTTGAGAGAATAAAACATCATATTATATGGATAAGGGGCGGCGTAAGGAGAGTGCGGATCCATATAATGCAGATACATAAAGAAATTTTGGTCTTTGTGCGTTTCGAGCCAGGAAAATATCCTTTTATTTGCGATAGACGCACTGTCATTGTCTTCCCACTTGGTCCCGCGAACACCCAAAATCCTTGCCACCATTCGAAAGACTTTCGGCAGACTCCTGAAAACCGCCCGGGATGCAGAGGCCCTCATAAGATAATCATCAAAAAAATCAAAGCCTTGATTAAAGTTGTAAATACTCCTTATGGCCGGGTTGGCTAAATAACAGTATGTGACAAAACCTTGTTTTTGCAGGAGCTCGGCGAGGGTAATGGCTTCGTGTGGCAAGCCGTGAAAATACGACACGTTATGCATCGAAGGATACAGCGACGTCAATAAAGAAGCGACCGAAGGAGAAGTCCACGACGCCTGAGCATAGCATCGTTCAAACCTAACCCCCTCCTGCGCAAACGCATCAAGAGAAGGGCTCACCGGCCGTCCATATCCATAACAACCAAGATGATCTGCCCGCAGAGCGTCTACCAGAACCACAATAACATTGACGTCTTGTTGCGTGTTTGAGACCACCGACCTATCCATTTCTTTTCGATATTGGCTTATTAACGTTATGTGCTCCCACAAAAGGCTGCCAACCCCTATGGCGCATTGCACAATAATAAGAGCGCAAACAAACGCCATAAAGGCTTGCGCCAAAACAACGACAACGCCCTTCTTGAGCCGAACAAACAAAGCGCGTAATGCCGCATAGAAGAAACGATACCACAAAAAACCGAAGGCACCGATGAGAAACGGAACTAAACTCGCGCTCAAAACATCCTCTATTATTTCCTGAGCTAACTGCCCAACGGAATGAGCTGAATAAAAAGGTAGCCTTAACAGCCCTCGAATAACGATATAAACCATTATGGCTGCCACAAGCAAACAGACATACAGCGCTTTTCTCTTTCGTGCTAAATGAATAATCAAAAACGCAAACGCTATCATTAACGACAGCGCCAAAAAAAGCGTAATGATTGTATTGTTGACATAGGAGAAATAAAAGAAGCGGGGAGTATTTGCATAGAGCGGAGAATCACTAAGATCTAGGCGTAAAACAGTGGGGCTAAAAGGAGAGTGGAAGAGGAACAAATAAACACACCAGACACACGCATTTATATACGTGCTGACACAAAAAACGGCTATGCGCAATCTGACAGTGTTAGCCACAAGGGGCTTAAAACATGCTGGGCGTAAACTGTTTTTAAGAATAAACTCTGTGAAATCTGTTTATGCTCTTATCAAAGATTGGCGGGGACGATGGGATTTGAACCCACGGTCACCTGATCGACAGTCAGGGGTCTTAAGCCAGGCTAAACGACGTCCCCGTGGTAAGAATTACAAATGACAAAGTTCAAATTACAAAATTTGGCATTTGGATTTTGTTATTTGTCATTCCATTTGCCAAAAGACAAATGGTGGGCGGTACAGGACTTGAACCTATGACCTTCTGAATGTAAATCAGACGTTCTAACCAGCTGAACTAACCGCCCGTATTATTTTTCGTATTAAGGTTACGGTAACGATACCCGTTTCGCTTATTCGGCAACGCTACCCAAAGATGTTTGACGATACGGGCTTCTCTACTTTCACCTTCACCAAAGAACAGAGCCTCTTTTGCTGAGCTGCAATACTAACACAAATAGCGTTTTCTGTCAATGCGCTTAAACGCCGGCGAATTTTCCCAAGATACCAAGCGTAAAAGCCATAACAAAGAGCGCAACCGTCTCGGTCATACCCAAAACAACCATGTAATTTCCAAAACCTTTGTTGGTTTCGCCCATCGCATCGCAGGCGCACGCAGCGCAGCGGCCCTGAAAATACGCCGATAATCCGATTGCCAGGCCGGCAAGCGCGCCCACGCCCCAGAGATAGTGGCCCTTGACAGCAAGTTCATACATCCGGTTCATAACAATCATGCCGTAAATGGTCTGGGTGAGCGGCGCGGCAACAAAAACAATAAGCATGAATGATGCGGCTTTATTCTGGACATAGTTTTTCTTCCATGCGCCGATTGCAGCCATCCCTGCCGTGCCTGCACCAAAGGCAGAACCACAGGCTGCCAGGCCAAGAACAAGGCCCAAACCCAAATCTTTAAATTGTGTGATTAGTTGCGTATCCACGTCTCTCCTCCTTATGTAGTAATAACCTTATTCTTTGAGCGGCTTATATGCGCTGCCACTCCAGGAAACATTTACATGGCCGGAAAATTCGAGCACATTGAGCCGCACGCCATGTACCAATACCGAAATCGGACCAAGTACAATATTTAATGTGTGGCCAACAATAAGAATCAGTGCTGTTATGATTACGCCCAAAAGGGTATTTGCCCCGACGCTTGCGCCGATGGCATTCGCGGTTTCAGCGATCGCCAAAGTAGCCATGCCAACGGCAAACAATCGGATATAGGAAACGACATCGGTAAAATTATTCATGAGGCTCAGCGCCACGGTGCCAAGGCCTTCGCCAATACCCTTGAGGATATTTTTCTGCGGATTGGTAAACAAAATAACCAGCGCCACCCCGCCGTAGAGCATCGGTACGACAAATGCAGGCATGCTGTCGCCGAGAATAAGCATCTTGGCCAAAAAGAATGCTGACCACAATACCGCGATCCAGCCCACATCGACCAAGGCGGTCAGCGACGGCATTTTTAACAACGCGCGCCAGCTATGCGCAAGGCTTAAATGCAGTGCGCCGAGAAAGAAACAAAACGTCTGCATGAAATGCGTGTCATTTAACACAGGAACAAGAGGGCGCAATCCGATAGCGCTGCACCATCCTTGGCCAAAAAACGTCCCGGTTAGCAAACCCCAGACAATCGCGCACAAGCTTAAAAGATAAAAAAGAGGTATTGTTACATTATTTTTCGATTGCGCTTTGTGCGTACGCTGCCACCACCACGTGAGCAAAAGATACACAAACCCATACCCTGCGTCGCCGATTAAAATCCCAAAAAACAAACTAAAGAAAACCAGAAACATCGCGCTGACGTCGAGTTCCCGATAGCCGGGGATGATTTCAAGCATGGCAAACACCGGACGCACCAGGCTCACCCAGCGCGGAGTCCGGATATAGGTGGGCACCGCATCCTCTTCTGAAGGATCACCAATAACAATTCCCCACTGTTTGGCGCGTGCAGTTTCCTCTACCTTCGCCACGGCATCAAAGGGTATGTAACCGGTGGCATACAGTATCTGGCCGGCATCCCCCATGCCCGCGAGCGCCTCGGCAAATTCCAGATCTTTTGACAGACGAGTACGCAGTCGCATAAATTCATCGCGATAACAAAGTTTGTGCTCAATATCCTCTTTGATGCGTTCAGCAGCGCGCTCATCTTCTTCGAGACGATGGCGCATCTTCGACAAACTCATTTTAGGAGGCGAGATTTCTTTGAAGGCGAGTTTTTTATCTTCTCGCAAAACGACCGCGCAATACACCATGCCGTGCCCCTTAAAAATTTCCTCCACCACTACCCCTTGTTCCTGGCTGAGGCGCTTAAATTCGGCAACCGGAACTTCGTATAAACGCACAAAGATATTCTTTTTGGCAAGATCGGTAACCACATGCGGATCAAAATCTCCCCACGGCTGCCATTCTTCTGCCTGGCGCTTGATTGTCTGGGCATAATCGCGCAGCTGCTGCAGGCGTTTCCATGAATCAATAATGTGGTGGCAGACCGCCTTGGTGTCGGAGGCAAGGCGCGGCTTCGGCAACGATGAGGTTTTCTCCGGCTGAAGCTCTTCCATGGAAAGAATTGCCAACGCATCATCATAGAGCGCATAATCCCGTCGGACATTGTTAACATCATCTCCTTTGGGCGTGCTTTGATGTTCGATATGCACAACGCCCAAAGAACGCAGCTGACCAACAGCATCTTTTGCATCCTTTGCCTGAACAAACACCGCAAGTCTTTTCATTGGTACTATCATATGAGCGCCATCTCCTGCTCAAGTGCTTCCTGTATCTTCATCTTGGCTATCTTGCTGCGGCCGATTGCGTTGGTCATCTGGTCGCCGATAAAAATCTTAATCAGGCGAATCGCCTCTTTTGCCTCGGGAATTTTAACTTTCTCAAACAAATTCACCCGCTGTGTCGTAACGCGTAACTCTGCCTGCAATATCTCAATGCCTTTCTCTAAAACCCTGACTGCTTCGCGCAATGAAACGAGGCCGCGCAATTCATCAATCCCCGTATCCACCCACAATGGCATAAGAAAAAGATCGTATTCCGCATTTTCGAACTCGACACGCTCAAACACAGGGACATCGGTACCCGCGACATTCTTCTGGCCCGTGATGATATTTTTTGGCTGCGCCCATTTCTGTATCGAGATGCCGGGATCAGCAATAATTTTTGCCCATTCTTTTATGTGGGTTTTCTTCTGCGAAAACGTATCCTGTTTTTCCTGGAGCAGCAAACGCTGATGCGCAATTTCCAGTTGCAGCTGTTGTTTCTTAAGCTGCAGTGTCGGCAAATAGCGCTCAAACTGCCGCAATGCATCGCGCTGGTATTTCAACTCACCTTTTGTTAACTTAACTTTTGCCATATTAAAAAATCATCACATGTCACCACGAATCGTTTACGAATCTCGGTCACATGTCACACGTGTAACCTGTGACTGTTCTCTATATTTTACTAAACGCTACACGCTAATTCTATTTAAACTGTTCCTTTATTTCTGAGCGTGTGAGAAAATGGATTACTTTAACAGATATACCGACGATGGCCATCCACATAATTACAGAACCTATCCACCCATCTTCTTTGATAATCGCCCCAAAGTCAGAAAGAAAACCAAAAGAAAATCCTAACGATAGCACCAAAACGTTAACTATGGTTAAAATACGGCCCCATTTTTTTAATCGTAATAATCCAACGGAAGCAATAAGACAACTTAAAGAAAAAAGAACAGCAAAATAACGCATGAATGTGTCTATAAAAGAAGGTTCTCCGCTGGACATTGCCATAAGAAAGCTAGCAAAGAATCCAAAGACAGAACACACTAAAAAGAAACTGCCCAATTTAGTGACGCCATTAGTTTTTTCTTCTTCCATAATCCCTCCTTCGTTACGAAGGACGACATACGATATACGAAATTCTACTTACTAGACGCTACGCGCTAATCGCTACTTTTTCGGCCAATGTTGCTCGATCAGCGAGCGCTTCATCCCCGTTTCTTCCGGACTAAAACATTCTGCCAAAATTTCCCATCCGCGGTCGAGTGCTTTTTCTAATGGAATATTTACTTTGAGTGACATCATCTGTTCTTCAAACATTTTCCCGTAACGCAAGAGTTTTTGATCCCATGGGCTCATGCGAAATCCCATTGACTGTTTCTCAAGCGTTTCGCGATAACTGGCAAACAATTGAATCATCGTATCCATGATTGCACGATGGTCATCGCGTGTTGCGCCGTTGACTTGTTGTTTGAGACGACTTAAAGAACCAAACGGCTCAATCACGCCGCCTTTAAGATAGAATTGGCCTTCGGTAATATAACCGGTATTATCAGGAACGGGATGTGTTACGTCATCGCCGGGCATTGTTGTTGCCGCAAGAATGGTAATCGATCCTGCGTCATCAAAATCAACTGCCTTTTCATAGCGCGCTGCTAATTGGCTGTACAGATCTCCGGGATAACCCCTGTTGGAAGGAATCTGACCCATGGTAATGGAAATTTCTTTCAGCGAATCCGCAAAATTTGTCATATCAGTCAAAAGCACCAGGACGCGTTTATTGTCGAGGGCAAATTGCTCGGCAACCGCAAGGCATAAGTCAGGCACAAGCAAACACTCAACGGTGGGATCAGCTGCAGTGTGAATAAAAAATACGCAATGAGACAATGCACCCTGCTCCTGCAATGTATCTCTGAAAAACAAAAAGTCGTCGTGCTTAATGCCCATACCGCCTAAAATAATCACATCGACTTCCGCCTGAATTGCGATGCGCGCAAGCAATTCATTGTACGGTTCACCTGCAATTGAAAAAACCGGCAGCTTCTGCGACACCACCAGCGAATTAAATACATCAATCATAGGAATATTGGTGCGCACCATCTTATCAGGCACAATACGCTTGATGGGATTCACCGACGGAGCACCGATCTCAACACGATTATCTGATAATGCAGGGCCGTTATCCAAAGGCTGGCCGCTTCCATTAAAAATTCTTCCTAAGAGCGCATCCCCGCTTGCCACCTGCATGGGATGGCCGAGAAAACGGACCTGATCACCCGTTGAGACGCCACGGCTTCCTGCAAACACCTGAAGCGAAACGCGCCTGCCGTCAAAACGAATCACCTGCGCAAGCGAGACGCCGCGCTGTGTGGTAATTTCTGCAATATCCTGATAGCCGACATCTTCTGCTTCAACGGTAATCACGTCACCGGAAATCTGAATTATATTCGTATATACTTTTCTCATTGTGCTTCCTTTGCGCTGCGTTTCTCATTTACCAATGACGCTATCTCATGCTCTAACTTCTCAAATTCATCTGAACCCCAGGCACTGGAGTTCCAGTCTTTAAAGCGCTGGCGCAAGACATGGAAAAATGAGCGCGCTTTTTCTTTATCTCCCAAATCAAGTTGCGCCTCCAAAATGGCATAGATAAAATTATAGACGTAGGTCTGGCGTTCCGCCGAAGTTGCCTCATCAACCTCATCAAAGGCGTTTTGCTGCAGATAGACAAAATCAAAAAACTCTCCTTTGAGGTAGTCAATAAAATCGTCGAGAGAGGTGCCTTCTTCACCGATAACCTTCATCATCTGAGCAACGTCGTTGCTGCGCCCTAAGAGCTCGTGGGCCTTCTGGATCTTTTCTTCTTCGATAAAACTCTTGTATTTTGTCCAGCTGATAAGCGGGTCAATCGCGGGATAGCGGCGGGCGTTTGAGCGATCGCGAGAAAGACCATGGAAAGCGCCGACGACTTTTAAGGTTGCCTGCGTTACCGGTTCGTCAAAATTTCCTCCTGCAGGACTCACCGTTCCTCCGATGGTCACCGAGCCGATGCTTCCATCGCGCAAACGCACGATACCGGCACGCTCATAAAAGGAAGCGATGCGCGACTCAAGATAGGCAGGAAATGCCTCTTCTCCGGGGATCTCTTCTAAGCGGCCGGACATCTCGCGCATTGCCTGTGCCCAACGCGAGGTTGAATCTGCCAACAACAATACGTTTAAGCCCATCTGGCGATAGTATTCGGCGATTGTCACCGCGGTATAGACGCTCGACTCGCGCGCGGAAACAGGCATTGAGCTGGTGTTGCAAATAATGACCGTACGGTCGCTCAAGGGTCTACCGGTACGCGGATCAGTGATCTTCGGGAATGTTTTTATTGTCTCAACCACTTCGCCGGCGCGTTCACCGCATGCGGCAATGATCACAATATCGACTTCCGCGTGGCGGCTGGTCAGCTGCTGCAAAACAGTTTTGCCAGCGCCAAAAGGCCCGGGAATGCAATAGGTTCCGCCGCGGCTCACAGGAAAGAGTGAATCAATGAT